>NPIE01003085.1_pt1 | contig 20327 bp, 13 predicted proteins | sample 8637661 | NCBI WGS metagenome assembly NPIE01 (sample SAMN07420842, study PRJNA396082) | bioreactor metagenome | isolation source: sample BA12 brine-fed electro-methanogenic bioreactor BA | place: Japan: Kochi | collected 2016-12-09
GACCGAATCTGGCTTAAATCTCTTCGAAAGAAAAAGTTGCCACAGTCTCCCAGGTATAGGCCTTTCTGGAGATCACCTCATTTGAATCGTTGCGCCAGCTGATAATCACAATTACTCTATCCTCTTCCAATGGCGCCAGGTAGTCAATTTCCGGATGGCCAGTTACAAGTTCATTGACATGCTTCGGCAAGGGTATCTCCTGAACCGAACCAGACCAGATATCGACGAGGAATAGGGCGTGTTCTCGTATGCCGTTTTCATTTTCCTGATTTAGGACCACGATGTAACTCTCGTCAAAAGGCGAAACCAGAGCTGTATCGATTTCAGCCCCGAAGATGCCCACTCTATCAGGATGAGAATCCTCAATGAGAAGCCATTTCCCTTTTTCCGTTAGCTCAATAAGTAGATGTTTTCGATTTTTCGGCGAACTCTCAGGACTCGATGTGAGAGTCAAAATCAAGCTGTTCCTATCCCCGTCCCAAACACATGAGGAAAAAATCGCGTCAGCTTTCTTACCGAACTCCGCGCGATATGCTTTTCTGATAGAACGAGACCGCATAGCCTTCGTAGGTCGGATGAATATTTCTTTTGATTCTCGATACCTATCAATAGTTAAGTTCCCTGCAGAATCAATAGAGAAGCACCCATGCATATCTTGCCATTCATTATCTGGGACTTCGATATAGGTCTCATCATTAAGCCAAGATGGATGACGACTCCTGGATGCTATGGGTTCAAGGCTTTTTAAGTCATAAACTCTAACTAACCGGGGCCAAAGTGGGGCATCCAAATTCCGATTTGCAAAGGTATAGATTACAATAGGATTAAAATTGTTCAACCAACCGGCAAATTCAATATTCAGGTTATAGTCTTGAAGATTTCTAACTTCATCGCTATTTATATCCCTTACAACACCACTCGAGAGGTTTATCGCATGAGCGAAATATGGTGCTTCGAAAGCACTGTAGTGCACCTGAGTAACAATAAGTAGTTCCTTTTCGTCAAATGAGAGCTCCATAAAAGGGATTTGAAGCGAGAAAAGGTAGTAATCCTCTCCATCAGGTTCAAAGAGGTTTATCCTCTCCCACCTACCCTTTCCAAACCAACGGAAGAGAAAATGCTCACAGCCCCCCCTACCACGATAGCTAAATCCTATAGGTCTGATTCCGATAATCCATGATTGAGTCTTTTCGTTCCAAACGTAATCCTCGACAACCAACTCCGAAACTTCCAAAGTCTCTCTGGACTCACTATCAAAGGGCACAGGATAAATAATCTCATTGGCAATCGCTTCTACATCCATGAGATATTCCGAATCGAGTTCCACTGTGTCCCCGGTTGCAGGATCGGGCAGGATTGTCCTTTCTTCGGGATACCAATCCCCCATTGTGACGCCCTTATCACAGCACAGCAAGCACAGTCCAACGAGTAGAAGGTATATCCTCGCAAGTCTGCTGATCATAGTAACTTCCCCTTTAGTCCTAAGTCAATCATCGATCCTCGGCTTTTTTCGGCGCTCCGACTTGTGAGTCCGCTTTTTGAGTTCTTTCTTGACCTTGCGTTTCCCCTTTTTGCCAAGAGGTCGCTCATGATCAGAAGTGCTTGAAGAAGCTGTCCTCTTGCTTGAAAGAAGGCGGTCGATGTTCTTGTTCTTCGGCTTTTTGGTCTTGCGTTTTGAGCCAGGATATTCTTCCATCTGCTTCCTATACCTATAGGAATACAGACCCTGACGTTTGATTTCGGAGATACATGGCAGCTGATTTCTCGAAGCAAGGATTTGCGCTTCTTTCCAAGCCTCTTCTTCCCGTAGAAGATAGTCGTGTTTTGGTATCTGGTTGTTCATATCCACAATCCGATGGCCTATCTCATGAAGGATTACTGTGCACACGTAATTTGGGTTGCCTTTCGCACCTGCCAGGATGGTTGCTTTTCTTCCATCGCTGATATTTGCCTTATCACTAATGTAAACCGACTCTTTCCAATGATGAAGAGGGTCAACAACAAGTTCACAGTCATATTCCTTGGCCAATTCTACGATAATGGGAAACCAATCGACTTTCAAATCCTGATGCTCCCAAAGACTCGAAAGCCACATTTGGAAAAACCACTTATCCAATGGTCTTGGAACTCGATTCGGACCATCTACATCAAAATTTGGATTGCTCTTGGATGTCATCACTACCTCCTATTGTATTAACGCTAATCACATCTCACATCCCATCTCCCGCAGGAACTCACTGGAAATGAGAAATGGCTTATTCACGATCCGGTTCATATCATTGCTCACGGCACTATTGATGAACACAGTCCGTTTCATCTCAATTAGACCACTGGAATCGGTCTCTTCGACAAAAACTCCGTAGCCGGGATGTATATGGCCAAAGAGATGGAGTTTAGGAGAGATTTCTGCAACTCTCTGTCTCAACCCGCTCGAACCACAGGACTCACCCTGCATGTTGCTGTCGCAGATTCCCATAGGCGGACCATGAGTTATGAGAATATCGATGTCAGAAGGAATTCCTTTCCAGAAACTTCTGTCTTTTTGATGGCCATACATGAACGCCCAATCCATGAACATAGGAGTCCAGGGACAGCCATAGATGTGGAGCCCATCGAGCCTAGTGCTTTCGGATTCCAGATAGGTGACTCCGAATTTCTCGGCAATAGCTTTTGCCTTCATTGGAGATCGCTGAAAACACCAATCGTGATTACCGGCAATGAGAATGACTTCATCGATATAACCTACGTTTCTGATGTCTCCCAGAATGAAATCCAGCTCCTCCAGGCTTCCCCATTCAGTAAGATCACCGCAGTGTATCAGTGTCGATGGACGATTCAGATAGGAAGTCTCCACGTGGTCAAAATCAGATATGTTCAAGACTTCGCCCCTCAACAACTCGCTCATGCTATTGCCGTGGCTATCTGATATTATGAGTAAATCTTTCATTCGTCAATTGCTCCGTTAAACACCTTTATCTTAAATATAGAAGTCAGATGAGTCGGTTCAAGTCTGTTCTTTCACATACCCCTATAAGTACTACAGAATACTCGCAGAAACACTTACCCTAACCGATTCATGGCCCATTCGCCCTTACGCCAGTTCTCGACACTTTCAACGGCTTCCCGGAACTCTGAATTGATAAACTTCCCAAAAACACCCGTAGCGTAGTTCTTGATTACGATGCCCTCGATAAGCTCGTCCCCAAAAGCTGATTTTCTGTCCGCGATTACCGGAATGTCATGCGCTTCAATCTCGAAGCTCTGGATAAAGGGCGATACCGGGATACCTCGCATCTCGCAAAGGTCTTCTTTCTCCTCGCGTGTAGCCCAGCGGTTTTCGTCGACAAACCAGATGTCGTAGCAGATAAAAAACGCGGGAACATTCTCGCCAAATGGCGACGGAACGCGGTTATATTCGATGCTGTGCTTATATTTAAGGTCTTCGCAATAGAAGATGTAGTTTTCGTAACCTGGGAGGTCTTCGAGTATTGAGTCTGTGCCGTCCAGTTTCTCCTCGATTAACGCCGGCCCATCGAGAAGCCGCGTGAATTCTTCCTCCGTGAGATAAGGCCGATGTTCGCGATTAACGCGATACTCGCCAAGAGGCACCCGTAATACTCCACAATGATTCTTGTAATTCTTATCAAGGTTCATGTTCTAATGTCGCTTCCAATTTGAGGCTTCATTCCGTTAAAGTCGCATATGGGGGGAACTACTTCTTCCGACGATTTATCCTCCGGCTCTTCTCCTCGCCCAACGTGAGGTGTCATAATTCAATCTTCCGTGAATCGAGGCCCAGGCATTCAGATACATAGCGATTTTCTCTTTATGCCTAGTCCTAACGTAAACCTCACTACCATTCCAGTAAAGAGCTTCAACTCCGTGGAATCGGAGTATTATCCCTCTTTTCGTAGTTTCTACTCTAAGCAAACCGTCGAGATGAATCGTTCTCCCAAAAAAAGAAATTTTCTTATCCAAAGAGACCTCTCTTCGAAATTTAGATAAACAGCCCCAAACTTAACCATTCGATGGTTTCTTATGTCATCACGAATTCTATCGGGAAGTTCCAAATCTTTTTTAGGTTCAGAAGAGTTGACAAAACTACTTCGAAAAGCTTATTGCTTACAATTACTCTTTCATCTTTCATGTTTATACTCCTATGAAGCGCTAAATAGATACTCTCCGACTTCAACTCTCCCTTTCCCGCAATTCACAGATCGAGAAACAGAATCTAGTTACGTTGAAGTTATTCACTAAAATAGCAATGTCAAGAGCAAAACCAAATTACCCTATCGCCTTCAGATTAATCTCCTCGACCTCTTCCCTCTCGATGCCGATGTAGAGTCTGGTTATAGCTGGGGAGCTGTGTTTGTAACGTTCCTGGATGAGTTCGATGGGAGTTCCGAACTCCTTCCGCTGGATGTAGCCCCAGGTCTTGCGAAGACTGTGGCTTCCGTAATGACCTTTCAGATTGATGCTATTTGTCCACTGCTGGACTAGGCGGTTCAGACTTCGCACTTCCAGGGCTCCCCCCTTCTGAGAGAGGAAGAGAGGCGCTGAGTCTTCGAGGTTTGATCTCCGCTCTGTGAGATAGAGGTCTATCGCCTCCCGAGTGGCAGAATTCATGGTGATGTAGTTAGTCTTGGCGGTTTTACGCTCTGAGATGGCTTTTGTTTGGCCAGTTTCGAGGTCACGGACATCCACCACTTTGATCGAGAGTAAGTCCGATGCCCGAAGTGCCCAGTTGATCCCGCAGATGAATAGGCAGTAATTGCGATAGCTTTTTTCGCCTTTGAGAATTCTCTTGATATTCTCGATGTCTTTAATTTTCCGTATCGGTTCGACTGGATTTTTGTTTTTCATTTTTGTTCTCCTTATAATGTTACTTTAAGTGAAAATATACTCATATAGTAACATATATTCAAGGAGAAAATTTGAGGAAGAGGCTGATAAATGGGTTATATCGTTACAGAGTTTAGCTTTAGGGATATTTGGGAAATGTTACCTTTGCGCCATAAAGTAACATTTATGAAATTATGACCTGATCATTTTAAATATTGTTCTTCCGCCGATAACTTTTTTGAATCTCTTCGATGAATATTGCTCCTCTGCCGTTGGATATTGCCGTTCCCTCGATGGATTTTGCTATTCTGCGGATGGATTTCGCCATTTTTTCACTCGAATTCATCATTTTAGGTGCCTTCACCCAATTCCCTTTACTATTCATTCGTATGGGAGCAACTTTTTTCATTCCCACCCGTGCTTACAAACGTTTATTCGGTTAGCGCAGGTTTCTTCTCTCCGTCAATATCAAAGAACTCGCCGTGTCGTAGACGGATTTCGGGACCGGCTTGAATATCCTTCAATCGGCAGATTACCGTATCTGGTTCAGGGGGAACCCTCACAGAGATTGTAGTCGTTTCGTAAACTGAATCATATACCCATTCCTCGAATCTGCCGAGATACTGGTAAGGAACGGATATTCCGTCCGATTGAGTTTCGTAGCCATAAAACGGACTTCCATTGAATATCAAATCGTGCTTGCTACCGTGATGTAAGTTTAAGGTCGATGGGAAGGAATATTCGGTTGAGTCGAGAGTGAATTTGAAATCGTAGTCGTCATAGATTGAATCTATAATAACCGTGACGGGCGTGATAACGTCCGATTTCCAATATATTTCCAGAACCATCGTATCGGATTTGCCGCAATAGTCATCTGCGAAAACAGTAATGTTGAAAGTTGTATCGTATAGATCAGGCGGAGAGCCATAGATACTATCGCCCGATTGGGTTAACCATGGCGGCAGAGCACTATAGAAATATGTCAGCAAAGTATCGTCCCAGGCGTCGGAATCCGAGGCGGATGCGTGATAGACGAATAGAGAGTCGAACCAGGCGGTATCACTAGCGGGCGATGTAAAAACGGTTTTGTATTCGTTTACGCCAATGAAAAGATCGTTATCGTCGCAATCGCAGAAATCGGGATCGTTATAAAAAGATATCGTGTCTGAACCGATAATAGTGTCTTTATAGCATGCGGCAATTCCATCCTGGTCGCCGTCTATTTTAACGCAATGGCCGTCGATACAATCCTCATAGCATTTGCAAACACAACCCGGCTTGCCACAGTTATATGGATCGTCCCAAACAGTTAGACGAGTGTCTTCATCAATAGCAGTATTTAACCATTTATACCCTAGATATTCAAAATGGTCTCCAATTATTAATGCCGGATATGGAGCAAAATCACCTACAAAAACAGGTTTTTCATAATCATAGCCGCATTGTATATTCGTGTCTTCGATTACCCATATTGAATCATGCCAAGAATAAGTGTATATAAATAACCAATACGGAATTGTCCAACCTGGTGCAATAGTAGAATCTCGTTTTCCAAAAACTATCAAATTATGTAAACTATCACCCATAATATTATAGGCGAATGTTGGTTGATTAGACCACGATCCATACGTATCGCATAAAATTGTGTCGTCTATACCAGTGAGTATGGAGTTATCTGAAACCCATTCATCACCATCCCAATAGAATCCACAAGAACCTGTTATCATATTGAATAATCCATAACCATTAAGGTTTCTTGTAACCGTCGGATTACTACCACATCTGGATGGATTACCATATAAACCTTCAACCAAAGTGTTATCTAACACCCATTCAGAGCCATTCCAATAATAACCGTGCCACGCACCTACGATAAGAACCCAGGTAGAATCACCTCTCAGGTTGAATACTAACTCGGGGCTTGAACCGCGATATGGTGAGTTCAATCCGTTTACGATACTAATATCCGATATCCATTCTTTCTGTGTCGGATCCCAATAATAACCTTCATATCTATTCTCGAAGTTTACATTGCCTATTAGAACCCAAAGAGAATCGTTCCTTAAATTATATGCAATTGCTGGATCATAGTGTTTATACATTTCCCAGTCAGGAAGCCCGGATATAATACCCCTGTGTTCCGACCAACCCGGCATATCACAATCTTCATTAAGAAAATCCATAAAGGTGTATTCTTCATGACTACGTAAGTCTGAATCGAAATTTCTAAATTTATTAGAACTAATGAGCGAGTAGTCTTCGGTCCATTCGCCGTTCACGCATTTCTGTTTTGAGCAACTGCAAACGCCGTTTTGGTTGGTGTTATATGGCGGATCGCCCGGGCACGAATCTCTCGTAGCGGCACTCATCCAGATATCGTATTGCGGAGGTTTTGCGGCTGAACCGCTTCTATTTATAACTAATACGCTTCCGTCGTCTGAATGTTCCGCGTATTGGTTTAGTGGCGTGATTCTATCTACCTTGAAATAGAAATACGAATCCGAACCGGGATCGGGCATATCAAATTCGAAGCTTAATACCGCGGTGCTTTCCGGAAGAAGGTAATCCAATGTATCCTTTGCAATAAGCGAATAACCTTCTACGTCGAGCGTTAAATAGCTCATCCCCGCGAAATAGAAACCGAATTCAATATTGGATACTGTTTCATCGCCAACGTTCGTAACATAAGACTTTGCAACGGTAGGTCTTCCCGCAACCAGATTGGGGTCGGGAAACTCGATATATTGCGTTAGTATCTCCGCTCTGCTCTCGGAAAGGGTGTGGTCTTCCACAAAAATATCCGTATTCAATGAAGGATCGCCCTGAAGAGTTAATCTTCGAGTTACAAAAGTATGAGAATAAGAATCACTCGACAAAACATAACTCAACTCACAATTATTTTGAATAAGTCTATATGGGGTCCATCGTTTAACATTCCCAGTTGAATCATAAGTGAGTAAGTTCCTGTCTCGACAATGTAATTCTCTCACAATTTTTTGATTTAAGGTTCCCATAAGGTTTAAGCCTGAAGCACCTATTGAGGCTACGCAACCTCGCTCTGGGTATGTTGGATGCTTCACAGCTCGTTCCGTAAAGCCCTGTTGTGTGGGATCTGTGAATTCTCCGCTACTACATCCTCCAGTAATTATAATCGGGTTTTTATTGGAATTATCGAAAGACCACGGGAATTCATTTAAGCCCAAAAAACCATTATAAGTGCTTCCGTGATATTGGTAAGAACCAAGGGCAACACCGGCTTGAACTAATGCCTGGATTGTATCAGCACGGTTTTCCTGTATCCTTCCGTTGATTTTATAAAACTCCTTTTGTTTCGTTCTTATTATAGGCAAGTATTCGAAAAACAAATCTTCATAATTTAGTTGATCGATACTTGTTTCCATAAAAAGGTGTTGTGAAATATATGCATTCAGCCAGTCCGTTCCAGCCTCAGTAGGGTTCGTCTCAAAGTGTATTGTTTTACTTACGCATGCATTAAGCTCGGCGTAAGTTTGCACGGGAAATCTCCCCACCATCAAATCCCTCGCCTTAGTTTCTTCCTCTTCAGACATATCCGAATATGCGTCGTCGGTTACGTCGTATATCGCTGTTAATCCATAAATAATCCAATAGTCTGACCCGCAATAATAAACTCCAGTCGGCAAAAACCAATCCATATCTTGCATTGTCCTGTCAGCGTCGCCGACGAGAAGTAAAAAGATTGGCCTATTCGTTAAAGAGTGCGAACCGCTCCAATTATTCCATGCGAATTTAAGAAAATTCCGTATCGACCGATAGCCTGTCGCGCAGGAGAAAATCTCCGCAAGCGAATCCGGTTCAGTATAATCGTGCGTATCCGGGTATTCCGTTTCAAGGTCATTGAAATAAAAATGGCTACGTTCAGGTTCCGGTAATCCTTTTTGTGGTTGGCAAATGTCCAAACCAGCCCGGTATCCGCCAGAGGGAAAAACTTCTCGGCTGTAATGATAATGTAATCTATGTCCTTATCCGGGTTTGTGAGGTCGGCGGCATTCATTCTCACCGGGTCACTGGCGGCATAGCTTCCGCCGTCCATGGGTCTTCTGCGAGATGAACCCCTTCTGGGCAAGTAATCGCGGTAGTTAATGGCCTCTTCCAGCATGTCTTCATAAAGCGATAAATCGCTGGTCCTCTCCGCGGAGGGATAGGTTACGGAGAGATTGAATGACCTGACCGTTCTAATTCTATTCAGGCCCGGAGAATAAGCTATAAGCGGCACCTGAATGTTCACGAGGCTCACATCGCTACCGATATGAAAAGGCCCCGACTTGACGACCTCAACTCCTATTTCAGTCTGCGATTCATAATATTGCTCCTGCGGGTCCCATACGGGTAAACCTGCATATACCTTCTCACCGTTTTCTATCTTTTCGTCGATTATATAACTCAAAGAAGGCGCTAACCGATACTCAATTAATTCCTGATCGCCATATTCGAAGCTATAGCTGATATCGACGTCGTCTATGGACGAACCTCGCGGGATTATCAGATAAACGTTCCTGCAAGGTATTTGCGGCGCACCACTTGTCTCCGATATGAAGTGATCCTCCTCTTCGACCAATTTGACATATCCGATTCCGTCGATTTCTCTTGCTTCGCTCTGTTTAAGAGATATATCGCTTTTACTAACGCTTATTTGGCCGACACTGAATTGCTTTTGGGCAAAGAGAGCAATCGCAGACAGGAGTAATAGGAATATGGTAAATTTCAGCTTATTCATTCTAAGCACCTTACTCTCTATCTGTCGTAGGTTATTTGAATATCGTATAGTTTGACTGACTGGCCATCATCGACATTGAATTCGATATCGATTACCACCCATTCACCATCTCCGAGACCGGTAAAATTGGTCAACGTGGCCTTATTAGAGGTTAAGCTTGCGGGGCCGATATCATTAACTGACGATCCATCTGCAGTTTTTAGCTTAACAGAGGTTATCGTGCCTCCACTTCCCAGTTCGTAATTCAGAGTGAATTGAGTCGATGAGTTGTTGCTGTAATTGTAGTCATCGGGCGGATGCCAGATTACAATCATTCGGTAGTTTTGGACATTCAGCCCATCTTGCTTCTCGATGAGATAATAAGTTTGGCCAGTTGTGCTATCGTAACTTGCGGATGCTCTAATTGCCTTATCATCGACTCCTGTTCCTCTCCAGAAAACTGCATTTGGGTATTCAGGCCAATAAATGCATTTACCCTGGCCGGAAAGCGATCCTCCGCCAGATTCGTCGAGTTTTTTCCATTCCACACCATTGTAACCTTCGAAATTCGTTCCGTTCCAGCGGATAGAGCCGGCTACATCTGAAGATGTATTTCCTATAGCTATAGCTCCATTGACATCGAGAGCTTGAGTGGGTGTATTGGTTCTTATCCCCAAATCACCACTATTATCAATATGCAAAAGTGTATTGGAATTGAATCCATCGATTATTTCAAATTGCCCGTCCGAATCTTTTTCATTAACCTAGAGTCGCAAATCATCCGCACTGTGGATCTGTAAATCAAATCCGAAGGTTTTTACGTAGGCATCATAATCCCCGTTCTCGAAAACTAATTCATCTCTACTAAGATCCGAATCAATTGTGAGTTTGCCATTAGGGGTAGTTGTACCGATTCCAACATTTCCCGACGGAATCATGAACATATTATCCCCATCGATTTGCCAATCGTTGTCCGAACCTCCAGTTGATTCATCCAGTTTTTTCCATTCCGTTCCGTTGTAACCCTCGAAATTGGTTCCGTTCCAACGGATCGCTCCGGCATTCGAAGCCGTTGTGTTACCGATTCTTATACCGCCGTTGACGTCGAGTTTATATGCAGGCGCTCCAGTTCCAATTCCAACATTTCCTGAAAAGTATCCATCTCCCGCGAAATAACCGCCCCAGTTCTTTGTCCCACCTGTAGCAAATCCAAATACACCGTAATTTGTGCCTGTCCCATTCGCATAACCTCTTATGCCATAAATTGTGCCAGATCCTCCAGTAACATATCCATAGACGCCAATAGAATTACTCTTACCATAAACACCATAACTTGTTCCCTGACCATAGAGGCCATATGTTGTGCCTGTCCCATATATCGCATAAATAGAATTGCCTTCGCCACCGACGCTTAACATCGATGCCGGATTCGTTGTTCCTATACCGATTTTCCCTTCCGATGTAACGCGCATTCTTTCGGTGGCGTCCGTTTTAACTGCGAAATCAACTGCGTCGTTGGTGCCAATATAATTGAAACTTGGATCGGTTCCTGAGTTGCCCAAGCGCGCCCATGCGTCTTCTGATCCCGCAGGTCCTTCCGGGCCTTGTTCGCCCTGTGGACCCTGCGGACCTTGTGGGCCTATCGGCCCTTGCTCGCCTTGAGGGCCGGTGGAGCCAGTGGGTCCTATCGGGCCTTGAGGGCCAACTGCACCGTCCTCGCCATCGGCACCGGCGATTCCTTGAGGGCCGGTAGGTCCTGTTTCACCCTGAAGTCCTTGTTCGCCCTGTGGACCCTGCGGACCTTCGGGGCCAATCGGGCCTTGCTCGCCTTGAGGGCCGGCGGAGCCAGTGGGTCCTATCGGGCCTTGAGGGCCAACTGCACCGTCCTCGCCATCGGCACCGGCGGATCCTTGTGGACCGGTAGGGCCTGTTTCACCCTGAAGTCCCTGTTCGCCCTGTGGACCCTGTGGACCTTCGGGGCCAATCGGGCCTTGAGGGCCGACAGCACCATCCTCGCCATCGGCACCGGCGGGTCCTTGTGTACCGGTAGGGCCTGTTTCACCCTGAAGTCCTTGTTCGCCCTGAGGGCCTTGCGGTCCTTCGGGGCCTATCGGGCCTTGCTCGCCTTGAGGGCCGGCGGAGCCAGTGGGTCCTATCGGGCCTTGAGGGCCAACTGCACCGTCCTCGCCATCGGCACCGCCGGATCCTTGTGGACCGGTAGGGCCTGTTTCACCCTGAAGTCCCTGTTCTCCTTGAGGGCCTTGCAGACCTTCGGGGCCAGTTAAATCGGGTGTCGTAAACGAACTGCCGTCGGTGTAGTTAATCGTGAAAGTGCCATCGCCGTTATCAACTGTAGAGGCAATGCCAACTCCGTCATCGCCAGGAGGACCCTGTGGGCCTACGATGGCTTCTCCAGAGAATGAGTCAGCAATTGCCGCACGAAAAGCATATGGCGAACTGGTTAGTCGCACACGGGGTGAAAGAATAATGCCAGCAACTTCAATCTCAAGCCAATAGATCACATCGAATGGCAAACCAATCGGATTAACCGAACCCAATTCGACATCAAAAAGACCCTTGGTAATCTCAACTGCTGGTTGTAATTCACCCCAAACGGAATCTGTTCCGCTTTCGGATTCGTATAGAACGAATCGGATCGGGAGAGCATCATCTATTCCTACGCCATCAGTGTCCGTGAGTTTGCCCTGGTAGGTTATTGAATTAGCAATAGCATATGTTATGCAAATTGACATTACTAAGATAATGATAAGTATTATCTGTTTCATTCTTTACTCCTTTTTTATCTTCCCAGATAAACCGTTCCTTTGCAGAGGACTTTGTCTTCGCTCAGAACGAGATATAGATAGACTCCTCTCGGCATTTTATTGCCGCCTGAATCTGTGCCGTCCCAAACTCTGATGTTATCTGGAATCTCTTTGATAAAGCGATTCTGCATATCAAATATTTTTATGGTTGCATTAGTGTTACCCTGCCCCGGATACTCAAATATTGCTTCATCGTTGGAACCATCAGCATTTGGAGTGAAGGGATTCGGATGAACATCGCATAATGCACCTAAAACCACGAGATCGATGCAGGCGTTATTGTTTGTCTCATTGGACTCGATTATTGTGCTGTCGCAATCGGCGAAGAAACAGAGCTGATATTCGCCTTCAGGCAGAGATAACGGCCAACCGACCGAATCCGATTCCCCCTGAAGAAGACCGGAAATAGGTATCGTGCCAATGTTCATGCCATTCTGAAGCACGCAAACGGTGAATTCTTCCACATCCTGTATCAAATCATTGAAAACTAACCCGAAGAAAGTTATTTCTGCACCCTCTTCAACAGGCGATGACGGCTCGAAAGCAAGATTATCCGGCCAGAGGTCTGGATAGTCGAGGATATAGAAACTGCAACACGTATCCGATTCATTTGGATCGCAGAGGTCGGGATTGTCCCCTGCGCCCACACAAATATCAACCCATTGATTTGGGAAGAAATTACTATCGGGCGTCCACGTAGCTGACGCACCGTCGAAGGTTGCTGGGATTGTGATACCGTTCAAAGAAACCCAAACCGAACTTGAATCCACTCCGGCTAAAGAATCATAAATACGAACGGAGATTTCCGGAGACATATTCTGAACACTTTCCCCACAGGGAGGATAAAAGTCGAAATAAACAGGCGGATCAAGGTCGATGATATATGTTATGCAACTCACGCAGTCAGGTGCATTGCCCAGCATATCGCTACCTCCAGCACAAACGATTGTTGTTTCGCCATGTGCAAAATAACCGGATGGTGGAGTAATGGTCAGTGTGTCGTCTGCGAATGTCCAGAAATCGACCGTAACGCCGTTTATAGTCGCCCAGATAGTCGTCTCATCTATTCCTTGCGAATCGCTGAATACGAATATCGCTCCCTGGTCGTCGCAAGCGCTTATGGCCATTGGATTCGGATAAATCGGGGTTACGACAGGACCACCGGTTGCAATATAAAAAGTCCAACAAGTATCACTGGAGTTCGCACCGCAGAGCTCGGCAAGATCGGCAGCATTGGTGCATATCTCAACCGTATCGCCACCTCCAAATGTGTAAGTCCCTTCACTATCGAAACTCAAAGCCCCGGCATCGAACACATGGGTTACGATATCACCATCGATTATGAGGATCAGGCTATCCAGATTCAATCCCGCTATCAAATCCTCAATGAACAACGCAATCAAGGGCGAAGGATTGTCGATAATCTCTCCCGGCGATGGGTCAAAGCTACTGAACACCGGCGGATCGAGGTCTATAGTGAAATCGACGCAGACCCTGTCGGAAAGCTCATTGCCGAATGTATCTTCCATCTCGACGAGACAGGCTGTTATATTATCCCCAGAAGACCAGGGTGTGATTGGAGTAAATATCAGTGTGTCTAAGTTCCTGGATAATTCTGCATCGGTTAAATCGTAAATCATGCCGTTGACATCCACTCGAATCGTGCCATCGAGAGGATCGCCATAAAGTATCCAGATAACACTTTGATATTCGCACGAGCTAATCACGCCGTCCGGTGGAGAAATCAATGTTGCCCATGGGCCGCTGGCATTTGTATGGAAAGCACAGCAACTATCCGCGAAATTATCCCCAGTGCAGAAATCGGCTGAATCTCCGGCTCCGATGCAGAAGTGAATCGCATCACCGTCCGACCAAACAAGACCGAAATCCTCCGGGCGGAAAACCAGCGAATCACCCGAATGATAGAGCGAATCGAACCAGAACGTATCACTCTCGATTGCGATAAACGTGCTTTGCCACCAGACACCGGCAGGTGAATCAACGATGGTGACTATAATCTCAGCCAGTGAATCCCCTATGGTCGAACCACAAGCGGGATAGAGAATGTTTAACTCCGGCGGGGAAAGGTCTATTTCAAATGTTACACACGATGAGTCATCAGCAAGCGAGAGTCCCCATAAGTCTGCACCGGCAATTACGCACGCCGTATGAGTTCCTTCGACCCAGTTCGTGTCGGGAACGAATATCAGAGTGTCATCAGCCCAAGTCACTCCTATATCAGCTATATCGCCATCGATAGTTACAACTACACTCGAAGTGTCGATGCCAAGACCTATATCGCTAAAGAGCCATATTACCGCCTGATCCTCGCAAGCACTTATGCTCGACTCCGGCGGAGAAAGAAGTGAAACCTCAGGTGGAACTGTGTCAGCGAAAACAATTGTCCAGCAGGTGTCAGTCATGTTGGCATTGCAGAGGTCGGGTCTATCGGACGCGGTGATGCAGACATCTATTGTATCTCCCACGCCAAAGCTTAAGCCAACAACAGCGCAGTCGAAATAGAAGCTGTCGCTGCTCCACGAGAAACCAGCATCTGTGTAATCATAATCTGTCCCATCGATTCGAAATGTAAAGCCTGTTTCATCCACTCCTGAGCCACTATCGACTGCACTCGCCCAGATAAGCGGTGACAAATCCCCCGTCATCTCGGGGCCATAGCCGAGAACTATCGGCGCACCGAGATCGTTGAAGAATGTCATGCAATACGGCGGTGCCGCGAGAGGATTCCCCCAAACGTCGCTACATTCAAGAAGACACGCCGTTATAGTATCCGGGAACATCGCCGTAGCAAGTTCGTAGAATAGTGTGTCGCCGTTCCATGAAAGAAGCGGGGCCGGATATGTCAGGGTGTCGTCGTTTATAAAAACGATTGCGGTTAGGGTATCAATTCCGGAGGGGTTGAATAACACCCACCAAATATTTAGGGTATCGCAGGCGGTGTATGCGTCGTCCCATGGAAAATCATCTATAAGAATAACGGAACCTGTTTCACAAGGTTCAAAATAGAACTCTATTCTTTCAAGCCATGGTAAATATGCTGGATTTCTATACCATAACTCAGTTCTGTATTGGACATATCTATTGCCTGGTAAAAGGGATGAGTCATCATAAATTGTGTCCCATTCTGACCAACTTGAATCAGGAATTATTGTATCACCATTTCGAAGTAAAACACGAACTTCAGCTCCAATAGGATTAGGCAAGACACCTCCTGAATAATCTCTCTCATCATATGCAATCCAATTTACGGAACCCGAACAGTATCCACTACTATATCCAACATCAAAAATACTACTTTCATACCATGCTGATTGAGATCTATCTCTAATGTTACCCGGCTCACGGAACATTCCGTGGTGGTCGAAGCTCACGGGAAAAGAATCACAAGTCGCAAAACTTGGTCCCCAGAATAGAAATGAATAATTATCTCCTCCGTTTACATATATATCAACGAACCCGTCATTATTGGCGTCGATTACCGTTCCTCCAGTGGCATTTATATTAAATGGTGTTATTTCATAGCTTGTAGCATTAAAATATAAGCCTGCGCCGTTATTGGGATAAATTTTTAGACGAGCATGACCCCCTGAAGCACTATTGCCTTTAAAACAAATTATATCCAAATAACCATCATCTGTGAAATCATATAAAGCCGATCCTCCATAAACAAGTCCTGGGTTTATAGTTCTTCTTGAGAATGTCCAACTACCATCATTGTAATATATATCTGCAGATGTCAATCCAGCACATGCAGTGCCTACAATATCGATATCACCATCATTATCAACGTCTCCAACGCTTATTCCATGAATTGCTTGCGCTGAAAATGATGCAGGTAAAGTGGTGTTTGGAAGCAAATGGAAATCCCTACTTCCTCTATTCTCTAATATTCGAAACTCTGAGTTACTATGATCGCCAACAACAATATCTAAATCGCCATCTCCATCGAAATCTGCGCTTTCAATGTTATGGACTAACCCCCCCGATGTAATATAAAACATTGAAGAACAAGTGACAGAGTATGTGAATCCGGGAAGCCCCCAATAAATAATTAGTTGGCCTCCGGGCGACCATCCTGCTATAGCTATATCTAAGTATCCATCTTTATCGAAATCAGCAACATAAACTGCTTCCGAAAAAGCATTATATAGATTGCTTGTGTCTGAAGGAGAGAACCCAGTTGGACTATTCCAATATATAGTAACATTATTAGCTGAATATCCAGAATGAATTATCTCAGGATATCCATCAAGGTTTAAATCAGCGACATCACAATTTCCCCCCATACCTGCCATTGAGATGTAGGAAGAATCCATTAGTCCTGCTGAATCCATATGCCAGATTCGGAGTAATCTTGGAAAATTGGCATCTGCTGAAATAAAATCTGGGTAGCCATTACCATCATAGTCGAATCTGGGAAACCACTCAACTGAGCCACTATCTCCAACAACCTCAATATTCTTTCTAAATGAAGTATATAGGTTTGGATCTATAAAACCATCTGCAAAATCTGATTGACTGGTTTCAATCCAGACAACTTGTCCATATAAAGAGAATGATACAATTACAAAGGTTAGGAGCACATATTTTATAACATTAATAACCATGATATCTCCTCAAATGATTACTTTTCACTGTCTATGGTGACGAGAACGCGGCGGTTTATCGAGCGCCCTTCGGGTAATTCGTTATTGCCCACGAGCTTTTCAACCGGTTTACCGCTCTCCCAGCTCTCTATTGTGTATGGCACTTCGTTACCGTAGCCCTCTGAGGCTATAGTTGCGTTGTTTTCCCTCAGCCAGGCGTTAAGGCCGTTTTCTTCGACGTTGAGCGTTACGGTCATCGCAAGGCGAAGCTGGTCGAGCACCGCTTTCGCTCGCTCACCGGAAAGCTCTTTGTTTCGATGTGTTCTCCCGATGATGTCGGAATGCCCTTCGATTGTTACTGTGGTTTTGCTTGAGTTCTCGATTGTATTAATAATCTTACCCGCGACCATCGCAAGGCGGTCTTCCAGAAAACGCGATTGGGCGGCGGGTTCGTCGAACACGAACTGGACGAGCAGTAGCTTCTCGCTCCTCTTCTCGGCAATCTCGATTTCGGTTTTGAGCTTATTCTGCGCAAATGCTGTGGCTGTTTGCCCGAGTTCATCGGTAAGATTATAAGAAAGCGTGAATTCTCTATCGGTTGGAATTAAATTTCCCTCCGTATCCCGGAAATTCCATTCAATATTAGAGGGCGGTGAGTCTTTTCCATTTGAGATGTTGTGTTGAACCATCCCATTGGTATTCATGAGATCGACGCGCCAATCTGAAATTCCCTCCGATTTCTGCGAAAGGGCGATGTTGCATTTCGGAAGCTCTTTGGGGTCGTATTCCTTCGAAGCGTGAATAACTCGTGGCTTGTAGAGGACACCGTCGGCGGATATGGTCATTGAAAGATCGTTTTTCACTCCGGACATTTTGGCAATAGAAGCAAGAATTTGGTCCGAGAATTCCCTTCCTAGAAGGCTCAATGCTTTCTCTCGAATAGTTCTGGCCTCAATGAGTGCTTGCCTCAGGTCGTTCGAGGAGTTATCCGCCGATACGACGAGAACGAGATCTGGATTATTCGTAAGAATCTCAGCTATGTTATTTGTTAAGATGAAATTAGACGGATCTCCACTGTATAGTAGTTCCGTTGAGATTGGTGAATTCAGTTTAACGAAGAATTCCACTCTGCGGTTCTCTTCATCGAGACGCGGCTTATCATCAGAAAGTGTGCTCGTTTCCGGCACACGTATTTTCCTCTTATCCCAATCGTTGGGGATGAAGACTCGCCCTTCAGCAGATGGCAGAAACTCAGCTAACTTTTCTTTTACAGCATCTGCACGAGAAACCGCTACCTGTTCATCAGTCTCATCAGGTCCGATGAAGCCTCTAATTTCAAGCTTAACATCAGGATTGTCGGTTAAGCGTTCTGCGATCAAAGTGATGAGTCCATTGAAGCGATTATCAATAGCGCTCTTGTCCTTATCGAAGAAAACAACGGGCACGACCCCTTCGTCCTGATAGGTGTAAGAAACTGTTTTCAAACGAAGTATCGAAGGGGTAGCCGCGATTTCGACCTCAGGAGGAGCAATTACTTCGAAAGAAGTTGCACATTTTAAGTTACTGCCCTCTTCTCTGATCTCCTGCTGAGTTGCAAATTCAATATCGAACAGGATATCACCAGCTATCTGAGATCTATAATAATGCCGAATAAAAAACTCCGATCCCCTATCAAGATCGTGCAAATCCCATTTCTTCAGTGGAGTTCCCCTCTCAAATAAAGTAACGACGTAGTTTTTCAGGTTGTCGTCACCGCTGTTTTCGATTTTGATATCCACCATTACACTATCGTCGAGAGCAGATCTTTGCGGAGTTGCAGAGCAGAAAACTGAAATCTCTGGATACTTAAGCGCTGGAGTAATATGTCCTCGAAGGCCAAACTGAATGGTATTAGCTACTTTCGCAAGATCATCGAACGGTTTGGAATAAGTGATGTCCAGGCCTAATCCGGCTAATTGAGGTAACTCGATCCCGATGCCCGCCCCAAAAGCTGAATTAGAAACTCCCGCTCGAAGGCCAAACCAGTCGCTGATCGCGTAGCTTTCAACACCAAGACCATAGGATACCTCTTCGCCGTCCGGGGAGTTCAGAGCGTAACCAAATTCGCACGAGAGAATCGTTCGAACCTTTTGAATCTGATAACTCGACCCAAATCTAATATCCATAGGCTCAACGACAGCTTCTTCCTGTCCAAGTGAAGGCGAAATTAAGTCCTGAAAAGACAATCCAAAACTCAATCTATCGGTCGGACTAAGAACGACTCCGGCGTCCATACCAAAGGTTGAGGCGTTAGTTCCGTCTCCAAAGAGAGGATCGTTGGGGTCGTCACCGTCATCATAATGGAAGTTAGACTGATTGAAATTGTCCATGATGAACTTCGGTCTTAATCCAAAGGATACAATCCCGAAAGTCTTTTTCGCGGCCATTCCCAATTCAGTCCTCGAATACATGTCCGAACCGAAGTTCGAAAGTGAAAGCCCGAGGCCAAAACCCCCAAAATCTCGATAGCCTGATATCTGACCTCGATATAGGTTGTCATCGAAGCCCATGTAGAGCTGATTGTATTCAAGGGCATATCCCCATCCACGTGACCAGCCAGCCGCAGGATTCCAGGTTATGGCAAGTGCATCTGTGCTGGATGCTGAATATGCGCTCCCCAGAGCTTGCCCTCGAACCGGCAGATGAGATGTTGCTCCCAAACAAATAGCTATCAACAAATTTATTAAAACGACTCTTAACACTCTTTTTCTCACTATAACTCCTTATTTTAGTTACTGTTATAGTCAAGTAGTTAAAGTTATCAATAGCTTCTCGTTGTCCCCAAATGCAACGAGAGCTAATTCAATTAAAATTAGTAATGAAGCTTTGTCAAGGAATATTTTGGCTCAAAGCAATTTATTATCTCCAAAAAGTAGAAGCTCACAGATTCCTATCTTGTAATATTCCGCGATTTAAGTCCAGAATCATCTCGCGCTAACTCCCCTTCTGAAACAGCTTCAATGCCATCTGCTCGATCATCTTCCTCTTTGCCAATCTGTTAATCCAAGAATCCGGAACATCCTCCACGCCGTAGAATGCTCCCGCTATATGGCCGCAGATGGCGGCAGTGGTGTCGGCGTCGTCTCCCAGATTAACTGCCTTCAGGATTGCTTCTTTGAAGTTGTCCGTCTTGAAAAAACACCACAGAGCTGCTTCCAGACTGTGGACGACGTAACCGTCACCGCGAATCTCACTCTCGGTCTTGTTTCGGTAATTTCCTCTGGCGATTTCAGCTATCGAAGGCGATAGAGAATCCATTGGCAAGGCTTCATCACAGGC
>NPIE01002548.1_pt2 | contig 20317 bp, 23 predicted proteins | sample 8637661 | NCBI WGS metagenome assembly NPIE01 (sample SAMN07420842, study PRJNA396082) | bioreactor metagenome | isolation source: sample BA12 brine-fed electro-methanogenic bioreactor BA | place: Japan: Kochi | collected 2016-12-09
TGCGCACCCAACACAAGATGGCGGATGGCTCTCTGTGCAACCGGCCATTTAACTTGCCTCTATGCCCCAATTAACACCGCTTTATCATTCCAGTAGACACCCCAACCGATTCTATCTATAATGGTATCTATCGTTGTACCACTGAAGTTATCCATGGAGGCAAAATGACCCGTAAATCCCTTGGTTTTGTCCCGCTGATCTGGCAGTGCGCTTATTGCGACACTCAGAACCCCGGCCCGATCAAAAGCTGCACCAATTGTGGTGCGCCGCAGCCTGAGGATGTTGAATTCCTGCAGGTTGACGAAGCGCTCTTCAATTTTGTCAAGGACGAAGCCTTGATCCGCATGGCAAAGGCCGGCCCGGATGTCCACTGCCCATTTTGCGGCACGCGTAACCTCAGTACGGCTGAAGTGTGTAAAAAATGCGGCGGTGACCTGAGCTGGGACGGCAAAGCGCGCCAGACCGGCCAGCGGGTGCGAACTGTGACGGAGGCCCAGGCACCTCAGCCGCCTGGTCCCCAGGCGCCGGAAAAGACGGCGCGCAAAGTCTCGCCGGTTGTGCTCATCATCATTCTGGCGGTGATTGTGGGCTGTGTGGTTCTGTTGTTTATGCTGCTCCGTACGGACGACCTGACCGCCACGGTCAGCGATGTGCAGTGGGAACGCAGTATTGCCATCGAGGCCTACACGTCCGTCACCCGCAGTGACTGGTGGGACGAAGTTCCCGATGGCGCGCAGGTTACAGAGTGTTCGATGGCCTACCGTTTCACCTCTGAAGAACCCCAAGTGAGTGCTACCGAGGTGTGCGGTGAACCCTATGTGGTGGATACCGGCACCGGCGTGGGTGAGGTGGTCCAGGACTGCACCTACGAAGTGTATGACGATTACTGTGAATTCACGGAGATGGCATGGGTTGTTGCGGAAACCGTCACCGACAGCGGGCGCGACCTCTCGCCTGAGTGGCCAACGCTCAACCTGGGTCCAGATCAACGTGAAGGTAGCCGCAGCGAGACTTATGTGATCAACTTTCGGGATGGGTCTGATACCTACCGTTTCACCACCAGCAATGTTCAGCTCTTTTTACAGGCCGAGGTGGGCAGCCGCTGGACTTTGGAGGTCAACCAATTGGGCGGTGTACAAGCTATTGAACCTTCCAATTAAGACCTTAATTGTGATAAAATATTCGGGTTTGGATCAAAATACTGAATTTTTATGTAACAGAGGAAAATTTGATGGAAATGTATGAATACGCAAAAGTTGGCCAGCCGGCACCTTATTTTGAGATGCTGAGCACTAAAAATATGGAAACCCTGGACGAGGTCGTCACCCTGGACGATTACAAGGGAAAATGGCTGATCCTGTTCTTCTACCCCTACGACTTCACCTTTGTGTGCCCGACCGAGATCCTGGCGCTCTCTGAACGCTACGATGATTTCCAGGCTCTGGATACTGAGATCCTGGGTGTCTCGACCGACTCGGTCTTCTCGCATCGGGCCTGGTTGCTCACGCCGGAAGAAGAAAATGGCATCCAGGGCACCCGCTACCCCCTGGCCTCAGACAACAACCATGCCGTGGCCGACGCGTACGGTGTGTTGGTGGAGGAAGAAGGGGCTGCCCTGCGCGGTCTGTTCATCATCGACCCCGAAGGCGTTTTGCAGTATTCCGTTGTTCACAATATGAATGTCGGGCGCAGCGTCGATGAGACCTTGCGGGTGCTGGAGGCATTGCAGGCTGGCGGCCTGTGCGGTGCCAACTGGGAACCCGGCGAGGATATGCTCTAAACTTAGGAGGAAATCACCCATGCCGATGCGATTAAAGACTCCCATGCCCTCACTGGAGGGTGTGACTGAATGGGTTCACGGCAAACCTGATCTGGAAGCGATCGAAGGGCAGCCTGTCCTGGTGTACTTCTGGGCAACCAGCTGTCATATTTGTCATGACAACATGCCCAAATTGCAGGTTTGGCGGGATACCTACATCCCCAAGGGGCTTAAGATAATCAGCATTCACTGCCCGCGTATGAAGACCGACACGGACATTGAAAAAGTGAAGGCTTCAATCGAGGAGTGCGGCATTGTTGAATCCTGCGGGATTGATAATCTGCACAAGGTGAAAAAAGCTTTTGATAATGACTTATGGCCGGCGTATTTCCTGTTTGACCGAGAGGGTCATCTGCTGCGGAGGGCGGCCGGGAATGCCGGGCTGTCCATGCTGGAGCCTGCCTTGAAAAAAGTATTTGCTTGAACCGTAAAAAACAAGGGAAGGACGTCAAAGCGCCTGCTCAAATGGCACGCGCTTTGTTTTCTCACATTAGCGGGATTTCAAATGAAGCATGCCGGTTAATTCAATCGTGTTACAGCAAGCCTGGGTTGGGTGGCGTTTTGATGAGACGAGAAACGGATGGATTTCTGGTTTAAACCTGGGACCAGAAATCCTCCAGGGCGTTGAAGACTCGCTGGGGTGCTTCCCAATGGGGCAAACCTTTGGTGGGGGAAATCCGGGCGCTCCGCCAGTTGTCACAGTCACGCAGCAGGGAAGGCAGCATCTCAAAGTTGGTGTAGGGGTCGCGGTCATAGATCGCCAGCACGGGGCGGTCCAGTGCCTGGTAGATGTTTTGCCGTACGCCGGGGGTGAACAACTTGCCGCTCAAAAAATAGGTCGGTGCATACTGGGCCCCGGGTTGGTGGGCGGTCTGGTAGGCGTAGTCCACAAAATGCTCGGGGACCAGGCCTTCGAAGCTTTTATTGAGGAAGAACTGGATGCTCGGACGGCTGGAGATCAGGTCGTAAAGCGGGCGGTTCCACAGCGGCACGGCCAGCCCGGCATATAGCTTGTGTTTTGTGCCGCGCTGACTGGCACGCTCGGACATCTTATCCATGCGCGGCGGGTTGAAGCCTGTGGGCGAGATCATCACCAGCGAGTTGAACAGACCTGGCTCGTGCAAAGCGGCCAGCGCGGCAAACTCGCACGAGAGTGAAAGCGCAGCCACATCCGCGGGTGCGCCGATCACCTCTGAGAGGAACTCACAGATCGCATGCTGGAAGAGGGCCGGGCTGTAAAGTCGATCGGAGCGCTCTGAAAACCCAAACCCTGGCAGATCCAGGGCATACACCGGACGTTTACCGCGGTAGTGTTCAAAGAGTGGTTTCATCTCAAAGGCGCTGGGCGCCGCGTTGATGCTGTGCAGCAAGACCAAGGGCGTGCCCTTGGCGCTTTCATCCACGTAATAGCTGATCCGGCCAGCATGTTTTGACTGGAAATCCTTGCGCTCGACTTCCAGAGCCTGGTCTAAAGGCATGTCGTGACGGATATACTTGCGGCTGAAAAGGATCCAACCGCCTGCAGCCGCGGCTGTGGCTGTGATCAGGCCGGTCAGCCCCCACGCTGCGCCTTTACCGGCGTTTTTAAGGGTTTTGTTCATTGGCAACCTCCAGGTTTAAATGGGCTCCTGACAGGAGGAGCATCCATGCTTAAACTTTAGCACATTTTCAATGAATCGGGTTGTCTGAAAGGGAGATCAGCCCTTATTCCTCAAGTTCGTGGTGGGCATCGTAGCGGTCACCCAGGCAGATGCCCAGGCCGCGTGCGGTTTGCACGCCTGCGCCGTTGGGGTCCACCTGACGGGCTTCGCCCTGGCTCTCAACCAGGTCGATATCTGTGACTCGCCCGTGAACCAGTGCAGCCATCCGGCCAACACGGTTCTCCGCCGCCAGCCGGGCAGCCACAGCCCCAAACTGCGAAGCCAGCCAGCGGTCGTAGGGTGTGGGCGAGCCGCCGCGTTGCAAGTGGCCGAGCACCGTGGCTCGGGCTTCGACGCCGCAATGCGCTTCGATTTGCTCCGCAACCTGGTCCCCAATGCCGCCCAGGCGGGGCTGCCCCTCAATCTCGGTATCCTGGTAAATGCGCTCGCCATCCAATGGCTGCGCGCCTTCAGATACAGCCAGCAGGCTGAAATGGGTGCCCCGGTCAACCCGGGCCTGGATCTTTTTGAAGATGGCTTCATAGCGGAAGGGGATCTCAGGGATCAGGATCACATCAGCACCGCCAGAGACGCCAGCCATCAGGGCGATATAGCCGGCATAGCGCCCCATCAGCTCGAGCACCATCGCCCGGTGATGCGCTTCTGCCGTGGTGTGCAGGCGGTCCAGGGCATCGGTGGCCATGCCCACAGCGGTGTCATACCCGATTGTCATTTCCGTGCCGCGCACATCGTTATCGATGGTCTTGGGGATACCCACAACGGGCGCACCTTTCTGGATTAGCTCACGGGCGATGGCCAGGGTGCCGTCGCCGCCAATAGCCACGATCATATCAAGGCCCAGGTCTTTGATGCGGTCAACGACCTGATCTGACCCGTCCCGGGTGACGGTCTTTCCGTTCTCCTCCACCTGGAAAGCAAAGGGATTGCCGCGGCTGGCTGCGCCCAGAATGGTGCCGCCCTGGGGCAATATGCCGCGCACAGAGTCGTAGTCGAGGGGGAAAACCCCGCCCTCTGCCAGCAAGCCGCCATAACCCAGACGGACGCCATAAACTTCGTTTCCGTAGACTCCCAAGGATGTCTTAACCACAGCGCGGATGGCTGCGTTCAGCCCAGGCGCGTCGCCCCCACCCGTCAGGATGCCAATGCGTTTCATAATTCCTCCTGTTTGTATTCTGTCTATTCAAGCATACCCGATTTAGCCCCACTGAGAAAACATCACTGAACTTAATCCCCATGAGCCTGGCAAGGCCGGCCTCTGAAAAACCTCGATATTAACGGGGACATTCGTAACGGTCTGAGCAGGAAATGGTTATATAATTAGTTCGTTCACATTTGGGATTAAGGAGCAATTAATGGAGAAACAGGAGAAAAAGCGCGCCCAATTTGCTTGGGCAATGTACGATTGGGCAAACTCCGCCTTTGCCACTACCGTGATGGGTTCGATTCTGCCCAATTACTTCGCAGCCTACATCGCGACTCAGGGCGCCCTGGCGATTTGGGGTTATACCGTGGCCATTGGCAGCCTGATCGCTGCGGTGATCAGCCCGGTGCTGGGCGCCATTGCCGATTTCCGCGGGTCAAAAAAGAAGTTCATGGCGTTCTTTATCGCGCTGGGCGTGGTCAGCACGGCGCTGCTCTACATGGTCAGGACGCCGGCAGACCAGCTGCTGGCATCGGTGCTGTATATCCTCGGTACGATCGGTTTTGCCGGGTCTCTGGTGTTCTACGATGCCCTGCTGCCCCACGTGGCAGACGAGGATGAAATTGACCAGGTTTCTTCCAAAGGCTACGCTCTGGGTTACATCGGCGGCGGTTTGCTGCTGCTGATCAATGTGATCATGATCTTTGTCGGCCCGATGCTGCTCACGGGGATGGGTGAGACAGAGGCCACCATGCTGATGATGCGCCTCAGCCTAGCCAGTGTGGCAGTCTGGTGGGCGGTCTTTTCGATTCCCATCTTCCGCCGGGTGAAGGAACCGGCCCGCATGGCAGAGACGAGTGAGCTTGGGCAGGGGGTGCTCACGGTCGGGTTCAGACGCTTTTTCAAAGCCCTGAAGGAAATTTCCCGTTTCCGTGACCTGTTCTGGTTTTTACTGACCTTCTTTGTGTATGCCAACGGCATCGGAACGATCATCACCATGGCGGTGGCCTTTGGCACCGACCTGGGCTTTGGCACCATGATCTTGATCGGCACCCTGCTGATGGTGCAGTTTGTGGCCGCACCCTTTGCCATTTGGTTTGGCAAGCTGGCGAAGAAGATCGGGGTCAAGCAGGCCATCACCCTCAGCCTGGTGGTTTACACCCTGATCGCCATTATGGGCTTCTTCATGTCTAAAGAATGGCATTTCTTGCTGCTGGGCTTTGGGGTGGCCATGGTGCAGGGCGGCAGCCAGGCGCTAAGCCGTTCGCTGGTCGGGCAATTGATGCCCAAGAGCAAAACGGCTGAATTTTATGGGTTCTTCAGCGTGTCTGAAAAGTTCAATACCGTTGTGGGGCCCTTCATTATGGCCTTCATCACACAGCTTACCGGTGACGGCCGCTTTGGGATCGTCTCGCTGGTGATTTTCTTCATTGTTGGCATCTTCATGCTGCGTAAAGTGGATATTGAGCGCGGCATCAGAGAAGCCCAGGCGGAAGACGCCCGGATGATCCCCGTGGAGTGATCCTCCCTCGACCCATAAGGGGCACTTGATCATCAAAGGCGGTCGCGAGACCGCCTTTTTATTTTGGGTTGGCTGAATTTCGCACGCTGAGGCAATTGATGAATGCTATAATTAAGGCGGTTGTTTCCCGGTTGGCACTAAAAAGGTGGTTCACATTATGAAATCGTTCAGAGTGGCCTTATTGGCTAATCTCAAGAAAAATGCTCCCCATTGGGAGGGGATGCCTGCAGATCAATGGGATGACCTCGACAGCGAATCCACGATCCAGGCCCTGCTGGAAGCCCTGCGGGCAGGCGGGCATACCTGCGAGTTCCTGGAAGGGGATATCACTATTATTGATACTGTGCGTAAATTTAATCCGGATATTTGCTTTAATATCTGCGAAAGCCATTTTGGCGATGCACGTGAAGCCCAGGTGCCGGCCATTTTGGAGAAACTGGGCATTCCCTACACCGGCTCGAAAGTCTTATCCCTGGCATTGGCCCTGGATAAACCGATGACCAAGCGCGTTCTGACCTATCACGACCTGCCAACACCGGATTTTCAAACTTTTGAACGTGTAGATGAGCCATTGGACCCCAAAATGCAGTTCCCGCTGTTTGTCAAACCCAGCCGGGAGGGCACGGGCATGGGCGTTACCGCCCAATCCATCGTCAACAATGAAACCCAGCTGCGTGAGCAGGTGCGCCTGATGATCGACCGCTACCACGAAGCTGCCCTGGTGGAGACCTTTATCGAAGGGCGGGAAGTGACCGTGGGCATGATCGGCAACCTGGTAGGCCCGGTAGCCCGGCGCATGCCGTATGATGAGAACCTGCCCCGCATCCAGGCCGGGCTGCGGTTTTTCCCCCCGATGGAGGTGGACCTTTCGCCCTATCTTGAGACTGATGCCGTCTATGCAAACCGGTTGAAAGTTGCCCTGGCAGACCAGCTCAACTACATCTGCCCGGCGCCGCTGGATGATGACCTGGTCGATGAGCTTAACTGGCTCGCAGCAGCTGTTTTCCGGGTGACGGGCGCGCTGGATGTCGCCCGGGTGGATTTCCGGCTGAACGCCAACGAGAATTGGAAGCCCTACATCCTGGAGATCAACCCGCTGCCCGGGCTTTCGCCGGGCATTTCGGATATTGTCATTGAGGCAGCCGCGGATGGGATTGAGCATACAGCCCTGGTTAACATGATCCTCGAAACTGCCCTGCAGCGCTATGGGATGATTGATTGACCGTCACTTGGCCATGCCCAAAGTGCAGGTTGAATCTCGATGCTGGCCCCAGGGCTTCAACATCGTACCCGGGCTGAAAACGCTGGCTTTGTACTTTGAGAAAATTAGCGCCGCTTCAATCGAAGGTCATCCACCACAGCCCGGTACATTCAGGCACGATCACCCCCATCCTGGTTTCCCACATGGGCATGGGCGCATCGCCAAAAAAGAACCTGGTCAGGTCTTGCGCTTCCGCCAGGTCGGCAAAACAATAATCCGTGCGCACCCAAGCGGATTGAAAGCCCTGTGCATCCAGGTAAGCCAGGTAATCCACCAGCACGTCCGGCCGGTTGGGGGTCTCAAAGCCGGTTCCCAGGGATTCGATCAAGATCAGCTTGCCGCCCGGGCGCAGGACGCGCTGGGCTTCGGCCAGGGCCTCTTCCAGGGCAGGCTGCCAGCCCGGGCCGGCATCCAGCGCGGCGTAACAGAAGCTCCAGCCCGAGATGACCACATCCGCTGAATGGCTGGGGAAGGGCAGCGCCCGGTGTGATTCTAAGCTCAGGCGCCAGTTTGCGAGGTTCATAGCGCCCAGGCGCTGCTTACCGAGGGACAGCATGTGGTGAGAGATGTCCGCCGCCACCAGGGTACCCACGAGGGGCGCGATCAGGCAGCTGACCCGGGCGGTCCCGGCACCCAGCTCAATCACGTCCTTGCCCGTCAGCGGGTCGATAGCCAAAATTGCGGGCAGCAGGTTGCCCTGGTGGTCCTCACGGCCAACCAGGGCCTGGTAGCGCTCAGCAGCGCTGGCATAAATCTGTTTAAGTTCGGGCATGCAGACCTTGCTTTCTCCGCAAGCGACAAAGATACAGGCCCCATTATAGCCGCGTTGGGTCGCAGGCAGGAAAATTATGTCTTCCATCCGGGTAAAGGCAGCAAACTTTACCTTCAGCTATTGACGGCCTGCCAAGCCTTTAGTACGATAGTATCCGGATGATCAACAACACTGCACGCAGAGGAGACAATCATGGGTTCCTTTTCTATCCCGGAAGCATTACTGGGCGAGACCGTTGCCAGTCAGGAGCGCCTTCAATCGGTGGTCAAACGGCTGGCAAAAGAGATGTTTTACAGCATTGATTATGTGGGGGAGGTACCGATCTTGCTGTGTCTGCGTGAAGGGGCCATCCCGTTTCACCAGGACCTGACGCGCGAGCTTGCTAAACTGGCCTTTAATTTCGAGAGCGGCTGGCTTAAAACCCATCATCATTACATGGGCATAGAGGGCAGCGGTGAGGTGAAGGTTTTCCCCTACGAAGGGCCGGCTTTAGATGGCCGCTTGGTGGTGATTGTTGAGGACATCATCGATTCTTCCGAGACGATCATCCGTGTGTGCGATTACCTGGATGGCCACAAGGTAGCTCAGCGCAACATCTGCACGCTTCTCTTTAAGGAACGGCCGGAAAACATCGGCTGGCGCAACACCGGCCTGGACGGCTACCGGCATCTGCCCGAGGTGCGTCACGTCGGGTTGTTTATTGAGCCTTTGTTTGTGGTGGGGTACGGGTTGGATTACCGCCAATTCGGCCGCGACGGTGACGAGATCCGCGTCCTGACCCCTGAAGGGCAGGCCTGGGTTGATCAGCAGGTCGAGCTCAGGGAGCTGGACGCCTGAAATTAATCAGCTTCCCGCACCTGGGAGATTTACCGATAAGATTTTAAGCGCATCACCAGGTCGTCGTGGACTTCTGGCAGGTCGTCGGACTTGCTGACCATGCTGGTCCACTGTTTGCCCGTGTTGACCAGGGTGACCTCGGTGCCGGTTTGTTTTTCGATCTCGGCGATCAGGTTTTTAAGCCGCGCGGTCAACCCTGACCAGTGCCTGACATCCCTGACTTCTGGGTCGTAATGTTCTGCAAAGGTGAGCGCAATCTGGTTGGCGCCGTTGAGGGTGATGATCCGCTTGAGCAGCGAATAGTCGATGCTTTTGGCCTTTCTCCTCACTTCGTGCTGGCCGGTATGGGGGTCCATGATGGAGCTGTATTCCACAATCCCCAAAGCCTGCATTTCCTCCAGCGTGAACTCCTCAACATCGCCCATTGGGCCGGCACCCTCGCGGGTGGGCAGGGCTTTAACGCACACGATCACATTTTCCACCAGGCGCCAGTTCAAGCCGACACCGGCCATCACCGAGGGGGCGGTCACATCCACCGATGTGACGTTGGGATAGTCGCCGTGGAAGCGTGAGAGGTATGTGCCCTGGGTGGATTCCAGGCTGACGGTACCCTTTTCCGCCAGGGCATTGGCCATCTGAGGGATATCTTCGAGATAAGGCTGTAAGGCTTCCATGTCACGGGCCAGGGGGGCAATGCGCAGGGCGGCATGCGACATAGCGATGCCGGTGCCGCTTTTGGTGCTGCCAATCGCATCCATTTTTGCGCTCTCAACCTCTTCCCTGACGTGCTCAGGTGTGATGATCGGGCAGCGCGGGTCAACCCTGACTTTTTCGGGCGGAAGGCGGAAGCGCTTCACCTCTGAAAGGAATTTTTCCACGTTAACCGCGGTGCCCGGGCCGAGCCCGATCGGGGCTTCCCCCAGGATAAAGCCCAGCGGGAGCTGGTTGGTTTTGATGTATTGATCGCCAACGAAGAGCCCGTGCTCCGGGTTGGTGCCGCCGCAGCCTCTGAACACAGCCAGGGCGCCATCTTTATACGCCTGCCAGGCGCTGACCAATCCTTTGCCTTCATCACCCCAGAAGCCGCCAACGACAATATTTGCACCCATAGTAAGTTTCCTTTTGTTGTCCGAATTTGCAAACAGGCTGATACCCGCAGGTGATTATAACAGCTGAAAAAAGCGATCAGGTGTGGAAAGCAGAGGAATTGGTGACTCAGCGGATGGAAAAGTGATGCCCGGCCGGGTCTACGCCTTTGGCGACGGGTAAACCGTCTTCCAGCAGGTGGATTTCGCCGACCTCAATCCCGTTTCTGAGCAGTTCCGCCCGGGCACCTTCCAGGTTGTCCACCTTGAAGACCAGCTCGTGCTGGTGTTCTGGCGGACGCTGGGCGCCGCCATGCAGCGCGAGCGCGCATCCCCCAGAGTCCAATTCTACCCACATCTCATTGGAGAGGTCTTCTGCCTCAGATGGGTAGCGTACAGGGAAACCGAGCACATCACGATAGAACCACACGGCTTTGGCCATGTCCTCAACAAATAAGATGATCTGGCTTAACGAACTGTTGGGCATCGAATAACGCCTCCTTGTCGGCCATTTGGGGTGGTTTGTGTGAAAAACCTAAACTGGCGCGGAACTCATCAAAAACCGCAGCCCGGCTTTGCCGTTTCACGAATAAGGTTCTTCAGGCCCCAGCCAGCCGTAGATGTTGAAGTCCACCACGCCTTGCGGGCTGAACACAACCCCTTCTTCCTCAAGCAGCGTGCGCTGCATGGCATTGCCGATCCCATCGCCATGGACGCTGATTTTCCCCTGGGCATTGATCACGCGCTGCCAGGGCACATCCGGCGCCGTCCCGTGTTTGAGGGCTGCCATGGCATATCCGACCATGCGCGCCGTGCAGCCGCCCACCAGTTCAGCGATTCGCCCGTAAGTGGTTACCCTGCCGGGCGGGATGCGGCGCACCATGGCATAAATCCGGCTGTAAAGCGGGTCCATCAGGGCTCTTTATGGGCTTTGAGGGAGAATACAACCGGCAAAGGCACCGGCATATTCGGGAAGGTATACATACCATCTTCACGCGGCGTCATCTCCGGGTAGACGGGGTCGGTCAGGGCTTCAAACTCGTGAAAGAACGTCAGGCGCAGGCCTGCCCCGATCATGGCGTTGACGACATCACTGACCGCCCACTGCCATTCGTAGGTTGCCGCGCTGGTCTTGTATGATTTATCCATGTAATCGGTGCTCTCATCATCCCACACATAGGGTGCAGTGTTGTGAAAATAAGAGACCATAAAGCGCCAGTTGCCGTCATCGTCGAAGGTGTAAAGCAGGGGGTGGGAATCCATGATGTAAAAGAACCCGCCTGGCTTCAGAAAATGCGCGATCACTTGCGCCCAGGCATCCAGATCCTTCAGCCAGCACAGGATTCCGATGGAGGTGAAGATCACATCAAATTTGCCTTCAAGGTTGGATGGCAGGTCGTAAACGTCGGAACAGATGAAGGTGGCTGGCAGGTTGGCTTGCTTTGATATAGCCCGGGCTGCTTCAATTGAGCGGGGAGAGAGGTCCACACCGGTCACTTGTGCACCCTGGCGCACCCAGGCCAGGCTGTCCAGTCCTATGTGGCATTGGAGGTGCAGCAAAGATAAGCCGTTCACATCACCGACTTCTTGGAGGATTTCATTGGGCAGCCAGCGTTCGCCGGCCAGGAAGCGGTCCACGCCGTAGGATTCTACGTGGACCTGTGCAAGCTCATCCCAAAAGGCCTGGTTGCCGTCTCGGGCTTGCTGATAGGGGACATTTTTTGGTTCGATCATGCTGTTGTTTCTCCTGAATTAAAGGAACTCGCGCAGGTCACTGCTGCGGCTGGGGTGGCGCAATTTGCGCAGGGCTTTGGCTTCGATCTGGCGGATGCGTTCACGCGTGACGTTAAAATACTGGCTGACCTCTTCCAGGGTATGATCCTGGCCGTCCAGCAGTCCAAAACGGAGCTCAAGGACCTGGCGTTCACGTTCAGAGAGCGAGGTGAGTGAACTGCGGATTTGCTCGCGCAGGATTTCCTTCACTGCCTCATCCATGGGGGCGAGGGCTTCCTGATCTTCGATGAAATCCGCCAGGGTGCTGTTGTCCTCGTCGCCCACCGGCCTCTCCAACGAGACCGGCTCTTCAGCGACTTTGAGGATGTTCCTGACCTTGGCAATGGCGTCTTCCCAGGCAGCGCTGTGAGCCGGGTCGGGCGGCTCATTTTGCTTCATAGCGGTTTGAAGGGCTTCTGCGGTGGAGTCGTCTACAAATTCCGATTCGAGAGCAAGCTCTTCAAGGGTCGGCTCCCGTCCCAGCTTCTGGGTCAATGCGCGCTGAATGTGCAGCACTCGCGAGATCGATTCGTACATGTGTACCGGGATGCGGATCGTGCGGGCGTGTTCTGCTATGTAGCGGCTGATCGACTGGCGGATCCACCAGGTGGCGTATGTGCTGAACTTGTATCCCAGGGTGGGGTCAAACTTCTGGACCGCACGCAACAAACCGAGGTTTCCCTCCTGGATCAGGTCGAGGAAGGTTATACCGCGGTTCATGTACCGCTTAGCCACACTGACCACTAAGCGCAGGTTCGCGATGGTCAAAACCTGGTTGGATTCGCCGTTCAGCAGGTTCATTTCAATGAAATTCGCTTGAAGAACCTCGTTTGGGGGCAGGTTGCTTCTAAAAAAGAGCGAGAGCGGCAATTTGTGTTTGCGTAGCAAAGCCATTTGCGTTTTTTGTGATAATTCGGGGGGCAGCAGGTAAAGACACAGGTACACCCTGAAGATGTTTTTAATCAGGTCGGTTTGCTTGTTGTTCGGGGTCCAGAAGGTCCGCTCAAAATAATCGCGAAGATAAGACGGTTCATCCATCTGCCAGGATTGCCGCATCATTTGCGTTTCGATCAGCATCCGGCTTACCTCGGGGGGCTGGACCTTAGCTTGTGCGCTCAGCGCTTTCACCTTGCTGTTGGCCTCCAGCAGCGCATCAATGACGGCCAGCATCAACGGCTTTTTGTTTTCCTGAGAGGGTGTTGCCTGCTGGCCTTCCAGCTCTTCGACCAGGTCTTGGGCTTTCATCCGGCTGGAGAGCCAGAACTCATCATCGGCTTCCAGCAGGTCGATGCGCCCGATCTCGCGCATATATAGCCGTACAGGGTCCTCTATGGATTGCAGCAAGCCGTGAGCCTCGGGTACTCTCAATTCTGAAGGCACCTGTATGCTCTCGCGATCGTGTTTTTGAGGTTTTATTGGTCCTGGTTCTTGCTCAGCCATGGCGCTTACCGGTTGTTGGTCTCTTGACGTCAGTGGTTCCCTTACAGACTATCGACTGTAGAGGCTTAATTTTAGCACGGGACTTAGAATTTTCGTTTTTCTTTTGAGAAATTCTGTTGCAAGGCTTGATCCAGCTTTGCCCGCGCCTGGAGGTATTCCAGGACAACCTTCTTGATATCGATATTCGCTTCCCCAGTTTCTTCACCCTCCTGGGCTTGGAGAAATACCAGTTGATCCAGGCCTTCATCAATGCGGATCCGGCGCAAGCGGATAAAGGTTAGCAGCAGGGCTTCCAGCTTTGGATCGCCGGGTTGTAAACGCCAGTCTGGATAGGTTTCTTCTGATGGACTTTCAAGGAAGGTCTCGGCCATTTCTTCGGGTGTGTGCGTCTGGATGTAGCTGAGGGGTTCTTCAACCTCCTGGTCCAGGGAAACCCGCACCAGATTGAACATCTCGCGGTGATCGGTATGAGAGAAATCCTGTGTGTGAATACAGGCCAGCTCATGTTCCCGGAAGGCGCGGTCGATATAATGCAGCAGGGTTGGGTCGACAAGCAGTGCCCTGATGCAGGCCTCTTCGAGATGGCGGTGTGAAGTTCCGGGGGAGACGGGTGTGAGAGGCGCAACAACGGGGGCTTTGGGTGGCCGGCGGCGCGATGGCCGGCCGGATGCGCGCCGCACAAGCGCGCGCTCGTCGACCTTCAACAGCCTAGCCAAGCGCTGGCGGTAGGCTTCCCGCTCAACACTGCCGGGCACATCTTCGATCAGTGGCAGCACCTGGGCGGCAATCTCCTCCTTAGCCTTGGGGTCTTCGAAATCCTCACGCTGGGCCAGGGTCTCCATGACGTGGATCACCACCGGTTTAGCCTCTTTGATGAGCTGTTCCCAGCGGTCCGGGTCATCCAGGGCGATCTCGTCCGGGTCAAGACCATCCGGGAGGGAGGTCACGCGGATATCGGCTTTTAAGCGGCTTTCGATGCCCATCAGGCCCCGGGCGTCAAAAAAGAAATCGCCTTCACGTTCCAGGGATTGGCGGGCAGTTTGCAGGCCGCGCAAGGTTGCCCTCTGGCCGGCGGCGTCGGGGTCGAGCGCCAGGACGATCTTACGTGAATAACGTTTGATCAGACGGAACTGGTCTTCGGTCAGGGCGGTGCCCATGGGCGAGACGCAGTTCCTGAACCCGGCCTGGTATGGACCGATTACATCCAGGTAGCCCTCAACGATGACGACCTGGTCTCTGGAACGGATATCCCGCCGGGCCATATCGAGACCGTACAGCAGGCGGCCTTTATCGAAAACAGCGGTTTTTGGGGAATTGAGATATTTCGGCACGTCATCCGGGCGCAGCACCCGCCCGCCGAACCCGGCCATGCGGCCACGCTGGTCTCGGATTGGGATCACCAGGCGGTGCCTGAAGCGGTCATAAATGGCGCCGTCCTCCCTTTCAGTGACCAGCCCAGCGTTCACCAGGTCTTCCTGGGAGATATTGCGCGAGGTCATATAGCTGATAAGGGTATCCCATGAATCGGGGGCATAGCCCAGGGCGAAGGCGTCGATGGTCTCGTCCGTCAACTTGCGGTCGTGAAGATAATCCAGCGCGACCTTGCCCGCGTTCGTGTTGCGCAGCTGATGCTGGAAGAAGGTCACCGCCATGCTGAGAACTTCGCGCAGGTGTTCGTTTTCTTCAACCTGCTCCTGTTGCTCGGGGGTGAATTCCTGCAGGGTGACCCCGGCCCGTTCGGCCAGGTAGCGCAGGGTTTCGGGAAAGTCCCAGCCCTCGCGCTTCATCACAAAATTGAAGATGTCACCGCCTTCGTTGCATTGGCCAAAACAGCGCCAGCTCTGCGAATCCGGGAAAACGGCAAAAGCGGGCGTTTTGGTGTTGGTATGGAAGGGGCAAAAGCCGGAATAGTTCTTCCCCGAGTGGCGCAGTTTCACGGTCTCGGAGACGATATCGACAATATCCAGCCTGGCTTTGATTTCATCAACTGTACTCATGGTGTTTATCCTACCAGAATTATACGGGAAAAAAGGGTGAGTGGTGAATGGTGGATGGTGAATCGTGACCGATGTTCAGGTTGGTCCTGCTCAGGTCATTCCCGTTCGCCATTCGCCGAATAAGCGCTTGACTCCCCCTGTTTGGCTGAGTACAATCCTTATTGAAAATAGTTTTCAATAAGGATACTTGATGAATTTGCAAAGTCAACTCAACCAGCACGGTCTCAGGCTGACCCACCCGCGCCGGGTGGTCATGTCGGTACTGGAGTCTGCTGCCGGGCCCCTGTCGCCGCAGACCATTCATCAGCGTTCCCTGGAAGCGCAGGAAGAAATCGGCCTCGTGTCGGTGTACCGCACCCTAAACCTGCTGACTGACCTGGGGCTTGTGCGGCGGGTGCATGGCCACGATGATTGCCAGGGGTACGTGCTCGCATCGCCCGGGCATCACCATCACCTGGTCTGTCGGGGTTGTGAAGCGGCAGTCGAGTTCAGCGGGATGGACGACCTCTCAGCCCTGATCGAGAATATCCAGCGGGAGACAGGGTTCACCGTTGAGGAGCACCTGCTTCAATTCTATGGTTTGTGCCCTCAATGCCAGGAAAGTGAGCTGGAAAATGGATAAAAATCATCTCCGCCAGCGACGACCAATACTGGTAATCTACCTGATGGCCCTGGTTTTGGTCCTGGCGGCCTGCCAGCCGGCAGCTGGCCCGGCCGAAACGGGTGAGGATGTGTTTCAAGTCACCGTCAGCGTGCTGCCCCAGGCATATTTTGTCGAGCGGATCGGCGGCGACCGGGTGGCGGTGAATGTGATGGTTGGGGCTGGCGAGGATGCCCACACCTACGAACCCAAACCAGAGCAGATGGTCGCCCTCAGCCAATCAACTCTGTTTTTTAGCATTGGCATTGAGTATGAAGCGGCCTGGTTGCCACGCTTTGCTGACGCCAACCCCGATTTGGTCTTTATCGACACCGCCGCTGGCATTGACCGGTTGGAAGAAGCATTCCCACACACGGACGATGACGGCAATGACCATGCGGATGATCTCGACCCGCACATCTGGCTTTCACCGCGCAACGGCGAAGTTATCGCCAGCCATATTTTCAATGCCCTGGTGTCAGCGCGCCCGCAGGACGAAGCTGATTTCAAGGCCAACTATGAAGCCCTGCTAGCGGAGATGGATGCCCTCGATCAGCGCATTACACAAGCGCTGTCCGGGGTAAGCCAGCGCAAGTTCATGGTTTTCCATCCAGCCTGGGGGTATTTTGCCCGGGACTATGGTTTGGTCCAGCTACCCATCCAAACCGGCGGCACCGACCCCAGTGCCAGTGAGCTGGCCGCGTTGATCGACCAGGCCCAGGAGGAGAATATCCGGGTGATTTTCGTCCAGCCGACCTTCAGCGCGGCCAATGCCCGGGCGGTCGCCGCGGAGATCGGCGGCGAGGTGGTCACCGTGGACCCCCTGGCCCGTGATTGGCTGGAAAACCTCGAAAATGTCGCTGAGGCTTTTGCATCAGCCCTGGGGCAATAGCCATTCAGCGTGATGGGGTATTTCTGTGGATGATTTTTTTACGTCTGAATAAAGGCATGATGATCAAAACAGGCAGGTTAAGGTTGGAATGTATGCAGGGAGATCCACTCCAGATGGGTGATGCCACCGTGACCCCAATTTCGCGCTGTTTTAGCCTGGGTTTGCCGGGTTGGCTGAGCGCAAATCAAAGCAAAGGGTTTACCTTTATTTATCAGCAGCCTGCCGCCCTCAGGATTGAAAGAGATGGGCAGATTTCGGAAGTCCCTATTCGTGATTTTCAGAACATCGCCCGTTTATCGTCGTGGCTGGCTATCCTGGTGGGGATTTTAATCCTCGCTCGTAAGTTCCATAAGGAGAAAACCAATGAATGAAATTAAAGACGAGATTTTCATTAAAGCAGTTAACACCCAGAAGAGGGCAAGGCTTTACTGGGTAAATTGGCACAGGCAGCCTCACCTCAGGCTGTCTTCAGTGATCCCGTTCAACAAGGCGATACCATAATGGTGACGGCCAATGCTGTTTCAGTTGGTTTGGGATTTGGTATGTTTGGTTTTGTCCTCAAACGAGATGAAAACCAGCCTGAGGAACAGCGAATCGCGCGCAATGAGGTCAATGGCGGCGGTGGTGGTGGGGGAAGCACCATGGCCCGCCCGGTAGCGGTGATCAGCGTCAACCCGCACGGCGTTAAAGTCACGCCGGTTGTTGATGTGACCAAAATTTGGCTGGCGTTTTTCAGCACAATTGCAGCCATCTTCATCGCAATTAATAAGATCATGAAAGCCGCAAAATAAACACAAAGGACTATATGTGATGACTGGCTCCCAGAAAACCCCACAACCTTTGGTTGAAATAAAAAACCTATATGCCGGCTATAACGGCGAAACCGTGCTGGATGATATCAACCTAACGATCCTTCAAGATGACTTCATCGGGCTGATCGGCCCTAATGGCGGCGGGAAAACCACCCTGCTCAAGGTGATGCTTGGCCTGGTAGAGCCCCAACGCGGTTCAGTGCGGGTGATGGGCAGCACGCCCCATAAAGGCCGCAGCAGGATCGGGTACGTACCTCAATTGGCCGAGTTTGACACGGAGTTTCCCATTTGCGTGCGTGATGTGGTCAGGATGGGCCGCCTGGGCAGCCAGCGGATGTTCAAACCCTACTCCGCTGAAGACGATGCCATCGTCAGCGAAAAGCTGGTATGGGTGGATCTGCTTGACCACCAGGAGCGAGCCCTGCGTGAGCTTTCCGGCGGGCAGCGCCAGCGGGTGTACATCGCCCGTGCCCTGGCCACCGAGCCGGAGCTGCTCGTGCTGGATGAACCCACCGTCAGCGTGGATATGGAAGCAAGCATCCATATCTACGACCTGCTTTATCAGATCAACCAAGCTGGTGTGGCTATCTTACTGGTTACCCATGACCTGAACGTGATCTCCAGTTACGTCAAGACCATTGGCTGCCTGAATCGGCGGCTGCATTACCATGGCGAGAAACAGATCACCGATGAGATGCTGCGTGCCGCCTATGGATGCCCGGTGGATTTGATCGCGCACGGCTTACCCCATCGTGTGTTAGCCAAACATGAAGGAGACGAATAATGGCGGAACTGCTCAGCTATGGTTTTATGCGCAATGCCCTGATGGCCGGCGTGCTGGTCAGCTTTGCCTGTGGCGTGATCGGCACCCTGGTGGTGCTCAAACGGATGGTGTTCATTTCGGGGGGCGTGGCCCACACCGCATACGGCGGGGTCGGGTTGGCCTTTTACCTGGGGGTGAACCCTGTGCTGGGTGCGGTGGCCTTTAGCCTGCTGGCTTCCTTTCTGATGGGCTATGTCCAGCGCCAGACCCGCCAGCGCCAGGATACCCTGATCGGCGTGATGTGGGCCATTGGCATGGCGGTTGGCATCATCTTTGCAGATCTGACCCCCGGTTACAAGGCTGACCTGATGAGCTATTTGTTCGGCAGCATCCTGGCGGTGACGCAAACCGACCTGTGGCTGATGCTGGGGGTGAATGTGCTGGTGATCAGCCTGGTGGCGCTGTTTTATAAGGAACTACAAGCGACTGCTTTTGACGAGTCCTTTGCTCGGGTGCGCAATTTGCCCGTTGATCTGCTGTATGTTGTCCTGGTGGCAATGATCGGGTTGGCGGTGGTGATGTTGATGCGCGTGGTCGGTTTGATCATGATCATCGCCTTGCTGACCGTCCCGGCCGCCATTGGGACGCTGTTCCTCAAGCATATGAAACACATCATGCTGCTGGCAACAGGGCTTAGCTTGGTGTTCACTACCGGCGGGTTGTTGGTGTCGTTCTTTTTTAATCTGACCTCAGGTGCCACCATCATTCTGCTGGCAGGTGTGGCTTACCTGGCTGCCCTGCTGATCCACCGTAATTGCAGGCGCTGTCCGGCGTGAACCCCGGCGGGTGAACCGCAGGGTGGGTTGGGGAATGAATCGTAGGGTGGGTTGGGGAAGGATGAGGTTGAAAAAGGTGGTTGTTGCATGTTTAATGGGTTAACATATTGAAAGGTTTTTATGTCCAACCCACCATAAAAACGACGTATGCACATGATTGGTGGGTTGGCGTTGTGCTGGTAAGGGCTAATTATTCAACTGAGGAGAGCATTTATCAATTTCCCGCCAACCCACCCTACACGAAGAGGAAGTAAAATTACCCCATGCCTGAATACCGCCGTGTGTACATGCCTGGTTCAACTGTATTTATTACAATGGTCACTTATCAGCGGTCACGAATTTTCAATGGTGAAACAGCCAGGCAAGCCTTACGTGATGCCTGGAAAACGGTTGGAAAGCGATATCCTTTCGTTACCGATGCCATCTGTGTACTTCCGGACCATATTCATGCCATGATTACCCTTCCAGAAGATGACTCTAATTATTCCCTCCGTATTCGAGAAATCAAACGTTTGTTTACCATGAGGTTTCTGGCAGAATCAGGTGAGACTGCGCTGCCAAACCCTTCACGCGTCCGTAAGAAGGAGGCGGCTGTTTGGCAGCGGCGTTTTTGGGAACACACCATCAGGGATGAACAGGATTATGAGCATCATTTTGATTACATACATTTCAACCCCGTGAAACATGACCTGGTAGAACGGGTTGTTGTTTGGCCGTGGTCCAGCTTTCATCGTTATGTTGGTTTAGGTCTGTATGAACCAGATTGGGGCGTTGGCGAATTATTCCACGATGATGGTAAATCGTATGGCGAGTGAATCGTAGGGTGAGTTGGCGTTGTGCTGGTAAGGGCTAATTATTCAACCGAAGATAGCATTATTCAATTTCCCGCCAACCCACCGTACAGATGGTTGGTTTCATGGCTGACCGGCCATAATAAGAATGTGAACACGTGATTGGTGGGTTGGCGTGGTGCTGATGATGTCAAATATGTCTTTGTTAGGCATAATTATTCAATTTCCCGCCAACCCACCCTTCAGATGGTTGGTTTCATGGCCAACCCATCGCG
>NPIE01017759.1_pt1 | contig 20314 bp, 18 predicted proteins | sample 8637661 | NCBI WGS metagenome assembly NPIE01 (sample SAMN07420842, study PRJNA396082) | bioreactor metagenome | isolation source: sample BA12 brine-fed electro-methanogenic bioreactor BA | place: Japan: Kochi | collected 2016-12-09
TGCCAGGCTGATCCCCGGAGCGGTTATGACCATCCTGGTTTTTACCGCTCTTCCCATCGGCGGAAATCCCGCCGCTGTGGAAACCTGGCTGCCCTGGCTCTCCGCAGCGGTGGTGGCACTCCTGCACCTGACCATGCGCCATTCCCTGATCAGCATCCTGGGAGGAACCGCTTTTTACATGGTCATGCTGCAGCTGGTTACAGTATCCGGCTGATCAACCCCGCTTCTTCATAAAGAAGAGACTGACGCCTATGATAAGCATGGTAATAACGAAGAACCAGCCGAACATCGCCTTCTGGACCGCACCGTAAATAATATAGAGAGAACCCGCTCCGGAGAGCAGCGGTGCGATAAAACGGCTCGCGAATGAGAGATCGGTGAAGGTCCGCATCACCCAGATATAAATAGCAATATAGATTACGTAAAGAAAAGCGATGGGCAGTTCTGAGATGTCCATGAAGGAACCCCACCATCCCGCGAAATTTCCGTACCAGACGACCATCCAGAAAAGAGAAAAGACAAGACCGACAAGGGCCGAGTTGATGGTGCTGTTGGTCCGCGGGCTTATCCGCTTGTAAAAGCCGGGCCGGGGACCCATATTGCGGCTCGCAATCGAATACATTCCCCTGACCGAGCCCATGATAAGACCGTTAAGGGTTCCCAGACAGGAGATGATGACGAAGACCGTAAGGACGGTTCCACCGATTCTTCCGAAGATGAGTGATATAACCCTTACCGGCGCTCCGTCGCCCGCCTCCAGAATCTGCTCGTTGGAAAGAACTCCGGAAATTCCGAGGTAGTAGAGCATATAGAAAAGCACTACCACGCTGGCGCCTACAAGCAGCGCTTTGGGGAGGGTGCGCTTTGCATCTCTCAGCTCGGCGTTAATGGATGTTGCGATTATCCAGCCTTCATAAGCAAAGGCGGTGGCAAGAGTCGCCACTGCCAGCCCGCCGCCGGATACGTTGGCTGCGCTGACGGTAAAACTCTGAATGGTCTGTCCGCTTATCAGGCCGCCGATGATTCCGACGACGGCTACCAGACCCAGAGGAATAAGCTTGATCACCGTAGCCGAAACCTGCCACTTCCCTGCAAGGATGGGAGAAAGAATGTTCAGAAGGAAAAAACCCAGCAGATAGATGAGGGTTACTATCCAGAGCGCCCCCGGAATGCCGAGAAGCCCCACGGTATAATTGGCCGAAACCCAGGCGAGTACGGAAACCAGGGTGGGATAGTAGACAAAGGTCATAAACCACGCCACCAGATAACCGGCCTTCTCGCCGTAGGCAGCCTCAAAATAGTCGACAACCCCGTTCACTCTTTCTATCCGGGTGGCAATCTTCGAGAAAACAAAGCTGGTTACCACCATGATCGAACCGCCGATCAGCCATGCGAGCAGCGCCACGGGAAGTCTTCCCCCCGAAGCTGCCAGCACGTCGTCGGCCTTGAAAAAAACTCCCGAACCGATGACGATACCCACAACCATCGCCGTCGCGGTCCAGAAGCCGTATTTTTTCTGAAGCTCTTCCATTCGAGTATTACTCCTGTAGAAAATTATTTTTAGCCGGCCGGTTTGACCGGCGGCTACAGTCAAACAGAAAGGGGTATAAATTTCAAGCATCGTTTTCGGGACTCGAATCAGGCTTTGACTCCCGGCAGGATTATTTTATACTGAAGGTCTGCACTTGCCATGCAGGATTTTGTTTTTAAAGGATGTAATTATGAACACTGAAAGGACAGTGGCCCGAAAGGGCCTTATCATCTATCTGGCTCTTGTAGCCGCAGGTTCAGTTCCGCTGATGCTTATGCTTTCCGGACGGGGGACGCAGGTGAGTGAACAGCCTCTGCTTATCTTTCTGCTGATGTGGCTGCCTGCTCTAGCATCCATAATTGCCAGAATAATCCTAAAAGAGGGCTTCAGGGATATCGGTTTCGCTTTGGGAGGCTCCGCAGGAGCAGCAGCCATAGGGAAAGGACTCCTGTTTCCGCTTGCCGTTGGAGGCCTTGCCTATTCCATCGCCTGGCTGAGCGGACTCGCCAGTTTCACGCCTCCCACGGAAACAGCATCCCCGATCCTCTTCTTCCTGGAAAAGCTGGCAGTTGTGGGTGCCCTCGGTACCCTTGCAGGGGTTCTCACAGCTGCAGGTGAAGAGATAGGCTGGAGGGGTTATATGACAAGCCGCCTTATTGCTGCGGAGGTTCCCTTTCCCGCAGTTACCGGCGGACTTATCTGGGGATTCTGGCATGTTCCATTAATTATCGCCGGCTTTTATGCTGCAGGACCGTTCCCGCTTCTCTCGGGACTGCTGTTTTTGGTACTTGCGGTCGCTCTCACCCTCATCTGGTCCGGATGGCGCCTTGAAACCGGCAGTATCTGGCCTGCCATTATAGCTCACGCCGCGTGGAATTCCATTATTCAGGGGCCTTTTTCGGTATTCACTACCGGAGAACAGGCTTTTCTATGGCTGGGTGATTCCGGAATACTGGTAGTCGTCATAGCCCTGGCCGGTGCTCTTCTTATGACCAGGAGAAGAACATGAAAATTGCACGCATCTGGGCCGACGGGACGGGAGAATCTCACTACGAAGATATTGTTGTTGCTATTGAGATGGGTGAAAGCGGACCGCCGGGAAGCATGACCAACCCTGCGCGCTATCCTTAATAAGCCTTCGGAAAATGCACCCGGTCATGATTATGACTGGTATACGCCCCCTGGCGCCAGCACATTATCATGCTGGAGAGCGATGGTGAAAAAACCTCCGACAGAGAAATCCGCACCTTCGGTCCGATGGCAGAGTCATAAGCTCCGGCCGTCCGGATCACCAAAACCGCATAATGGCCGATTTGATCCCTGCTGCTGCTCTTAGTATGTTAAATAGAGAGTCAATAATAAGGAGGCAGCCATGTACGATGCCATAGATCGGGAAACTCTTAAGAAGAAACTCGATTCGGGTGAAAATATTCATCTCGTTGAGGTTCTTTCAGAGCAGGAGTATGAACGGATTCATATTGCCGGTGCCGGGCATATCCAGTTCGGCAAAATTGCGGAAGAGGCAAAAAGTCGTTTTAAAAAGGATGATCAGATTGTTGTCTATTGTGCGGACAGGGATTGCAAGGCCAGTCCGCGTGCAGCCGAAAAACTTGATGCATTTGGTTTTACCAATGTATTCGATTATGAAGCGGGGAAAAAAGATTGGATCGAAGCGGGATATCCCGTGGAGGGTAACGAAGCTTAAGGAACTGTCAGGGGATTTTCTATGTATATATTATTATTTTTAATTGTTGTATTTTTGTCAGGGTTTTCAGTGTATCACGGATTAAGAAAAAAAAGAAAAGCGCCTATTGCCGCGGGCGCGCTTCTTTTTCTTTTAATGATGGTTTTTATATGGTTTATGGGCTTCTGGGGAAGAAAACTCTGGTTTGATTCTCTGGGTTTTTTAGACCGGTTCTGGATCGAGTTCGGCGCAAAAATAATAACCGCCGCGGTTTTCGGTCTGGCTGGTGCGCTTTTCATGCTGCTCTTCAGCCTGTCGGTCCGGAATATTGACAAACGGCTGAGAAGAGCCGCAATCGGCTTTGCCGCCCTGTTTGCGGCAATTACCGGCTCGGGTTTATGGCAGGAAGCTCTGCGTTATGTCAATCAGGTCCCGACGGAGGTGAGTGACCCCGTACTTGGCCTGGACATTTCTTTTTACCTCTTCACCCTGCCCATGCTTAACGGGGCACAGACAATCTTTTTCAGTCTGTCCGTCATTACGGTCCTTATCGGCCTTTTCGCAGCCAGACCGAAAGGCACCGCTTTTCTGCAGGGGAAAAATGCGGACGATGGTGATGATAACCGGAATACGGACTTCAGGCCTTTGTTCACCTCTTCGGCACTGCTCCTTTTTTTCCTTTCCCTAGGGCGCCTGCTGGACAGATACAAACTGCTGCTTGCGGACGAAGGTATTGTGAGCGGTGCGGGCTGGACCAGTGCAAATATCAGGCTTCCCGCACTTCTTATTGCTGCGGGAATCGGCTTCCTGGGCTTAGTATTCCTGTTTATCCCCGCAGTAAGAAACCTTCTCTCAAAGCCCTTCCGCAGGCTGTCCGGGACAATGCTCCCCGGAAGAACAGCCTCAATTGCCGGTGTCTACGGGCTTGTACTGGCAAGCTGGATTATCATATTGGGCATTATTCCATGGCTGGTACAGTCCCTCTTTGTCGCTCCAAACGAAATTACCTACGAACGACCCTACATTGAGCACAGCATTGAGTACACGAGAGCAGGATTCAAGCTTGATTCCGTGAGTGAGAAAGAGTACTCCCTGGATAGCGGTCCTTTTGTCCGTTCCACGGCGGAGGAGAACAGGGCGGTCATAAACAATATAAGACTCTGGGACTGGAGAGCTCTCGGTTCGGTATATGAGCAGTTTCAGGAGATTCGTCTTTACTATAAAATCGGTGATATCGATATTGACCGGTATACCATCAACGGAGAGAAACGTTCGGTCATGGTAGCCGCAAGAGAGATGGAAACGGAAAATCTTCCCGAAGCAAACCGGAACTTCGTGAATGAGGTATTCAAATATACACACGGCTATGGAATTGCAATGAATACGGTAAATGAATTTACCAAATCGGGACTGCCTCACCTTCTGATAAAGAACATACCTCCCGAAAGTGAATTCCAGTCACTTTCGGTGGAGCGTCCCGAAATCTATTATGGAGAACGTACCAGCTCCTATGTAATAGTCAACAGCAGCGAGGAAGAGTTTGACTACCCCGAGGGAAACAAGAATCAATATGTTCATTATGCCGGAGACGGAGGGGTGGAAATAAGCAATTTCTTCAGAAAATTTATTTTCGGCCATATGTTCGGCGGCACCAGTCTGCTGCTGTCATCTTACCCCGACAAGAGGAGCCGTATTCTCTTTAACAGAAATATAAGCGTCCGGGCGAAAGCGGCGGCCCCGTTTCTGGATTTTGATAATGATCCCTACATTGTTCTTGTGGATGGAGAGCTGCGGTGGATTATCGATGCATACACCACTTCCGCAAACTATCCGTACAGTGAGCATTTTCGATTCTCCGACCGGCCTTCCGGTATTCCGGAGAGTATCAATTACATCCGCAACTCGGTCAAAACCGTAGTTAATCCCTATAATGGCGATATCGATTTCTACATCTATGATGATGAAGACCCCCTTGTAAGAGTCTGGAGCCGTATTTATCCCGGTCTTCTTAAGCAGCGGAGTGAAATGCCTGAGTCTTTAAGGAAACACGTCCGTTATCCTGCCGATTTTCTTCTGGTACAGGGAGAGGTCTATGCAAAATATCATATGAATGATCCCGAGGTGTTTTACAACCAGGAGGACCTCTGGGTACGCGCGACGGAAAAATACTACAACGAAATACGGCCGGTGGAACCTTATTACATTATCTGGGAGCGGCCGGGTTCGGACGAACCGGAATTTATTCTCATGCTTCCCTATACGCCGAAAAATAAACAGGTTCTTATCGGATGGATCGCAGGGATGAGTGATCCGGAAAACTACGGTGAGTTTATTGCATACAAGTTTCCAAAGGAGCAGAGGATTCTGGGACCGCAGCAGATGGAAACAAAAATCGACCAGGACAGCTTCCTGTCGGGACAGCTTTCTCTCTGGGACCAGCGCGGCTCAAACGTTATTCGCGGAAACGTTCTTGTCCTTCCCCTGAACGGGACCCTGCTCTATGTGGAACCCATCTACCTGCAGTCGGAAACGGCGGCTTATCCCGAACTGAGGATGGTAGTCCTTATGCATAACGATGCAATTTCATATGCGCCGAATCTTGAGGAGGCGCTGGAAGGGCTTTATGCGGATACTGACGGTTCCCGGCCCGTACGGCCTGCCGCATCGGCAGCGACGGGAGAAATACAGGAACTGGCAAGCCGGGCAAACGAAGTGTTCCGCGAATATACGGCCGCCAGCGGCAGGGGAGATTTCGAACAGGCCGGGAATGCTCTTGAAGAACTGGGAGAGATTCTCTCGGAACTTTCGATCCGGCCTGCGGCAGATACTCCCTGATCCGCTTCTTTTTCATCTGCGGCCGGGTTACAATGAGACAGAGCAATTACACCGCGGAGCCTGGCGGGAAAGGAGTGGAACTTGAAAATTACACGAATCTGGGCCGACGGGACGGGAGAATCTCACTATGAAGATATCGAGGTACATATGGCGGAAAGCGGACCGCTGGGCAGCATGTCCGACCCCTTTTCGATAGCTTCGATGATCCTTCGTGAAAACGCTCCCGGTTACGACTACGACTGGCACACGGCACCGCGCCGTCAGTACATTGTCATGCTGGAGGGAGAGGTGGAAATTCAAACCTCCGACGGAGAGATTCGTACCTTCGGGCCGGGTGAGATTGTGCTGGTAGAAGATACCTGGGGGAAGGGCCATAAATCCCGGTCTCCGGGAGGAAAAGCGAGAAAGTCGATCTTCCTGCCCCTGCCGTAAGACATAAGCTTGTAAAAAAAGAAGCCCCGGGCTGCTTTTCGCTGCCCGGGGCCTGTTACTCTGAAAACTTTTTGTCTACCCTTCCGAAGCGGTAATATCTTTGGGTCGAAGAATCAGGTTCAGTACTACTCCGAAAATGGCAGCCAGCCCAAGACCGGAGAGGTTGATGGCGCCGAAAACAAATGTGGCTCCGCCAAGTCCGAGAACGAGCATGGTCGCGGAGATGATGAGAAGCTTGGGATTGGAAAGATTGACCCTTGCATCCACCATGTTTTTGATTCCGATAGACGATATCATTCCGAACAGAAGAATCGAGATACCGCCGATAACCGGACCGGGAATGGTGCCGATAAGAGCGGTAAACTTCGGGATAAGGGAAAGAAGAATGGCGAAAACCGCCGCAATCCTCATGATGATGGGATTGAAGGCGCCGGTAAGAGCTACCGCACCGGTATTCTCGGAATAGGTGGTGTTTGCGGGTCCGCCGACAAAAGCGGAAAGGGTGGTTGCAACACCATCGCCGATCAGGGTCCGGTGGATACCGGGATCTTTGATGAAATCTTTCTGGACCACGTTGCCGATTGCCAGAACGTCACCAAAGTGTTCCACCATGGTTACGATTGCAATGGGGACCATGACCGTCATTGCACTGATTGAAAATTTCGGAAATGTGAACTTCGGAATACCGATCCAGGCGGCTTCTCCGACAGCGGTAAAATCAACAATCCCGATGATAATGGAAAGGATATAGCCAAAGACAAGAGCCAGAAGTACCGGCAGGTTTGAGGCGAATTTCCATCCGAATCGGGGCAGACCAATTTTTACAAAGATACCGACGGCGAAGGTGAAGAGCGCAATGGCCCAGCAACCGTTGGTTCCGAGCATTTCGAATATGGCGGGGGAGTTGGTTCCGTTTGCATTCTGTACCGCCACGGGTGCAAGAATCAGACCGATCAGAATAATCATGGGACCCGTCACATGGGGAGGAAGAATCTTGTGAAGATTGTCATAGGAGACAAACTTGAAGATTATTGCCACTATGATATACAGGAACCCTGCTACGACAATACCACCAAGGGCATAGGGCATGCCTTCGGCAGCTCCGACGGCGATTATTCCGGGGATGAAAGCAAAGGAGCTTCCAAGAAATACCGGAACCTTGAACTTTGTAATGACATGGAACAGGAGCGTTCCGATACCGGCTGCAAACAATGTCACGCTGATATCGAGTCCTGTGATTATTGGAACAAGAACTGTTGCTCCAAACATGACGAATGTGTGCTGAAGACCGAGCACTACATTCTTACCGGAAAGATCTTTCTCTGCCACGATTACCTCCTGAATTTTTCCGTGTTATCACGGTTTCTGACATAAAATACAAAAAAGGTCACTTTTCCGAAGTACTCCTCCTTCTATGGTGTAATGGCCGAATCCGGATCATGGCGGCGGGTGGCAGGATCGGAACGGCAGGACCCCGACGGGGTCTTGGTAATCCAGTTATCTACGGCATCCTTCCTCTCTATGGCCCGCCAGACATCTTCAAATCGAATGGGCATATGAGTAAGTTCCGCCCCTGTGGCGGCTTGAATCGCATTCCCCAGGGCGGGTGCAACGGAAATCATCGGGTGCTCCCCCACCCCTCTTGCTCCATAGGGGCCGTCCAGCTGGGGAGTTTCCACGGCGATGGTCTCGATCTCTTCCGGCAGATCCCTGGCTGTCGGAATCTTGTTGTCAGTGAACGATGGATTAAGGAGATGCCCCGAGGTATCATAGATATAGCCTTCGCATACGGCAGTTCCCAGGCCCTGAATCATCCCACCGATTGCCTGTCCCCGGACCATTTCCGGATGTATCGTTTTACCTACATCAAAAGCCGAAGCGACCTTTATCACCTTGTATTCTCCTGTTTCCTGATCCACTTCGGCTATTATACCATGGGCTCCATAGGTCCAGTCGAGGGCGGGAAAACCCTGACCGGTCTCCTTGTCCAGGTTTGACAGGCCCTGGGCAATATAGCGTCCCACTCCGACAAGGGGACCGCCGATCCCGTTTCCGTTCGGATAGGCATAGCCGATGGAGATGGCCGCCCAGGAAACACATTCCGAAGGCTTGTGCCGTATGAAGATTTTTTCCGCATCATGATCAAGATCGGCAGCTGTCGCCCGCAGAATCTGACCTGCTACTTCATAGCCGTTTTTCAGCAGGTTCTCGGCCGCAAGAATGCATGCATTGCCCGTAAGAATAAGGCCTTTCGAAGCGACGGTCTGCCAGTCATAGGGGTCCCGGTCCGTATCCTTTTCCACGGTTACCTTTACCTGATCCAGACGGAAACCGAGCCGCTCCGCCACTATCTGCCTGAAGGCGGTGGTCGAACCCTGTCCTATCTCCATCAGTCCCACATTGACAAGGACGGTTCCGTCGGAGTTCATTTTTATGACTACCGATGTGGCGGTAAAGGGAGGCATGGCCGGCGCCTTATGGAGCGCGGCTATTCCCTTTCCTATCTTTCGTCCGGTCTTTTTCTCCCGGGCCTTCTCCCCGGGAGAAAGGGTACCGTATCCGATGGAAGCTGCAACTTCATCAATACACTTGAGTACATCACCGGAGTGTTCGCTAAGCTCTTCGCCCGTAAGGGTAAGGGACCCCGGACGGACCGCGTTCTTTCTGCGGAACTCGAGGCTGTCCATTCCGATGGCCTTCGCCACCAGCTCCATATGCCGTTCGAGCCCCCAGTGAAATTCCACATGACCGAATCCCCGGTAGGCTGTCCCGTAGGGTTTATTTGTGTAGAGCGTGTATGCATCAAGATATGCATTGGGGATCTCATAAGGGCCGGCTGCCGAATAACCGGAAGCCCTGGTTACGTTAACCGCATAGTCCGCATAGGCACCGGCATCCCAGTACATCCACATCTGCTGAGCAAGGATCTTCCCCTCTTCGGAGACGCCTGTTTTTATCCGGTAGGTAAGTGCGCTGCGGCAGGGCAGAAGCGAGAATTCCTCCTCCCGGCTGGCCTGGAATTTTACCGGGCGGCCGCCTGCTTTTCGTGAGAGACAGGCAGTAAGGGGTTCGATATGGATCCCCGCCTTGCCTCCGAAGCCTCCGCCGACATGGGGGACGAGTACTCTTACCTTCGTCAGGGGCAGTTTGAAGGCGAAGCAGAAGAGAGAGCGGACGGTAAAAGGAGACTGGGCACTGGACCAGATGGTAATGTTGTCGCCTTTCTCCCACTGGACGATTGCCACATGGGTCTCCATCGGAACATGCTGAACCGAAGGGTTTGTATATTCACGGTCTACAATCCAGGCGGAATCTTCAAAGCCCTTCTCCACGTCTCCCTTGCGGAGTTTTGTAAGGTTGGCGATGTTGGTTCCCGGTTTCGGTGTAAATGCCGCTTCGACAAAGTCATATGAACCCAGATCCGGATGAACAAGGGCTGCTCCTTCTTCCAGAGCGTCCATATGGCTGAGTACCGGCTTCAGCACTTCGTAATCCACATCGATAAGGTCTACCGCTTGTTTCGCGATGGAGAGAGTGTCGGCAGCTACAGCGGCTACCGCTTCGCCGTAGTGACGGACCTCACCCTTGGCCAGAATATCCTTGTCCACAATATAGAGTCCCAGTCGGTAGTCAAGTTCCGCTCCCGTAAGAACAGCCCTGACACCCGGGAGCGCTTCGGCCTTTGAGACATCGATTTTTTTTATTTTTGCACGCGCATGGGGACTCTTCTTGACCTGGGCATACAACATCCCCGGGAGTTCCATATCGCTCACATAACGCGCGGAACCTGTTATTTTTTCCAGACCCTCTGAACGGGCGGTATCCTTGCCGACATATGCAAGCCGGGCGGGATCGCTATTTTCCAGCATACTTCAAGCCCTCCTTCTTATCGAGCTGACCCGTCGCATCGAGGACCGCCTCAATAATCTGCTGATAACCGGTGCAGCGGCAGAAATTACCCTCCAGACCTTCCTTTATCTGCTCCACCGAAGGCTTCGGATAACGCTGTATCAGCTCCCTGGCGGACATAATCATCCCGGCGGTGCAGAAGCCGCACTGAACGGCATGATTACGGTCAAAGGCTTCCTGAAGCTTCGAGAGCATTCCCTCTTTCACTTCCCCCTCGATGGTCTCTACATCTCCCCCATCGGCCTCCACAGCCAGGACCATGCAGGAGTTCACGGTTTTACCGTTAAAGAATACCGTACAGGCACCGCATTCGCCGGCGCCGCATCCTTCTTTGGTTCCCATCAGTCCGAGGTCTTCCCTGAGGAACCGGAGCAGGGTCCGGTTTTCCGCAACATCCCTCTCGTACTTCTCTCCGTTGACTCTTACAGTAATTTTCATTTCCGTACCTCCGTCAGCTGTCTCCGGATGAAAACATTCACCATGAAGCGGCGATATTCCGCGGTACAGCGGACATCGCTTATGGGGGAAATAACCGCGGATACTTTTTCGATTGCCTCCTCCACGGAAATATCCGGATCCAGCCCGTCCACCAGCACCGGAGTGGGCGCGGAAGAGCTGACGGCAATGCTGAGACTGCCGCCGAGCAGAGATACCGCTACCCCGACAATTCCGAGATCGTGTCCGTTTATCCGTTTAAGTTTCTGATAGCTGCCCCGGGCACCTGCCGAAGCCGGCGGAATGACAATAGCCTCCAGGACCTCATCGGCCGAAAGGACGGTCTTTTTCACTCCCGTAAAAAAGTCACTGAAAAGGACACTGCGTTCACCGCGGGCGGAAGTGATTCGGGCTTCGGCATTCAGACAGAGAAGAGCAGGCGCCATATCGGAGCATGGAGAAGCATTTACCACGTTGCCTGTTACCGTTGCACGGTTACGGACCTGGTATGATGCAAGATCATGCCCGCATTCCTGCAGAAGCGGAAAATGTTCTTTCACGATTTTGTTCTTCAGCACTTCGTTTATCGTTACCGACGGGCGAAGCACAAGGCCCTCAGTCTCACTCCAGGTAATTCCCGAATATCCATCCACCCGCTTAAGGTCGACAAGCCGTTCCGGGCTCATTACTCCGTTACGGATGTTTACAAGAAGATCGGTTCCTCCAGCCAGAATTCTCGATCCCTTCTCCTCATCAGCCAGAATATCAAACAGCTCGGTTCGACTCTTCGGCGCGATGTATTGAAATTCACTTAACATACCACCCCCTTATGGTGTTATTCTCAAATATTGATGTGCAAATCCTCCTGTTCCGCAGCTGCTCCGTAGAGAAATCCGGCGGCCGCATCGAGTCCGGAGCTGTGCCCCATTCGTCCCGCTGCGGAAAGCTGCTCCTTCCATACGGTATCTCCATCAGCTTCCGCATCGGAGACGGAAGCCAGATTGACCAGTGTCCGGGAAAAAAGCGAGCCGGCGGCAAGTTTCAGAAATGAAAGGGAGACATCGGTCGTACGCGCCGGCGGCGTACCGGCATACGCAGCAATCCTCCCCATCCATTCTGCAGTCTCCGCTCTCCGCCATGTCCATGCGGCAAGGGCAAAGCCGCAGAGAAAGTCGTCTCCTCCGGGGGTAAGCCCCTGCCCCAGACCGACCAGCGGCCGCGCCGCTTCGAAAGCCGCTTCCCCGTCGTCCCGCCGGAAGGCCTGAAAAAGTCTTCGGGCTGCGGGTATGAATCTTTCAGAAAAGGGAGTGGAGAAGGAGTCCGGCGAAAAGCCGGGACCGGTCAGGGCATCCCAGTTTATCTCGCATCCCGCTTTCCGCTGCATCTCCGCAAGGAGCCTTCCCCTCCGTACCACCGTCCCGGGCTTCCAGGAACGGTATGCGGGAGGCTGTTCCCGGGCGGCCGAACACCTGGCGGCATCCCTCAACGAAATCCTGCGTCCTCCCAGAAACTCCGCATCCTCAGGACCGAAAACGGCAGTCATGCCGCGCTCCAGACCTAAGCGCTTAAAGCGGACCGGTGTCCCGTCGCGCCCTGTGACAAGGGCCGACAGGGGATGAAGAAAGGTACTGTCGTTAATAAGTGTTATAAGCAGGTTTTTATCAGGAACAGAAAGGTTGAGAGCTGAGGGGTAGACCGAATGTACAACTGCGTCAAAGGGAGGATCGGGAAAGGCCGAACCCATCGACAGCAGTTTCACGGTGGAAAAGTCAGATAATACCGTGTGCACGGGCAAGTGCCTCCTGCATGGCGGATGAAACCTTTTCCCGGCCCCATTCAATATTATCAAGGACAATTTTCTGTGCTCTTGAACAATCACACTCGGCGATTGCATCAAGCAGTTCCAGATGGTCAAGACAGGTTTTCTTCAGCCGTTCGGGGTTGGTGATATCAGAAATCCTCACGAAATGTATCCGGCAGTCAATATCTTTGAGGAGTCGTGATATAACCCTGTTCCCCGCCGCGTCCGCGAGGGCTTCATGAAAATGCTCATCTTCCATTGCCGCTTCCGCGGCCATCTCGGGTAGAGAGAAGAGCAGCTCGGTCCACCGTTCCTTCAGTGCAGCCAGGACAGTTTTTTCCATGCCGTCCCTGCATATTCTGTCGACAACTGCTATCTCCAGCACAAGCCGGGTATCGTAAAGCTCGTTTATTTCCCGCAGGTCGATCCTCCGGACGGAGTAGCCTTTCCTCTCCTCTTTTACAATCAGCGTCGCCTGAACAAGCATGTTCAGGGCTTCCCGCACGGGGCTTCTGCTTACATCAAACTCCGCGCTTATTTCATCTTCAGTCAGACGATGGCCGGGCGGGTAAATCCACTGATTTATCCGTGCAGTAAGTGTCTCATAGATCTCCCTGCTCAGGTTCCGTCCGGCCATGTCCATTATCCTTTTTTAAGCTCTTGCCCTGAAAACAAAAATATGTACCGGTTTTCCGGGTCTCTCATCGGATTCCTCGACCTCCGCAACCAGCTTCATTCCCGTCTCCGGATTTTCCACATCCAGCTGACCGGATGCCCGCAGTCCGTTTTCAAACTGCACAATCCCGAAGAGCAGGAATTTCTTCGTGTATCCCTCGGGCAGATTCCATACACGGGTCCAGGTAAGCAGTTCGCAGTCGCCTTCCAGGTCGAAGGTTTCCCAGCCCTTACCCGTTACCGGATCTCTCCGGGCCGAGCACTTTGAGCAGATCATGGGCGCCGGGTAATAGATGCTGCCGCAGCTCTGGCATTTGTATCCGCTTATTTTGGGCGCCTTTACATCGTACATACTGAAATCGATCATCATATCGGGCCCCCTCAATCTTTGGCGCAGATTACTGCGACTATATTGTTCCCGAAGCCCCCGAAGTTGACGGACATGCCGTACTTCGGATCCTTCACCTGCCGGCCTTCCTCGGCCTCTCCCCGGAGCTGACGCACCAGCTCCACCACCTGGGATACCCCGGTGCCGCCCACCGGATGCCCCTTGGACTTAAGCCCTCCGGAGGTATTGATCGGCAGCCGCCCATCGAGATTCGTCTCCCCCTTGCGCACCGCGAGGAAGCTCTTTCCCCGTTCGAAAAAGCCGACCTCCTCGCTTATGACAAATTCGAGGATTGAAAATGCATCGTGCAGTTCGGCGAAGGAGATATCCTTCGGCCCAACTCCCGCCATTTTGTACGCCTTCTCGGCGGCAATCCGTACAGCCTCCAGCTTGAGGGGATCTTTACGGTTGTGCACGCAATGAGTGTCCGTGGCACTCGCAACTCCCGCTATTCTCACCGGCTTTTTACTGAACTCCTTTACCCGCGGAGAATCCATGTTAACCAGAAGGAGCGCCGCGGCTCCGTCGGAAACCGGACAGGTGGAGTACATGCGGAGCGGCTCGGCGATGTAGTTGTTTACCACATCGGCCTCGGGCCCGTCGGCGATTGCCTCGATGGTACAGGGAGCCTGAATATGGGCGTACTTGTTCTTCGCACCATTGTCATGGTTTTTAACCGCCAGGAGAGCAAGGTCCCGCTCGGTCATGCCGTACTTTTCCATATACATACGGGTAAACATTCCACCGAATCCCGGCAGTGTCAGACCCATATTGTATTCCGCATCGGTATGAAGCATGGTCGAAACATAATCGGTGGCGTTCCAGCCGGTTACCTTCCTCATCACTTCCCCGGCGACAACCAGGACCACATCGGCCAGGCCGGAAGCTACCGCCATGTATCCGATTTTTACGGCGCTTGCCCCGGAGGCCGGTCCGTTTTCCACAAGCTCCGCCGGAACCGGCTCCATATCCATCCGGCTTATTACCGCCGACGCAACCGCACTCTGGTGACAGAAGAGACCGGATGCCATATTGCCGACAATAACCTGGTCTATCATCTTCCTTTTCTCAAGGTAACCGGCATCCTGCAGGGCGTCCGTGGCCGCGTAGGCCAGAACGTCCGACAGGTCGTATTCGGAAGAGTTCCCGAATTTCGTATGTCCGATTCCCACGATTCCCACATTAGCAGCCATGGCTTACCTCTTGAATCCGGGTATCTGGGGGTACTCCGTCGGCATTTTAAGTTTTTCCGCTGACTTGAGATCCGCATCGGAAACGGGGCGCGAACCGGTGCATTTTACCTCCTTAACCGCGTCCCACAGGGGCCGGGTCAGAACAAAGGTGGGCACTCCGCCGAGTTCGTGCCGGACTTCGGGGAACTGTGAAGAGCGGTCTTCCAGCTGGTATTCGATCATCCAGCGCTTGAAGCCGTTGGGACTCTCCGCAACTATATACACTTCCTCTTCTCCGAGCACCTCGATATGCTCTTCCATTTTTGCGGCAAACAGATGGGCTCCTACACGCAGCCCGCGCTTGATGGTCATGGTATGATAGCTCATCCCCAGCTTGTCGGAGACGTGACGGCTGGTCACTATTCCGGCGATGACTCCGTCGATAGCGCCGACAATGACAAACTCGTTTGCAACGCGGTAGCGGTACCATCCCAGGATTTCGGCATACATCCGCGCCGCTACAATATCGTAAAAATCCGTCGGTACACCCATAAGGGGGGCGACGGTGCCGAGGAGTACCCCGACCTCTTCCCGCCGTGCTTCCCGTACAACCATCTTTTCACCCGATGCAAGTGTTATAACCTTAGGCGGATAAGGCTTGAGGGGAATCTCCGGCGGCCGGAGGGTTTTTTCCATTTCATCTAAAGCCATGCTCTTTCTCCTTTATTTTGCTGCTTCTTTGTGAAGCCATTCGTTTTTTGCACCGGCCACATCACCAAAACGGGTAAGTTCCGCCTTCGCCTTCTTTTTCATCAGCTCCTCGTAGCGGTCGTCTTCCACATGAGCGACAATACGTGCGATGGAAGACTCTCCATCCACAAAACGCCAGGGATAACAGCCTATTACGGCGCGCTGATTGAGCAGCAGGTCGATGTCGCCGCCGAGGCATTCAGCGTGGATAATGCCGTGGTTGAACATTTCAATATGCATAAGCTGATACTTGTCGTCGCTGAAGTACTCCTCGAGGGACTGACCGTACTTCTTTTTGAAGTGGGCATCGCACTCTTTTGCCTGACGGGGCATCCATTCGCGGATTTTCGTATTCATGGGATGGTCCGCACTTCCGCAGTCCACTCCGATCCAGCGCAGCTTTTTCTTTTTTGCCCATACTGCGAACTCACGGTCCGGGCCGGGATGCTTTATCATGTACTTGATCTCGTCACCCGTCGGCTGGTCCCAGCCGTAGTGGTGAAATCCGGTGTGAATGATAAGGATATCGCCCTCTTTAACCTCAACCCGATCCTCTACCATCTTCGAGGTATACACATCGTATTCTCCGCAGATATCCGAGAGGTCCACGATGGCGCCTTCATGAACAAGGAAGTCCATATCCAGCTGGGCAATGTCTTTGCCGGGAGTGTAGAAGTGAATTTCTCCGTCAAGATGGGTTCCCACATGGTTGGAATGGGTCACCACCTGGCCGTTGGCTCCATTCGGTGCAAGCCGCTTAAAATACTGCACCTGAAGGGGTATGTAGGTCGGCCACGGGGGAGTACCGACTCCCAGGGGAATGGTCAGATCGATGTTCTTCATCTAAAGCCTCCTGTAATAAGAAAATTATTTCCAGAAACTGAATCGCTATGTACAGTACTCCCGGACAAAGGCCGCAAGAGCGTCCCGGTAGCAGCCCGCCGGCGGTTTCACCAGCCCGGCTCCCACCATTCCGATACCCGGTGTCTTGTGCGCAATTCCGGTATTTATAACCGGAAGAATATCCTTCTCCACAACCTTCCGCACATCAATACCCGTAGGGGTTCCGCGGAAATCCAGAACCGGTATGCGGTAATCCCGGTTCTCCGCCATGGTTATCTCATACATCCGTTTAGTGAATGCGATCGCATCGGCCGGAGAGCCTCCGACAAACTTTACGATGGCCGGGGCCGCCGCCATGGCGAAACCGCCTATTCCGTAGGTCTCGGTTATGACCGAGTCGCCTATGTCGAGAGCGGCATCTTCGGCCTTGTATCCGGGAAGATAGAGCCCGTCCACCACTCCGGCGGGTCCGGTGAACCACCGGTCGCCCAGACCGGATATGCGAATACCGAATTCGGTCCCGTTGCGGGCCATTGTTGTTATAAGGGTGCTTCCCTCTATTCCCGCCGCAGCATCGAGAGCGCATTTTGCGGCGGGCATGGAAAGGTTCAGGAAGAAGTGGTCGTTCCCGTGCATGAAGGTCAGGATTCGGGCGATACGTTCGGGCTCCCTGTCGAGCATAACAAGATGGGGAGCAAGCTCGCGGATAAGAAGGGAGGTTGCCGCCCTGTTGCGGTTGTGTCCCTCATCACCCATCTGAAGTGCCTGAACGATAAGGCTCTGAAGATCGACAGGACCATGCAGAGCGAGGGCCTCCGCAAGGGCCGGTGCCAGTTCGCTTTCCATCCAGCGCAGACGTTCGATAACCTCTTCGGAGAAGGCGCCGTAGCGGAGCACTTTTCCCAGTCCCTCGTTGAGGGTACCGTAGGCGTAATTTCCGTGGGCTTCGTTTTTAATTATCCAGACCGGCATGCTGCTGGTCATTATGCCCGCCATGGGACCTACCGATGCATGATGATGACAGGGTTCAAAGGAAATTTTCCCGGAAGCCGCCAGTTTCTCCGCTTCTTCGGGGTCCTTCGCCAGCCCCTCGTAGATGAGTCCGCCCATGACTGCACCCCGCATGGGGCCGCACATCTTTTCCCAGGTAACGGGGGGACCGGCGTGGAGAATAAGGTCGGGACGCATTCCCGGCACCACATCCAGCGCTTTGCCGATGCCCGTTATAAAGGGTTTGCCCGAAAGCACCTTCTCCACGGCCACGGCATTGGCCGCTTCGACATCCACAGCACAGCCGCTCTCCAGACGCTCGAGAAGAGCGATCATCTCCACATCGCCGCCGGCGGGGGGCATCCACTCGACATGAACGACGGGAGCGCCGCAGGCATCGAGATTTTCCGCGAACGATTCGAGGCCGAGATTGATAGCCTTGAGGCCCTCGGAGAAGAGTGCCAGGACCGGGGCAACGTTCTGATCTTTTACTATAGCGCCGCTGTTTGCGGCGCCTTCAGTTCTTGCGGATACCGCAGCCGCTGCGGAGGCCGGAGCTGAAGTAGCTGCCCCGCCCGCTTTGCCGGTAACCTTTTCCATTATCCGGACCGCGAGCATGGAAGCCTGATAGTTTGAGGGCATGACAATTACCCCTGCCTTGCGCAGCTTTGCGGTCTGGGATTCAAGTCCCTGAAAATCGCCTGCGGTTCCCGTGACCGAAGCGATAACGGGCAGGTACCTGCCGGCGGCTTCGGCGGCCTTCTTCGCTTCGATAAGCGAACCGACAAGTGCGCCCGCGGGGTCCGCGTGTGATCCGTAGCCGAGTACGCAGTCCACCAGCATAACAGCTATTTCCGCATCATTGCGCTCCTCGTCTATTCTGTCCGTTCTTGTGCTGGGATCAATCATGGGATGCGGTCTGCCTACGGTAAAAACGTCGTCACCCAGATCCACTACCGTATGTCCCGTCGATTTCTTCGGATTTTCCGGTACAAAGGCGGGATCGGTCTGGTTATTGGAGTAGACCGCTCCGGTCAGGCGGTGCAGAAGAAGCCAGGCCTCATCGGCCAGGGTGCCGCCGGTATAGTAGCCGCGGATATATTTCTGTCCCGCAGCCATTCCTGACGTTTCGCGGGCAACTATCTCATCAATTTCCTTTTCGCTCATGTCAAAGGGCCAGCCGCTGTTCAGGTCGCCGGCATCTGTACCGGCCTCTCCGCCGGCCAGTTCCACACCTGTCCTGGCGGCCTCTTCCAGGTTTGATGCCCACCGGACAGGTCCGGCGGCTCCCGCAGGAGCATCGAGGCCTATAAAATGGACAACCGAGGGCTTTCCGGATGCCTCAAGCGCCTCTACCACTTTGGCTGCGACCTCCGGGGCGGGGGGCTTTGAAACCACCACGATGGCCCTGGTCGCCGGATCGGCGGCGAGAGCGCGGATCCCCGTAAGCATCGTTATGCCGCCAACGTCGGAGTTCTTCAGATCACGTCCGCCGGTTCCGATCCCCTGACTGACCCCGCTGCCGTAGCGGTCGATCAGGCAGGAGACCTCCTGCAGACCCGTTCCGGAAGCGGCGACAATACCCACCGGTCCCCGGGCCGCCATATTGGCAAAGCAGAGCGGCTTGCCGTCGATAATGGCGGTGCCGCAGTCCGGTCCCATCATGAGCAGTCCCTTCGATTCGGCAAGCTTCTTGAGTGATATTTCGTCTTCGAGAGACACATTATCCGAAAACAGCATGACGTGCATTCCGGCCTTAATAGCCTTGCGAGCTTCCCGCGATGCATATGCTCCGGGAAGAGAAATCAGAACCATATTGGCCTCGGGCAGAATCTCGAGGGCCCCTTCAAGTGAGCGGGGCGCTTCTTCGGCGGCTCCGCCGGAGCGCTTTTTCTTACCCGACAGAAGATCCCCGACCGCCGCAATGGCTGCATCAAAGGATGATTCGGATTCACAATCCAGAGCGATAACAAGATCCGCGGCTCCTGCATCACCGATCTCGGAAAGAGAGTACCCCTGGTCTTTCAGAAGCTCGAGGTTCATGGGGGTCCCCATGGTCACCGTAGCCGAGACAACATCCGGCCGCTCCTCCAGATCCCTGCTCAGAAGCATCAGAAAGACCGAATCGACATATGAACCCTTGCGTACCGTAACCCGTTTCATCGCTGCTCCCCTGAAAAAACTGATATCGGGTATATTATACACCAGATTGTATACAATGCAATAAAAAACCTCGACCCCTCCTTTTCTTTCATGATATGGTAAGAATCAGTACATAAGGAGGCGAATAATGTCACAGGAAAAAGCACGGGAAATAGTAAAGGGAGCACGCTCCTGCTTTATGGCAACGGCGCTTGACAACCAGCCCCGGGTCCGCCCCATGAAGTTTGTCGTCACCGACGATTTCAAATTCTGGGCAAGCACCGTCAATATAAGCGGAAAGGTGAAAGAGCTTGAGGCTAATCCGAAGGTCGAACTGGAATGGGTAACACCGGACGGGGTTGAGCTGCGGGTGGAAGGGATAGCCGATATATCCGGCGGAGCGGAAAAGAAACGGAAGCTCTTTGAACTGCACCCCGGCATGAGAGGGCTCTTCAAGGACGAGAACGACCCGAAACTGATCCACGTCGAGGTGGTTCCCACTCATGCACGGTGGAAGGAAGGCGGTTTCGCCGAATACCGGGAGATCGCTCTCTAACTCTTTCTCTACTGTCCCCAAGATTGCATCTCTTTTTACAGTAAGTCTTTTGCCGGTAAGGCTCTGACCGGTGGAAATGTGGCCAGGGACTAATGTCTGGGGAATTCAGAAACCTGGATTCCGGTAAATCTTTTCCCTGCAGCAGTTCAGCCAGGCCTGGATACGCCGATT
>NPIE01005065.1_pt1 | contig 20313 bp, 20 predicted proteins | sample 8637661 | NCBI WGS metagenome assembly NPIE01 (sample SAMN07420842, study PRJNA396082) | bioreactor metagenome | isolation source: sample BA12 brine-fed electro-methanogenic bioreactor BA | place: Japan: Kochi | collected 2016-12-09
GATTTGTTTGTAAGAAAGAGAGTTTGCATAAACCGCAAGACCATAGTCGCAAGTCTTAAAATTAGAAACATCTATTGATGCTAAATTGTCTGAAGTACTTTCTTTTGTAAAACTTAAAAGAATGACAGAAAGAATAACAGCAACAATAATAATTAATATAGTACTAATAATAGGACTTATAGATTTTTGAAGATTTGGTGTAAACATATATTATCAAAAGTTTATGTGTATAAACATATATTTACACAAAACATTTATAAAGATATATATAAAAAAAGAAATAACTAAAAATAAAGGTCTGAAAGATATATTGTCTTTTTCTTAATATCAACAAAAGTATTTCTTATTAATATGTCTTTTATCTTATTCCATTTATTTATATAATATTTTGAAAGATCTGGGTGGTTTTTTATAAAAACATTGTTTATTTTTTTAGAAAATAAACGCAATTCTTGTTCTATAGCTTTTTTTTGTTTTAGAGAAACTTCTTTTGAAGCTTTTAGGTTCTCTAAACCCACATAATCATAAAGAACATAACTTTTTCTAAGATTTACATCCTCAAACGCAAAATGAGGCAAAACAACTTTTAAATCAAAACCACCAATCGTTGTTTTGTTTTTTTTAAGATAAGAGTTCACAAAGTTAAGAGCAACAATCTCATTTACAGCTGTTGCACCCATAAGAAATTGTGGCAAAGAAAGGCCTTCTTTAGGAGATATTTTTTTTAGAAAATATCTTTTAGACAAACCATTTTTTTTTAAACTTAAAACATATGAAGACGTTGTGTTACTTAAAAGGTTGTTGGGCTTTATCTTAACAACAGACAAAACACAACTGTCTCTATATATTACTTTTTTAGAAAAGTTCTTGTGTTCAATAGTTGAGATTAGTTCTTTTAAAAGCTCTTTAGAAATTTGTTTTTTCTTTTGCTTAAACAAAGGAAAGTAAGCTAAGCGTTTACCGTTATTGTTTTTTTTAAAAACAAGCTTTTTTTTCATAAAAATTTTTCCTGTGAAACATTATTTTGATTGATGTTTATCCTTAACCTTTTCTTTTATAAAAACTTCTCCTAAAAACACTTTTTTGCTCACACCATACCTTTTAATAGAAACATACCCTTTTGTTTCTAGTTTTTTAAGATTTCTTGAAACCGTGCCTTTTGGAAGCATTGTTTCTTTTGCTAGATTTTTTTGTAAAAAACCATTGTTATTCATTATTATCTTTATTATCTTTTGCTCGTTTTCGTTAAGACCTAAAAGAAGATTCTTCTCTCTTTTTTTTTGTTTTTTGTTTTTCTTAAAAACAAGTTTTATACCAAAATAAGAAAGAACACAAAAAACAACTAATAACGAATATTTAAAATTAAAACCGTTTTTTTCAGAATCTATAAGATAGTCAATAGAATAGTTTACATCAAAGCTGTTGATAGGGTAATCTAAAAAAAGAACAAAATGGTTATCTTCAATAAAAAGATTTCTAAGATCTACGGATAAATCAACAATCTCTGTGTTTTTAGGGAAGATTATATGTAACGTATTTACTTCTTCTTTAAACAATGGAAAATAGTTTACGGTCCATATTGACTCTTGCTTAGACGTATAATAATCTGTTAAATAAATAATCTCTAACTCAAGCGAAGTTTCTGAAAAATTATTGTTTATGTTTATCTCAAGTTCTGATAGGTTATAGAAGTAACTTATATTTTCAGAATTAATTATCTTAAGATCATAAACAGGAATTGTTGGCAAAACAATCTTGTTTGAATCTTCAATGTTTGTAAATAAAAGTGTGTCAGAAATCTGCAAAACACCGTTTTCTCTAATCGCTATTTTTGTATCTATTTTGTCTATATCATATGCATATACGTTAGATATAAACATTAACAAAAAAAACACAACAGCTAAATTATATTTCATATATATACCTATTAACAATAATATTTAAAAATAGATTTAAATTTATTTTTTTAATAAAATAAAAGAAAAAAAGAAATTGTTGTAAAAAACTATTCCTTAATCAATATTTCCTCAGAAGCATTTAAAGAAACATATTTTTCTTTATATCCAAAAGGAATAAAACCAAATAACTTTCTTTGTTCTCTTATCTTAAAAACATACTCTGGGTTGTCATCAACAGATAAAAGATCAATATTTCCAACAATGTTTTTTGAATCTATTTTGTTAGAAACTAAAACACCATTAATTGATTTTATTTTTCGAACATTTTCTTGGTCAGAGATATACATTTCATCTTTATCTTCATCTACATACACTTCATAACCTTCAAGAGACTTTACTAAAACGTTTTTTTGTTTAATTTTTGCAATATCTCTAGACATCTTTTTATTTTGAATATCTTCGTTTTTTTGTACTATTCTTACTTGGTCCGTAAGTATTTTTCTACTTTCTTTAATAACCTCTGGAGGTGCAATATCTACATCACCATATTTTACATAAAATCTTTCTGATTTTACAACGTTTTTATCATAAAATCCATTTATTAATCTTTGTTTTGGAAGATTTGATATCTCTACGTCTATCATATATGGTTTGTTGATATAATCTTTTCCAAAAACAGATGTTATTTCTTTTTTATTATCTTCAAAAGATACTACATAAGTATATGTATATACCTTTGGAGTCACAGAATATTTGGTCCCTATAGGATAAACTTGCTCTTTTTCATAAGAAGTCTTATTAGGTCCTGCTATGTGCTTTCTTATTGATTCTTCCGTATCTTCGTCTACATAAATCTTTGTAATAACATTTGATTCTGATATACCAATACTTCTTGCTTCTTCTATAATATTATCTTTGATATTATATTTTTTAATATTGTTTGATTCTTCTATTGTTTTTGCTTTAAGATATACTTCTCTTGCTTTGTATCTACCATCTACATTTCCTATATCTTCAATCATTCTTAAAGATAAATTATATCCATCTGCATCGATTGGTTTGTTTGTAGCTATCTTTATATATATTTTTGAAACATCGTATATATAGCCTTTGTTTGCTTTAGAGTATAGTTCGGGTGTAAATATTACTTTAATCTTTATATCTTCTAGATTATTCATCTTTTTGTATTTTTCTTTATATACCTCTTCACACTCTTGTTCTGTTTTAAATGTGTTTACATAGTTAGGACCTTTATTACTTCCACAAGGGTCATAAACACAACCATCTATCGTAACTTGCCACACAGGCACACAAGCAACAGAGTCGATTGTTCCGGCATTTGTTGTTGTGTCTATATAACTTGTGTTACTTTCATAACCAATTTCTTCAGCACTTATGTTTGTTAAAGCAAATATACCTACCGCAAAAACAAATGCTAAAACGCCTATACTTATTAATTCTTTTTTTATATTCATTTTTTTCACCGTTTTAGATTTTTTAAATAAAAATAACTTCAAAACTTCAGTTTTTACTTGAAGTTATACTAACCTTATGCCTTTGAGTATTTAAATAAGTTCTACGAAATTTAACGAAACTTTATGAAACTTTAAGAAAAGTTAGTGATAATTACTATGTTTTTATAAAATGTTAGAGAGATTGGTTTTATAGAAAAAAATAAATATAAGTTAAAACAAGTAATATATTTATGTTTAATAATATTAAAAAAATGAACCCAATAAAACAAGCGTTATTTACCTTACTTATTGGTGCGTCTGTTGTTTCTTTTTGGAGAGGTGTATGGGGCCTATTAGATGTTTATCTATTACCAGAAAACTATCTAGTAAGTTCTTGGATATCATTGATTATTGGATTATTTATACTTGCGATAACACATTATTGGAGCAAAGAACTAGTTTAAGTTTTTTATAAATAGATTCTTTATAAAAACAAGTTTTTTACAAACACATTTAGTATCTAAATCACTTTGCTTTTTTTTATTTTAAAGATTTTAAACCGATTTCCTAAATACAACCCAAACGTACCTATTATCAAATCAGAAAAAATATTTATTAAAGGTTCTGGAGAAAAAATTTCCCAATTTGCAATAATAATCGTTATTCCTAAAAGGTTTTCAAGCAATTCAAAAACAACTAAAATAGCTATTCCATAGTACCATTTTTTTCCAAACAAATAACCTATTATGAAAGGGAAGATAAAATGAAATATGCTGTTTATTGTAATTGTTTTTCCTAAATAGTATTTTTCCATATATCTTTTAATAACCAGAAAGGTTTTTAATATAGGTGTAAATACTTTAAAAATAAATGTAATTTATATTAAAAAAATATTAAACAACTTACTTTACTCAGGCAAAGGAGATTGTGTGTTATTTCTTAAGTAAGGGTATGTTTGGCCTTCATTAATGTTCCAGATTGTTGAAAAGTCCCAAGTTTTTACTATTAAATCTATATTTGTCCTATTATCTTCATTACAAATCCATGTAGATTCACAAGATTCTAATTCATAATAACACATACCTTTACAAAACATAAAAATATTGTTTTCCGAAATAAAATTAGATACAATAAATTCATCACCATCTATAATAATTTCAGAGCCAATAAAGTCAGAAGTAAAACTATCACCATTAACTAATAAAACATTATATTGAGGAGGCATAGTATAACTTACACCTCTTAGCTCAGACTCATTATATGTTGTTACTATTGTATTTTCTGTGACAAAAAACAACACTTCATATTCATCTTCAAGTATACTTATTATTCTGCCTACCCAACTTTCATCAAAATAAGGGCCAGCAACCTCTTCTCCAAAATCTGTATTTCTTTCAATAATAAAAACATCACGATCCAGAACAGTAAAATCATAATAAGAACCTATCTGTAAACTAGGTCTAACGTTACATATTAAAGACAACTCATTAGTTGCCTCTGTAACATCTATGATTTCACATTCGCCTATTATATTATCGTTATCATATATAAACAGTAATTTGTTAACCCAAGATAAAAGCACGCCATTTTCAACAACAACAGAATATTCAATTTCGTCTGGAGTAGAAATCACTTCAAACACATCTGAAGCTATTGGCCCTTCATCTTGGAAGATATTAACATATCCTATATTATAATCAATAAAATCTACATTTACAACACTTTCTAAAGAATAATTAACATCTATAATTGTAGATAAATTTTTTAATTCAGAAGTTGTTTGGCCCGTACCTCCTACGCTTGTTGATTGATTAGAAGTTTCTGTATCCCAATAACTGTTTGTAACTGTAGCTGAATTTGAACCAACTAAACCACCAACATTAGAATTCCCTGAAACCTCTCCGACAGAATAGGAATAAAATACAGATCCTCTATTTATAGCTATTAAACCACCAACATAACTATCACCAGAAACACAACCAGTAGAATAACTATTAGAAATTTCTGAATTATAATTATTATTACCAACTAAACCGCCAACATAACTATCACCAGAAACAGAACTAGTAGAATAACTATTAGAAATTGTAGAAGAAAAACTAGAACCAACTAAACCACCAACAACATCTCCTGTACCGGAAACAGAACCAGTAGAATAACTGTTAAAAATTTCTGAATAATCTTTATTATTACCAACTAAACTACCAACATAATTATAACCGGAAACATTCACATTTTCTAAACCAATATTATTTATCTCTGCAAAATACGTCCAACCAAACAATCCAACAAAATCTGTAGATGGACGATTGACATACAAATTTTTAATAACATTTCCTTGTCCATCAAAAACACCCGTAAATTTATTAGAATTGTCGCCTATTGAATCCCAACCACTTGTATCATAATCACTAAACCCAGAATATGTAAAGCTCAAGTCCGTTAAATCAAACCAGTTGAAATCAATATTTTGCTCTAAGACAAAATAACTATCAAGATTGTTTCTCATCTGGTCAAGCTGAAAAACATTATATATTTTATAAGGATTTGCTTCTGTACCTGCGCCATCAAGTAATTGCGTGCTACAACCATTGATTTCATATCGTCGTATGTTAGCTACTTTTAAAGAAACGTACTTGTTATCATCAGTAATCAGATTAACATTAAAAGTCCTGCTTGGTTGACAAAGTAAAGGAAGTATCTTTGCACCTCCACTAGAAAGGACCATAGGTGTTGTTAATGTCAAAACTGTATTTACTAAATCATAATCTGAATTGAGATCACTTGTAATAATATACTTAGTAAACGTAACTTCTTCTTTTGAATTATTTTTAACACGATAAAAGTTATCGTTAGAAGAAGATAAAGAAATAAAGCCTAAAAGACTTGTATCTTCTGTTAAAGATTTGGTTGAGCGATTTAGTTTATTAATACTAAAAGTTTTTCCAAAATCTAAAACAATAACTACTAAAACAACAGCAACAACTATTAACAAAATAATTGCAATTAATGGCGAAACAGATTTTTTTAACATAAAAACCACACATTTGTTATATAATTATATACTAGAATATATTTAAATACATTCTATTTTAAAACACAATATAACACAAATAATATTGTGAACAACAAGACAATATCATTCAAAATAAAAACAAAAACTTTAACATTTTTTTCTAAGGTTGTTTTAGTAACAATTGTTGTGTTATTTATACTTAAACTACTTTATATTAAAGATTTTTTAATGATAATAAGCACGTTTGTTTTTGAAAGTGCTTTTTTTTTGCTGATTTTGCTTTTGTTTTCTTCAAAAAAAAAAATATTAAAAATATTGTTTTATTTTTTTTATTTAATTAATTTTATAATATCTATTATTAACACTTATTTTCTTGAAGATATAATTAATAGAAGATATTCTTTATATAATCTAAATTCTGAATATATTGGTTTTTTTTTTAAAGAAATTTTGCCAATAAAAATAATATTTATTTTTTTTGTAAGCCTCATATTTATTTTTGTAGTTAGTAGACTTTTAAAAATAAAAATAAAAACAATTTGTTTAAATATTGCGAAAAAGTATTTGTTTGTTATTAATCTAATTATTTTGTCTTTAATATTGTGTTTTATGACGTTTATACTTCCAGGTTTTTCACATCCAATAATAAATACTGCAGAAGACATATTTTATTTTAGCAAAGGTAGTATAGAAGTTTATAATCCTATAACAATAAATAAACTAATCACAGATTCTCAAATAAAAGAGCTAAATAAAGAAATAATAGAATACCCTAAAAACAAAATTAAATATGATTATATTTTTTTGTTTGTTGGAGAAACGGTTACAGAACAAAGTTATTTAAAATCTTTAGAAGAGAATAGTTTTTTCTCTCAAAAAAAAGAGAATTCTTTATATTTTAATAATTATTATACAAACAATCAAGATAGTAGAACCGCACTCATGGTTTTACTATCTTCAATATTTATTCCTTATGAAAGTTATATTAACGATTGGGTACAGCTATATGATCAAAAACTTGTTTCTAGACATAATCTAGTGGATTATTTTAATATTAACGATTATAATACTGTTTTTGCAATCTCGTCCATAGAAACCCCCGCAATAGGTAAACATAATAATTGGTATAACAACATTAATATTAATAATAAAGAAGAATATGATTTGCTAAAAGATAACTACGTTTGTTTGCATATTGAAAAATATCAAAGAGGTTGTGAAGATATGACGATATTACCTAAAGTAAAAGAAGTAATAGACAGTTCTAAAAAACTATTTCTTTTACAAGAATTTGTTTTTGGACACAATACAAAGTATATGAGTCTTAAAAAACAAAGTCTAATGGAATATTATTCAAACTATCTTCTTGAGTTTTATAAATATCTTGAAGAAAAAGACATAATAGACAAAAGTCTTATTATCTTTGTTGGAGATCATGGCTCAAAAAGTTATAAGTTAATGAAAAAACAGAATGCATATAAAGTACCGTTGATTTTTATAGGCAACAATATAAAAAATAACATTGATTCTGGACTATACTCTCACATAGATTTTAAGGATTTATTATTTAATAATATTTTAGAAAAATATAACAAAAAAATAGATAATAATTTTACATATGTTGTTGGTGCAACAAATAGTTCTTTTATAGGATATATAGATACAAACGGATTTATATTATATAATACATTTAAGAAAATTGTTGTTACAGACACGATAAATGATAATAAAATTAACTACAGATATAATTTATTTTATTCTTATAGAAAATATTTTGAAAAAATATAAGTGTTTTGTTTATCAACCTTGTTTCATAGTCCTTAACAAACTTTTTACTCTTAATCTACTCCACAAACGAGTCTACAAAAAACCGTCGCCTGTCAACTGGGCGAGCAGTTGAAACGCAGAGGACGGGATTTGAACCCGTGCAGTCGTGAGACTCTAGCTTAGCAGGCTAGCGCGTTTGACCACTCCGCCACCTCTGCAAATATTTAGTAATTAGATATACAATATATAGAAAGAAAAACTATATAAATAGAATTATTTTATATAAAAAACATTAAAAAACAGCTGGAGCCAAAAAAAACAAACATAAGCTAATAGGTAAAAAAATTAACAAATAAACAATGAATTTTTTAGAGTTGTTTTCCATAATCGCTAGATATATAGAAGAAATTATAATATACTCAATAATATAAACAATCGAACAATAATATCCAACAACAAACAAACTACTATTTATCTCAAAACCTAAAGAAGACATATCAACAGAAGAACTTAGTTTTTTTACTAAAGAAACAACTATTCCTAAGATAACAGGAATAATAACAGTACCAGAAAAAATAATAGTGTACTTTTGCATAAGAAGCATAGAGTTTCTTTCTTGCATAATCTGCTTTGATCTTAAAAAGTCGTCTACTAAGTTTTTAAAGTCAGTATAACTTGTTGTTCCTGTTTTGTGGGAGATAAGTATAAGATTAAGAAATTTATCTAATATCTCTGAATTATACTTTTTTTTAAGGACATTAAAAAGATTTGAGATATTATGACCTTGCATAATCTTTTTTTGTATAATTAAAAACTCTTTTGCTAAGGTTTTATTTCTTGATAAAGATAGTATGTTAATAATCTGCTTAATGTCGCCAGTAAAGTTTATTGTTGTTAACTTAAGTATTTCATCCGTTAATGTGTTTTCTAGATTTCTTTTAATAACAGTTTTTTTGTAGGTTATTAACAACTGTTTTGCAAAAAAACAAACAACAACTAAAGATAAAAAGATAACCAATAAGGTTAAGTTATTTATAACTATAAACACAAATAAAAAAAACAAAAGAAAATATTTATAATATTTATATAGAAAATCTTTCATGGCAAACTACTCCTTAACACAAGTAACAAAAACATATCAACTATAGGAAAAACAACAACACAGATAAAGATAACGGTTGTTTGTGAAAAACTAATTTCAAAAAAATTACCACCAATTATAAAAAACATTAACAACATAGCCGGAACTATTGCAGAAACAACTATATATAACAAAGTAATAAGGTTTAGCTTTGTTGAATAGTTTTTCATCTTTATTGCTTGTTCTTCTACTATTGTTTTAGATAATATTCTTAGAGGATATGCTTTGTTTTTAGTTCCTGAGTTGATAATCTCTATTAGTTGATAAACAACATCATAAAAGTCCTTATGATCTTTTGAGATTAACAACAAAGAATCTTTTAGACTATACCCTTTTTTAGAAACATTATCAAGTGCTTGTTTTAGTCTTTGAGAAATGATTGTTTTATCTGTTATTCTGTTTTCTAAAGCATTTTTTATAGACACGTTTTTTTCTAGATCGTTAGCAAGATTGTTTACAAAGAATGGAAGATCTTTTGATATTGACTTATACTGGTTCTCATACTTTATCTTTTTTATGTAATAGATTGTTATAAAAAAAGAAAAACAAATAAAAACAAAAACATAGAATAGATATTTAATATCTATAGAATAGATACTTGATAAAGAAAAAAACAACAACAAAAGAACAACAATAACTATTAAAAAAATAACAACGTTTTTTTTAGCAAAGGTTTTTTTTATAATAGACATGTTAACCATAAAAGCTTTTTTTAAAATTTCTTTTCTTTTGTCCTAATAATCTTACATAATCTTTTAGATTTTTAATATTGAATGCTATCTTAAACTTATCTAATAGGTTTTCAGGATTGTTTTTCTTCACAAGAACGTCTTTATCTGCGTCATACTCAAACAATATGTTTTGTTGTATCTTATTGTTTTTAAAATAAACTTCAACAATCTCAAAAACATTTCTCCGTTCTTGCATTTTATCTCCTTTATAACGATTATATCTTCTTTGGTTAATAATAACATCAACAGAAGAAAGATCAGTCTCAAAAACACCATAAGACATCATTCTTAAGATCGCTTCATTTGCGCTTTGTGCATGAAAAGTTGTATATGTTCCTTTTGCTTGCCCACACAACATAGAGTCAATCAAAGCAAAACACTCTTCTTTTCGTCTTACTTCTCCAATAACTACTCTATCTGGTCTCATTCTTAACGTATTTATTACTAAAGTCTCTAAAGATATGTTTAGCTCTTTGTTTACTATTGTTGAAACTTGATGTTTATGAGGAATCTTTATTTCTCTAACTTCTTCTACTAAAACAAATCTTTCGTTCTTAGGAACCAAAGACAGTAACGCGTTTAATGTTGTGGTTTTTCCTGAGCCTGTGTTGCCTACTACCATAACATTTGAATCTGTTAAAAAAACAAGGCTCAAAAAAGCAAGTGCATCTAAAGTTATTGTGTTTAGATCAACAAGATCTTTTAAAGAAAAGCCTTTTTTAGAGAACATTCTTATTGTTATTGCTGTTGTTTCTGTTATTGGGTTGATGACAGCATTTAGTCTTGATTGGTCTTTTAACGTCGAATCTAGCAAAGGGTTTTTTAGAGTAATATACTTGTTTGCAAACCAAGATAACTTATTGATTAACTCTTTTAGGATTTGTTCAGAAACATAGATGATGTTAGTCTCTAACCAACCATGGTTTTTATGATAAACATATATAGGCTTGTTTGTACCTATTACAGATATCTCTTCTAGATTCTTGTCAGATAAAAGAAAGGTTATTGGCCCATAGTTGTATAGGTTATTATAAGTAAGATCAAGAATATACTGAAACTGGTCGTCATCTAAGACAACATTATTAAAATAACAATAATTTACGAGCTCTGTTTCAAGATCTTGATAAACCTTTTTTTCAAAGTTTTCTTCTAGTTCGGGATCAATGATCTTGTCTTTATAAGAATCTAATATCTTGTTTATTATGTCTATCTCTTGTAAAGATAACAAAGGTTCAGAGACGAGATATCTTTTAATATCATCATCACAATCTACAATTCTTTTGTTTTTAGAAAGATATTTGTTAATCTTTATATTTCTGTTTATCTCATAACCAAGATATTTTGAGTGAGCTTTGTTTTTTAGATTTTTATCTTCAATTAGGTCTAATATATCTTTATTGTTATAATAACAAGGCATAAGAAAAGAATTGTTAGAACAAAGATCACATTTTTTTGCTTTTTTGTTTATAATCACTATTGCGTTTTTCTCACAAGCTTCAACACATTTTCCACAACCGTTACATAAGCTTTCATCTATAGAAACAATTTTGTTTGAAGAAAAATAGATTGCGTTGTTTTTACAAACAGACATACACGAAGGGTTTTCACAGTTGGTGCAAGCAAGAACGTTTATGTTTTTTTTTGTGAAGTTATGTGGACAATTAACAAAAACATTCTTTTTTACATCTTTTAAAGAAACACTTTCTTTTATTTTTATGTACATTCTTAAAAAAGAATGGTTTTTAAGAAATATAAAGGTAATTTAGAAAAATTTTGTAAAAAAAACTATATTCTTTTTTTAATATCTAAATACTCATCATCATCATAATCAGTAACAAATATTATATCCGACATTCCTAAAAAAACACCTGTTTCTAGAACACCAGGTATGTTTCTTACAGAATATTCAAAATCTTCTAAAGAGATCTTACTATCTAAAGTTATTCTTACGATATAGTGACCAATCTCTGTTTTTAAAAACTTATCATGTTCATCAATAACCATTCTTGCGTTTCCATAGCTTTGAAGATTAAGCAAAGTTCTTTGCCATGCAAAGCTAGATATCTCAACATAAACGTCTTTTTCAATAGTTTCTATAATATCTCTTTTATCACAAACAACAATTAGTCTAAGAGCAGACTGAGCAATCATCTTGTCTCTTATATATGATTTTGTGTTTTTTTTAACAAAGTTATTATACTGGTCTACTTGGTCAACAAACTCAATAGCAACATCTATCTCTTTTTCGCTTAAAGAAATCGTTTTTTGTCCAAGATCATGTAAAGATCTTGCTTGTTTGTTTGTTGTTGCTATAAACAAAACATTTATTTTTTTGTAGATAATTGTTTTAACTAGTTCATCTATAATCTCAAGATCATACTTGCTTGTTCCTATAGCAACGATGTCTCCTGGTTTTATATAATCTATAAACTTATTAACAACTTTTTCTACATTCATACACAAGACTTTTTTTATTAATATATGTTCTTTCTATTTATATATATTATACTAACATTTATTAAGACTTTTGTTCCTTAAGATATCTGTGGCAATGATGATATTGAACACCTGCTGACGAGTCTTGTAAAAAATTCTTGTATGACGATAGATGGGCGAGCTGAGCCACATAAAAAATGCAACTACCGGGATTCGAACCCGAGTCTTAAGCTTGGGAAGCTTATATCCTAACCACTAGACAATAGTTGCTTGTGTTAAGAAACAACTATTTTTTCTCTTCTAGCTCTGTTAATCTTTTTCTTAAGATCTCTATTTGGTAAAGAAGGTCTTTTTGTGTAAGCTTTGTGTTTCCAACAGTGTCTGGGATTTTTTGTGTTGTTACAGTTGTTGTTGTAGTTGTTGTTGGATTTCTTTTGGTCGTTTTTTTAGCAACAGGCTTTCTTTTAACAACATTTTTCCTAACAGTTGTTTTCTTGGTCGTCGGTTTTTTCTTTGAGACAACTTTCTTTTTTGTTACTGGCTTTTTTGCTGTTGTTCTTTTCTTGGTTGTTGCTTTTTTCTTTGTAGTTACTTTCTTTTTTGTTACTGGCTTTTTTTTAACAACTTTCTTTTTTGGCTTTGCTTTATTAACAACTTTTTTTACTTTATCGTCTATAACACTTAACTTGTTTTCTATAGACTTTATTCTGTTGTTAAGCACATCAACCTTAGAAGAAATTATCTCTCTTGACATATCTTTATTTATTGGCATTTTTTTCTTAGTTTTACTTCTACTTAGATTATACAATATAAGATTACCAAAGATAAAGATAATAATCGCAATAAGCAATATTGTTGTAAATGTCATATTCATCACACTTTATAATAAACTCCTTTTTTTTTTTCTATAATAACACAGTCTTCCTTTAAAATCTCTAACACACATTTGACAAGGTCTTCTGAGTATTTTGTTTTTGCTATAACGTCTGAGATAGTAAAATCTTTATTAAAGATTTTTTGCACATCATGACTGACTTTATCAAAAACAGAAGAATATACAAGATAGTAAAACCCATCAAAAGACTTTGTACCTCTTATCTCACCTGTTTTTAACAAATCTGAAAACTTTTGTGAAAACTTTTGTGCAAGACTGTCGTTATTAAAAATAATATATTCTTTTTTTGTAAACTCACTAAAATCTTTTTGAAAGTCATTTATTTTGCTTGTAGATGATTTTTTTTGAAAGTTTGGTTTATAGAAAGATTTTTTATACTTGTTTGAAAGTTTATCTAAAACGATTTCTTTGTTTTTAATCATTTCTTTAAAAACTTCTAAATCTTTACTGTTAAGTAATTTTTCAAAGTTTCCTTCTATCTTATTCTTAAAATCTAATGACTTGTCGTTAAGCAAGTTTATTATTTTAGTTTTAGTGTTTGTTTCTTTAACAAGAACATTATTTTGTTCTTTTTTTACAAAACACAAGACATCTTTTGTTATCTCTTGTAGACTTATCTCTGAAAAAAGATATTTATCTATTATTTGGCTTTCTTGATCATCTTTTGGATTTATAAAATAAGTTGTGTTTTTTTTTACAATTTTCATATATTATCTTGCTTTTATAAATATATATAAAGCACAAAAGACTTTAAAAAATAGATTGTTTAAGTAAAAAATAAAAAAACAGAAAGATTATTTACTTTGTTTTTCTAGATAATCTATTGCTTTTTTAACAAACTTGTTTGTCATTATCTTAGATACTCGCATATAAAACAAATAACTTCCTAAAGAAGTTGTGGTTGTTTCACTTTCAAAAGCCTCAAAACTCTTAAGCTTAGATATCTTATAGAAAGCCTTTAGCTTTTGAGCATAGTTTTTGCTTTTTACATCACCAACTCTTGTTTGCCAAAGATCAAGTAGACTAAGATTAGGGTTTACTTTTTTTAGGTCTGTCGTTATTTTGTTTATGATACCCACATACTCTTTTTTTGTTAAACGAACTTCAAATATCTTTTGACTTGTCTGTATAAAGTTACGGCCTAAAGTTGCTTCTTTAAAAGTTGGTTTTATTTTTCCATGTACACTTGCTTTTTCGTAGCTTTTTCTATTAGGAAAATATTCTAAATTAAACAAAAGATTATTAGATTTTGGAAAAGAATCTGACTTAAAGACCTGTATTGTTGGCAATAAACCAACATTTTCTTTTTTAGGGTTATATTTTGAGATTGCAGGAAAATACTGTATTTTAGATCTTATTGACCTATAAACAGTTGCATAAACAGTTGCCTGAACTTGTTTCATCCATTTGTAAGAACTTTGATTATATTTAGGCGAGATAAAATATGCAGGAACTTCTTTACCACTAACAAAGACGTTTTTCTTTTGTTTAAACCTATTTTTACGCATATCTCCTCTTATCAAAAAGCCAGAACCTACGTTTTTGATAAGTTTTTTTCTAAAAACATCTATTTTTCTTTTTTTTATAGGCATAAACAAAAACTATTTTAAGTAGTTTTCTATCTCATTAAAAGAAACGCTACAGCCATTAAACTTTAATGAATATAAAGAAGATTTAAGAAACTCTTTGTTCATGTAGTTGTTAGAAAGAAGACCTCTTTCATAAGCATAACAAAACAAGTCAACAGATCTTACGGCCTTTACTTTACCTATTTCGTTTATGAAGGCTGTATATTTTTCTTTGTTTATCTTTATGTTCTTTGTGTTATACTTTTTTTTAAAGATAGAAAGTAAAGCAAAAGGAGACTCAATCAACATTCTTGTTGTTCTTTCATCAACAGCTAAGCAAGTTGCTTTTGTTAAGCCTAATAAAGCCAAACACTCAGCTTCTCCAAAATCTACGATCTTTAAAGGCTTATTGTTTATTGTGAAAATAGTGTTTGTTATCTCAAGTATCTTGTTTGTTTTTATAGAAAGTTCTTTACTTCCTTCATAAACATTAAAAACATATTCATTTACTTGTTCTTGTATTCTTAAAGAACTAAGTTTTAGTCTCATGTTGTTTTTTACTCTATCTATACATTCGTCTTTAACACCCTTTGTTATAATAAACTCACCAATATCTTCTTTTAAAGATTTTAAAATAGGTAAAAAACAAGTTATGGAAAAACTTATTATAACTCCAGAATCAAATATTATTTTCATAAGCATCATTTATTTTTATTTTTTAAAAGATAATCAACTCTTTTTTTTATATTATCATCTTTAAGCTCATCCTCATCAGCCATCTTTGTTTCGCCAATAATCTTCATTACCTGCTCTTTGTTTGCTGAAAGAAGATTAACTGCTTTGTTTAAGGATAAACCATAACCATAAACAGAAGAAGCAATTTTTGCTCTTGACGTGCTAACAAGATTTTGAACAAAATATCCAAAAAGATTGTCTGTGTGTTCTATTGTTGTTTCTATGATCTTTATCTGTTCTTTTATTGAATCTTGATCGTCAACAGATATATATTTTTTTATTTTATCTAAGCTAACTAATATCTTTTGCTTAATCTCAGGCCATTTTATGTTGGTAACTATATGTTTTTTTGAGAGTAGTTTTCTTAGACAGTAAGCAACAACGCTAATGTTGATAATATCTTTATCATTTTCTAAGATCCCTTTTTCAAGTAAGGCTTCATCAAGTCTATGTAAAAGATTTATATCTGAATCTTCAAAATATTTTATTAAATGAGATATTGTAAGATTCATGTTTGATAAATCAAAATCAAGATATGCTTTATATGACATAATTATACACAATTTATATGTTATTCTACAAATATATATAAAACAATATATATATATATTTTTGGTTTATATATATTATAGAGAAGAAGGTAAAAATAACTTAAAAAAAGGTAAAAATATGAGTTTATATAAAGAAAATAAGTTTAAAATAAATATTAATGATAAAACAAAAAAAATAATAATTGCTGTTGTTGTTTTTATATTAGTGATTGTTTTGTTTTATATAGTAACGTCAATCAACTTTTCATCAATAGGTTTTGAGAAAAGTAACATATCCACAGAATTTAGCAGAAATCCTTATATCTTATCAAAGCATTATGATTTACAACTAGAAGTAACTGTTATTAACAATAGTGAGATAGATGCAAAAGATTCTAAGATATTAATAGAACCCACAGAAGATATTTTTTATGTAAGTTGTCCAAACTCTGAACCACCTTATAACGAAGTCAAGATACCTGTTATTGCTAGAAACAATAAAAGAGTAATCACTTGTGAGATTTTACAAAAAAAAGAGCCTACAGAGATATTAGAAGGCACCTATAGTTTTGATATAACATACACACTTAACCAAATACCACAAAAACACAGAACAACATTAGAAGTAAGAAAATAAATGGGATATAGATGTTTATAAGTTTAGTAAATGGATTTAGTTTTTTTAAAAAGAAGATAATATTACCAGTCATTATATTTGTTCTTATTTGGTTTTTATCAAACCTTTATTTTGATTATTTTATAAATCTTTTTTCTAGCTTTGATCTAGTTGCTTTAGAGTCTTTAACGGTTGTTAGTATCTTTCCTTTGTTAATGTATGTTATTAATTTTTTAGGTTACAAATCGATTTTGTTTTTACTGTTTTTGTTTATAACGTTTTTTGTTAACGCTTATATTGTTTACCTAATATCTTCAGCAGTAAGTAAGAAAGATAATATAAAGAATGTAAGTCTAATCTTTAAATATTCTTTAGTATTTTTTATAGTTAGTGTATGTTTTATTCTTTTATTATCTTTGTTTTTAATGAAAATAACAGTAATAACAACAATACTTCTAATCATCTTTTGTTTGTTTTTTTTAATAGTTGTTTATTTATTTACAATAGCTTTATTTGTTTTAGGAACAAAAGAAAAAATAACTCTTAAACAAGCATTAACAGAATCTTGGGATTTTATTAAAAATAAATTTTGGTTGATTGTTGTTTATTTAATAGTTTTGTTCTTAATAATAGAGATCTTTAATCTGGTTGTTTTAGTTTATCTTATTCCTTTTTTAGAAATAATAAATATAGGTTATGTTTTAGAAGATATTATTTATCTTATATATTATTTGTTTATAACTTTATATTTTACATCTAGTTTTACGTATTTTATAAACAAATACAAAAAATAAGAAAAAGATTTAATTACGGATTATAAGTAAGAAAGCCTTTTTAGAAAGAATATAAAGACAAGTTCATTTAGATTCTTTATAAGAATTTCATCTCGGACTCTTAGTATCAGAAAACTTAAACAATCGTAATAAAACTCTTGTCTCACATTACTGACCTATCAAACCGGTCTTCTTCCGGAGTCCTCGTCCCACATTTCTGCAGGAATGGCTGTCTCGTTTTAGGGTTCGCTTCGAGCTTAGATGCTTTCAGCTCTTATCAAATACAACGTAGCTACCCGACAGTGCCTTGTCAGACAATCGGTACACCAGAGATTGCGACACACCGTTCCTCTCGTACTGAGCGTATCTTCCCTTCAGACAACCAACACAACCAATAGATAGAAACCAAACTGACTCGCATCGTTCTTAACTAAGCTAATGTACGGCTTTAATGAGTGAACACCTCCACCCTTGGCTGCTTGTGCACAACCAGGATGCCGTAAGCCAACAGCGAGGTAGCAAACCGCGGGGTCGATATGGACTCTAACCCGCGACAACTCAGTTACCCCCAGGGTAAGTTTACTGTCAGACTAGGCCCCCACTAATAGGGACACTAGCGTTCGCTAGACCCAAGTTTCCTTCCTGCGTTTCTTGCTATGCGAAACACAGTTAAGCTTGCTTTTGGTCTTGTCCTCTACAGCAGATTTCTGACCTGCTTGAGCAAACCTTTGGACACCCCTGATATCTTTTCAGGGGTGTACCGCCCCAGTCAAACCACCCAATCAAATGCTGTCCGTTTACAAAGAAACGTTGAGTAATATTTTCTTTACTAGATGGTGTTACATTGGTGTCTATCTGCTCCCTAGCGAGAACAGCATCAGCGACTCCCATCTACGCTCTATAGTAAAGACAATATCACAACATCAGACTGTGGTAAACCTCCATGGGGTCTTATCCTCCCATTGATTGTCCGTGGCTTATTCACCACGTAAGCAAGTTCACTAGGTTTAAGTTAGGGACAGTGACTATCTCGTTACTTCCTTGGTGCAAGCCGACAATTAATCGGCAAGGTATTACGCTACCATGAGAGCCTCAGAGTTAGGCCCGCTCTTTACCAGCGCTTAGATCAGTTGAATCTGATGTTCACGTACTAGCAGTGAGCAGAAGTCAGTGACTATACACACCTTTTCAGGCTAGCAGTCACCTGTGTTTTTGATAAACAGTCGGACGGTCTTTGTCATTAAAACTTACAGTTTACGCAACCGTAAGCACCCCTTGTACCGAAGATACGGGGCTAATTTGCCGAATTCCCTTAACTTAATTCTCCTATTACGCCTTAGCCTACTCAGCTAGGGACACCTTTTCCAGTTCTAGGTACGATCAATAAAACACTGTGTTATTTTCTTTTCATGGGCTCTTGGCCTTAATGGAAGGTTTCCCCCATTCGTGTCTCTAATCTCCTTCTCATCATTATGATTCTCGAGAGATTTGCAACACTTAGATGTGCAGACAAGCACACTCCACCTTGCCAAAAACGTTAAAAATAACACTTGCGTTGCCACACGTGTTTTAATGGTACAGGAATATGAACCTGTTTCCCTTTCGTTGTTTATCGATTTACGATTCAACTTAGGATCGACTTACTCTTAGCTAATAATTAGTGCTAAGAAACCCTGGCCCCTTCGGCGAAAAAGATTCTCACTTTTCTTTGATGTTACTATCGCAAGGATCCATATATTTGGCAGATCCACAAGACTTTACAGCCTAGCTTCTACTCTACCAAATCACCTATCTACCAGATCACATTTGCATGTGCTCTATGATATCGGTGACCAACTTAGTCCCGTTAATTTTCAGGGCAAAATTCCTAGATTGGTGAGCTATTACGCACTCTTTAAAGGATGGCTGCTTCTAAGCCAACCTCCCAATTGTCTTGGAAAAAATACTCCTTTCGCATTTACACTTAGTTGGTACTTAAGGACCTTAATCATAGTTTGGGTTATTCCCCTTTTGGATTAGCAGCTTACCCGCCAACCCCTACTCCAGCATTCACCGACAATAATAAATTCGGAGTTTGACAAGAAAGCTGGAAATTTCTTTCCAATACTTTCTAATCAGTATCTCTACCCTATTATTTGTCTCCAGCTAGGCAATCCTTAGAGATTTTTCGATAGGAACCCGCTATCACCAGATTAGATTACCTTATCGGTCCTATACTCAGGTCACACAAACAGTTAGACTAGTACTGCTACGGGCCTCCAACAACCAGTCGGTTGCCTTCACCCTGCCCAAGTATTTATCATCTGGTTTCGGGTCATATCCTTATGACTAAAGGCACAGTTAACACCTTATCCCTCGTTAAAAACTGCGGATAATCGGTTTCCCTTCGACACAATGACTTCATCACTTTGTCTTGCCATAAAGATAAACTCCCTCGCCCGTGCTTCGTGACGGACAGCATAACCTCGTTCAGATAGCTGACGTTTGTACAGATGTACTCCCTTACTAGCTATCGTCATTCCTTTTAGGCCATGCCCGTACAGTAACCAATTAGTTTCAAGTGCTTTTAACCCTCCGTTAGGAGTGCTTTTCAACTTTCCTTCACAGTACTCATTCACTATCGGTCTTGTAGTATATTTAGAATTAGCAGTAAGTGCCTGCCATATTCTTACGCGATATCCAACGCATAATACTCCTGGTACTTAAAAATCTTCTTAAATAACTTGTGTTTACGGGACTATCACCCTCTATGG
>NPIE01010842.1_pt1 | contig 20259 bp, 41 predicted proteins | sample 8637661 | NCBI WGS metagenome assembly NPIE01 (sample SAMN07420842, study PRJNA396082) | bioreactor metagenome | isolation source: sample BA12 brine-fed electro-methanogenic bioreactor BA | place: Japan: Kochi | collected 2016-12-09
TAACAAGGTTCAACGTGGCTATTTCTTCTAAACGAATATTTAATTCACTACAAATAGTAGCTAAATACCACAACACATCCCCTAATTCTTTTTTAATCATCTCAAGATTCTCTGAACTAATCATTCCCTCATTATTCCTAATAATCTTTTTAAATTTTTCGGCCACCTCACCACTTTCTCCCACCAGTCCGAGAACAGGATAAATCCAAGAAGATTCTCTCCCGTCTTTCAAAAAGACCTCCGGGTATTCAGCAGTCCGTCGGGCCTGATCTTGATAAGAATTAAAGTCCATTATTCTACTCCAAACTCATAATTAATAGGTTTAAGTTTATCAGAAATGATCTCAAACGTGTATGGAAATTCTTTTGAAACTTCATAGTGAACCTCTTTAGCTAATTCTCTGATTTCGTATTGAGCCGCAGTATCCTCTCGCAGCGCCAAGAAATGAAATAAATTTTTCAAATCCACATTCATGATCTCAGTGTAGAGCATACACCAAGCCGGTAAGAAGAATCTCGCCGATTCTTTCTTAGTTTTGTCAATAATACTTTTGGAGTATTTTGCTACAGAATCCTGTACATGAGCCTCAAGCAGAGATTTTTGCCCCTCGTCGAAGTATTCAGGAATATAAAATTCCTCCTCAGAAAACTGTGAGTATCTCCCGCTGCGACGAATATGAGAAGCGTATCTAAAAGTTCGATGACGATCCAACTGCCAGAAACAAACTAACGGAGCCTTAATCTCCAAAGACACCACTGCCTGCTCAAAGGGAGAATAATGTCCCCAAGAAATCAGCTTTTCTAACATTTCTTTAACTTGTTCCTCAAAACCTAAATCCCTCCAAGTAGAGACTAGTGCTGCTTGAACAATAAAAGCATCTTTGGTTTTAAAACCTCTGGGAGCCTCCCCAGGAATAGTTTCTAAAACCTTTACATAACCCTGACCGTTAAGAATGTCCACGCAGAGCTCTCCCCTTTAGATTTCTAATCTTGGAAATTAAATTCCGAGATAGATACTGTCTTTTCCCCGTATTAAAAAAAGAAATAAACCCCGGAAGTTCAAAATCATACATTGAGATAATAATAATCTCATGTCCAACTTCACAATTCTCAGCTTGAAGTTTAGATAAATCCCCAGTATAAAGTTCCCCACATCTTTCACATTTGTAATGTGTTTCATCCAATCTTTTAACCATTTAATTCTAACTCCTTTCTAACCTTCGCAATTCCTTTAAGAATCACGGGATAGAATCTAAGAATATAGTTTAATCTTTGTATCTCTGAGCTCATAGAACTAGCTATAAATTCTTTGTCCTCAGAAAGTACTCTAGCCACTAAAATATGGTCTTCCAAAGACCTTTCTAAAGTTATCAGTAAACCTACTAACTCCACATAAGTCATTCCAAATCTCCCTTTTTGTTGTATAAATATATTTTATTAATAATATATAAGCTATTATATAATATATATATAAATAATAGTTCCCTCTAGGCCCGTTTATATACTATAAATAAAAATCATTCTCAAAAGTCTAAAGTATTTTTCGTTATCTTTTAACTCCTCTCCCCTATACTTATCTATAACTACATTATACCACAAAAAAGTAGAATTTGCGGTACTTAAGTACCGCAGTTTATGAGTTTTCTAAAGTCGTGTACTTAAGTACGTAAAAAGTTGAGTTTCTGTGGTATAATAAGATCAAGTTAGGGAAAGAGAGGTTCTTACATGAAGTGACCAAAGTGTAATCTTGAGATGAGTTATTTTATTTCTAGTGATGGGAGTAGGGAGTATCACTGTTACGTATGTGACCTAATTATACAGCAAGAGGCCAAAAATGTCAACCAAGAAACATGAGGTGTGGTATAAGCAGTGTGATGTTCGAGATGAGTGCTGGACCTATATTAAATATAACAAAGAGGACGTAGGCTTCATCGAGGAACGTCCGAAGCCGTGTGGTTTTGAACCAGGGAATTTAATTAAACTTTGTAAACTTAAGGATAAATTCAAGGGAGTCTAATGTATATAGCCTACCGGGTGCTCTATTTTTTCTGTGGTTTGTTAGAAGATTTTTGGTGGTTGGTGCTGATAGTTCTTTTTTTCTTAGGGGTTCTTTATGTATTATGAATATCTCAGAGAACCAAATTTTGAAAAAATAGTTTCACTGAAGCAAAGAGTAGGCCTAGATATTGAGAGCGATGGTCTACATCCTAGAAATAATAATTTGCTACTTTTGCAACTATCAGATGGTGAAAAAACTTTCGTTCTAGACGTGAGGGTTTTACCCAAGGAGTTCATTCGCTGGACCCTAGCCTTTCTTGAAAGAAAAGATTTAATCTGTCACAACGCTAAATTCGACCTAAGTTTTCTGGCAGCTAAATATAACTGGTATCCTGAGAAAGTTATAGACACCATGCTATCTGAGGGGCTTCTGATGGCTGGCAGACGTTCGGCCTTTATTTCCCTACAAGAAATTGCAAAGCATTACTTAGATGTTGAATTAGACAAAGAAACTCAAGGTTCTTTCTTGGAGCCAGCGCTTTCATTTTCTCAGCGACAGTTAGAATATGCGGCTAAAGACGCTCAAATTCTAGTGCCTTTGTACGAGAAACAAGAGGCGGAACTGGAAAGTATGGGCTTAGGTTTGGTAGCTAATTTAGAGTTTAATCTACTTCCGGTAGTTACTAAAATGGAGGTGCTGGGAGTAGGATTTAGTACTCAAAGACTTTTAGCAGTCATTGAAAAGTACGAAATTCTGGAGCAAGAAAGAGAACAAAAATTGTTCGAAATTGTGGGACGGCGTTTTAATCCCCGCAGTCCCAAACAAGTTAAAGAGGTTTTTTCTAGTTTGGGCATCGAATTAGAGTCAACTTCTAAAAATGTCCTAAAATATGTTAAACATCCGCTAGCAAAAAACCTTCTAGAGTATAGAAAAGTTCAAAAATTAGTCTCTACCTACGGGACTAAATTAATCGAGAAGGTGGAGGATGATGATCGCATCCATCCCACATTTAATCAGATGGGAGCTCAGACGGGAAGGTTCAGCAGCTCTAATCCGAACTGTCAAAATATTCCCAGACAAGTTGAATTTCGGAATATATTTGTGGCGGCTCCAGGATACAAATTTTTGACATCTGATTTTTCTCAGATTGAGTTGCGCTTATCTGGGCTGCTTTCTGGAGAAGAGGCTATCTTGGAGGAATTTTCTAAAGAGGATGCAGACATGCACCGCCTTACAGCTTCTAAAATCTTTGAAAAAAGTAAGGCAGATGTTACTCCGGAAGAGCGGTATCACGGTAAAACCGCTAATTTCTCGGCGCTGTATGGAATTTCTTACCGAGGATTCGCTCAGAACTTTGAGGTATCAGAAAGTTTCGCGAAAAAGATTATAGATGGTTTTTGGTCGGGGTATCCCACCCTAAAGAATTATATGACGCATGCTGGGGAGCAAGCTTTAAAGGACGGGTACTCTAGAGATGCTCTGGGAAGAATTTGTTGGTTTGATCCCCCGAGTGCCTCTGACCCTCGTTTTGGGTATAAATATGCTGCAATCCGTAGGGAGGCCTCTAATTTTACCATCCAAGGATTAGCGGCTGAGGTGATGAAATACGCTATTGTGAGGGTAAACAAGATTCTTGGGGAGCGTGGCAGGATTGTACTTACAGTCCACGATGAAATTGGAGTAGAAGTTAGGGAGGACGTAGTTTCGGAGGTAGTTCCTGAAGTAATATCAGAAATGGAAAAGTCGGCAGAAATAATTACACAGGGAAGAATTAAAATTCCCGCTAGTCAAAGTGTTGGAGATTCTTGGACAAAATGAATATCATCACAGAAATCTTGAGTCTTTTGGTGGATAATCCAATTGAGTTGGTGTTGAGTGCTATTTTAATCTACTTTGCGTACATTGCAATAAACATGATTTTTAACTTAGCGTTTGATCAGATAAGTGGTTGGGTAAGGCCGAGTTATCAGAAAGATAAAGACGCTAAAATTAAACGTTTCATTCACAAAATGATTTTAGATCAATTAAACGCGGTAATTGCTTTTTGTTCATCCTGTATTCGATCTTACGTATTGGTGCAAGACGGAAATAAGATGAGAATAAAATTCGCGGCGGATTCTTCTTTTTACTCCTTAGACTATTTGGAGGGCATTGATTCTTATATCATTAGCGAGTTACATTCAAGCAAAGAATTAAATCCTTTAATGTCTCGTTATGGCGCAGTCTCGGTGGCGACGAAGAAACTTAAACTTAATTCAACCTACTACATCATCTACGAGTCTTCTAAAGAGGTTGAAGATTTAGAATATATCAAAGTTATCCAAGAGTCATTCTCTGTTTTAGAGGTATTAATTAAAATCTCGGATACTTTTTGGGGGAGCTACGATGAGGAAACTGACAAAGAAATTTCTTGAGTTTATTTTAAAAGTTTCACTACGCTTAGGAGAATTTGACCTAGCAGAAAANNTATCTAAACGCAGTTCTGTAAAGGATGTGGCATGAGATTAGAGGATTATGTAAGATATGAGCCCTTGCGCACTGGATTTTTTACTTTTGATAACTACTTGGGGGGTATCACCCGGGGAAATTTGCATCAGTTTAGTGGGCGGGAAAACAGTGGTAAGACCACCCTACTTCAAAATTTAATTGGAAGTATTCAAAAGCAAGCTCCAGAGTTTCGGATTAAGTACTTTGATACTGAGGGGAATTTCGACCCTGCTTATGCGCAAGCGTGCGGCGTTGTGGGGGATAATTTTGAATTCTCCGTTCAGAATGATATTGTCGAGGTTTTGGAGGAGTCTTTAGATTTTATAAAACAAAATAACAAAGAGCAAGTTCCCTCCCTGATTGCTGTGGATTCCTATGCAGGATTTACTCATGAAGACGAGATGGAAAAAGGAATTTCTAAAGATACCCGACAGGTGCAGGTAAGAAAACTAAATATATTTCTTCGCCTAGTTGTGGTGCCCTTAAAACAGCAAGGGTCTGTAATTTTATTTACTAATCAGTTAAGAGATAAAGTTCAGTCGATGTGGGGCGGCACGGATACTCCTGGGGGACACCATCTAAAACATGCGACCAGTTTACATCTGAATCTTTATGACCTACCTAATAAAGCCATTCAAATTAGTGGCAAGTCAATTGGTCACGAGGTATCCTTTACGGTAGAAAAAATTAAGAGTATGGATAGTTATCGGGGATTTTCTTTTAACCTTCCGCTTATTTTTGGGAGAGGATTCTCTGCGGAGTTAGACCTGTTGCGGAATGGTGTAGATTTAGGGGTAATTCAGAAAAGAGGTTCTTGGTACGAAATTAACGGACAAAAATTTCAAGGAGAAGCCTCGGTGTATGAAGAAATGATAAATAATCAAGACTTTTTTGAGGAGATTAAATCCAGTATATTATGAAGATTAGAAAATTTCTGCTGTCGCTACTTTTAGTTGTCAATCCGTTTCTTTTTAGTCCTTTGCTCTACACCACAAAGTGGATTAATTACTCCGCCAGTATCGTGGCAGGAGAAACCTCCCCAGACTATTCTTGTAGAGATTGTCATAAGATTATCGCCTGTACTTTAATTCATGACGCAGAAAACAGGATTGAAAGAAATATTACGCCGTATACTCTTTATCCCGATAGATGGTATGGGTGGAGAGATACCAATGAGATGTATAAAGAGTTTGTTTTAGAGGCTCTTGAGGAAGGGTGTGATGAATTTCCGGTGTGTCAGTTCTTGGGAAATAAGTCGGACTATTATAATCACTTTAGGTACTTGTCTGCGGTAACACCTTTCGTAGTCGAGGACACCATCTTCTGCGTACCCTTCGAGGAATTCTCGGAAAGTCGTGTATTTAAGTACGCGAATTCCCTGAATTCTGTGGTATACTATAGATAGTTAAGGAAACATTTAAGCAAAGGAGAAAAGAATATGGAATGGATTAAGTGTGAAGTGCAAACAGTTTGGGACTCAAAGTTGTATCCGGCGTTGATCACAAAAAATCCTAATCACGAGAGACGAGTTCTGGTCATGTACCTGGATGGGTCAGTCCTCTCTACTTGGGATGAGTATCTTGTTCGCGTAGTTTATCTACCTGAATATGAATCTCTCTGGGGATGAAAAAAAGACCGGTAGCCACAACTGGAACAAAAGTTTTTGGAGAAGTTCAAATGATTAAAGATAGAATCTTAGTTGTCGGTCTGATTTTAATTAGTCTTTTTGTGGGACTTAATCTGGTAGCAAGCGATTCGGGATTGGCGGCTACACCTAGACCAACCCCCACAAACATCGTCAGCATTCTGCCAACGCCGAGTTCTGCGAAAGAGCTGGATCAGATAATTTATCTACCGCTTATTTTTAAAGGATTTTAAAGGATGAAAATTACGCGACGATTTGGAATTCCAGGGCAGCAATATGATTATATTCTGGTGGAGATGGAGGGCGCTGATTCAGTATCAATTCTCACTGAAATTTATGGGGCGTATTACACCGAATTAGCCTTTATGGCAGAACTTTCTGGAAATGATTCTTTAGGAAAATACAGTGCTATTCTTGAGCGGGTAAGGTCAGCAGCAGATAATATCGGAGAAGTTTTCTCTTTCGACCTGGGCAGTATGGACGATGTTGCTGAAGTTCCCTGGGACTAAATTTACTATATTAGCGATTCTATAATATTAAAAAATTTTGAGGAGATAAATTATGGTTTGGGAAATTCCTGAATTTGTAGAAAAGAACACGGTAATGGATAAGCGAAAGACTGAGTATGTTAAGTTTCGTGAAGGGGACCCAATTCTGTTCCAGTTTATTGATGCAGAACCTACCTGGTTTGTAGTGCATACAATTAGAACTTCGGATGTTCCTTTTCTGAAGGTGAAGCACTTGGAACATGATTGCCCGATTTGTTCTCACGAGGAGTATCGGGATGCTTATCGGATTTCGGCTCGCTTTAGATTAAATATTCTGGATATTACTCCGGAAAAGATTTGTCCTGGTTGTGATTATAAATATAATTCTCTCAAAGGTGCTCCATCCGTTTGTTCAAATTGTGGTCATAATTTGGGGAATATTCGCACCAAGCCTCGGGCTGAGGTCAAGGTGTTGGAAAATGGGACGCGCTTACATGGAATGATGAACGAGGTACTTTCTACACTGATGCACAGCGGGCAGGATTTTGACCCGATGAACTGCGCGTATATGATTAGTGTTAAAGGGCGTGGTACGGACATGGTAAAAACTTTTATGGCCCGCCCAGATGTACCCGTACTTGAGGGAGTTTTTGAGCCTTTTGACCTGGAGCTGCCAGAATTTTCTAACGAGGAAGTTTACCAGATGTTGAATGGCGTTCCCATGCGGGACATCTTCCAGCGGCGACGGGATTCAGCGACGAACCCCACGCCTAAGGCAGGAAAGACTTCTACCGCTGGTACTGGAATGGATTTTAGCAGTCTTCCAGGATTGGGATGAAAGATTTATTTCATAAGATTTTCGGGCGCTACCCAGATAGTCGGGAAATGTTGGTTTTAAATCGACTTTCCCGACTGTACGGGAAAGAGGTTACTGAAAATGCTATCAGCCTTTCAGCAGTGGTGACCAAGGGCAGTCCGATAAATTATATCAACACGGTAGCTTTTAATCTTTCAAAAGAGTTACCTTACGATTACGCAGCCTTGAAAAAAGATACTCAAAGACGTATAGACGAAATTAAGGAGCATTTGTAGTGGAATTAGTTTCTGATATTAACCTAGAGGAATTGGCTTTAAAGATAATTATTGATAAGCCGGGGGCGATAGTTTTATTTAGACCAGAATTTTTCTCATCTCCTCAGACCGGAATTGTTTATTCTCGCCTGAGCAAGATTCTAGGAAATACTCAAAGACTAGATAAAAATCTGTTGACAAGCGCCTTGCTTCAAACCAATCAACTAGATATGGTTGGCGGGGATGGTTTTATTGAGGAAATATTCTCTCTTGAGTATGACGAGGATTTAATTGAGGAGTACGCTAATAAACTTAAAGAGCTCTATGCGCGACGTTTGGCGCAGATCAGGCTCCATGATGTAGTTAAAAGTGCGAATCGGTTAGATCTGGCAGAGCTTTCTGAGATGATTATGAGTGTCCAAGATGTTATCCTTCAGGAATGTGGGATTGAAAAGGACAACGAAAATTTTAAAGACTTACTAGACCAAGAGTTAGAATATATCCTTAGTGAGGATAAAGGCACTGAAAGATTTTTTAAGACTCGATTTACAGATTATGACTTGCTAACTGGAGGTATTGAGAAATCCAATCTAGAGATTATAGCTGCCCGTCCGAGTATGGGAAAAACTTCCTTAATGTTGCGGTGGCTGTTAAACTTAGCAAAACAAGGAATTCCAGTGGATATAGTCTCCCTAGAGATGTCTCGGCAACAGGTTTCACGCAGACTGTTATCCATGGAATCCCAGATTCCCAGCCACCGTCTTCAACACGGAGCTATCTCACCTAATGAGAAAGAAATTCTCATTAAAACAATTGATCATCTTAAGACACTTCCGATTCATATTTCATACTCATATCTTTCTAACAGTAATGATCTATACAACTATATTCGCCTCTCTCATAAAACCAAGGGAATTCAGGTTTTTGGGGTGGACTATATCCAGCAAATTAGTGTCAAACCTGGAATGGAGACGACTGAGTTTTCTCGCATCGCTAGTAATTTAAAATCTTTGGCTGTAGAGTTGGATATTTCTATTCTGCTTTTATCGCAGTTAAATCGCGCCGTAGAACAACGTAAAGATAAAAGACCAATTCTTTCTGACCTGAGACAGTCCGGGGGTTTGGAAGAGAACGCAGATAAAGTAATCTTTATTTATCGACAACACATGTACGAACCAAAGGAAGAATATAGAAATTTGGCTGAGATTATCGTGGCTAAGAATCGCAACGGACCCACAGCGCCTTTTAATTATATGTTTGATCCTGAGCGAACTAATTTTTATGAGTTGTGATGCTGGGGTTTAGTGCGTGGGGGATATAGAATGTCAAGCATAAAACTAATCTTGGGAGACTGTTTGGAAGTTATGGAGGATATTGATGCGGGGAGTATTGACCTGACAATAACAAGTCCGCCGTACGATAATTTACGAACATACAACGGTACATTAGTTTGGAATGAAAGTATATGGAGATCTGTTATTGAGAGTTTATACAGAGTTACAAAAGAGGGCGGTGTGGTAGTTTGGGTAGTTGGCGACGCAACTATTAAGGGAAGTGAAACAGGAACATCCTTTAAACAAGCATTGTATGCGAAGGAGTGCGGATTCAACTTACACGATACAATGTTTTACAGAAAGAAAAATTATATACCTCTGACACATAACCGTTATGAACAGGAGGTGGAATATATGTTTGTTTTTTCAAAAGGAAAACCAAAAACATTTAATCCCATAATGGTAGCTTGTAAGACTGCGGGAACAAGCACGAAAAATAGAACCTTTTATCAAACCAAAGATCAAAATGAACCTACTGCGGGACACAAAAATAAACCCGTGGGAAAGAAGAAACAAAAGGGAAACGTGTGGGATCTATCTACTAATGCGGGAGCAAAAGGCCATCCAGCACAATTTCCGGAGAGATTAGCCCATGACCATATCCTCTCTTGGAGCAATACAGGCGATACCGTGCTTGATCCATTTATGGGTAGTGGGACAACGGGAAAGATGGCAAAACAATTAAACCGTGATTTTATTGGGATTGAAATTAACCCAGAGTACTTTGAAATCGCAAAGAAACGGATCAATGGTGCGTTATAAGATTATGGTTACATACAGAAATTATGTAAGGAGTTTGAGGGATGATTAACTTTAACATGTTTGTGTATCAGTTGAAAAATATTTTATTTGATTTTGAAGCAAGCCTAAGCCCACAAGTATTGGGAAAAGATCAAGATAAAACGAAATCTTTTGGGGAATGGTTAATTATTTTTACTTCATGGGCAACCATTAACACGCCTGAACAGAGAGAGGACTTTAAAGCAACATATCTTAGGGCAGGCGAAAGAGGAACACTTCCAAGAGGACCAAGGGAGGGTTAGTATGTACATGGAATATAAGGGTAAACAATATAAAATAAACATTTATCATAATCGGATAAGTTGTTACGAGCATCAGTTTATTAAAACCCCGGAGGATGTGAAAGTTCACTCCAGACAAATTCGTAATGGGAGAGAGCGTTTCCCTAGGGGCGGAGTTACTAGAGTTGTAGTCTCTTGTGGGGATGCCTTTGTGGGTGCAGAAGCCATTTGCTCAATTAAAGATAATTATTCTCGAAAAATTGGGAGAGAACTTGCTATTAAGAAAATACAGGAATTTTTTGAGGCCTTGTAGATGAGAGATTTAAAAGAAGACCTTGTAGATCTTTATCAGAATGATCCTGAGAAGTTTTCTTGGCTGTTGTTACAGGTTTTCATGGAAGTTTGTGATGAGGAAAAAGAGGCCCTTGTCATTGATCAGATTTGGAATAAGTGGATCTTGGATACCATTTCTTATGGTAATGGGCGCTACCCACACCTCGAAAAGTGTTTATACGAAATATTTAGAGATTTATATGATGTATTTGGAGTTAAAATTACAGTATGAATAACAGAAGCCGTGATTACGGTCTTGATTGGGAGCGGGAACTAGTTAGGAAATTTAAGAATTTGGATGATAAAGCTCTGCGCACCCCTGGTTCTGGCGCTTTTGGTACTCGGGTTGGGGCCAGCAAACTTCAAGGAGACGTTCTATTTCGTGTCGATGGGCTACCATTTCTTATTGAGGCCAAAGCAGGGTATGGAGGCAGTAAGTCCATTACGGTGAAACGTGAGTGGCTGGACAAGGCTTACGAGGAAGCAATTAATCAGAAGCCTACCAGGATTCCATTACTGGCTCTTAAATTAAAGGGCGGAAAAACTCATACGTCTAAAATTATAGCATTGACTTTGGATGACTTCTATGCTATAATGGAGAAGTTCCAGGATTTGGTGATGGATTTGAACTCAGTCTATAATTTTCTGTCAGAGCTGAAAGAAGCTGGAGTAGACGTTTCCAAGATCTTGCCATGAAGAAATCTTATATTATTTATAATTTAGAATATGATGTTTTAGGGGTGGTAGACGGTACAGCTTTTAGGGATGAGGCCGAATTTGTTAATTCTCTTTTCAGCCTCTTGCCAGAAGACGCGGATTTTAATGTTGAAGCAGTAAGTTACTATCGGACGTTATTAGAAGCAGTTAAGGAACTCAAAGGGAGCTTAAGATGAATTCAGATTTTATGTATGTGGTAGTTAAGAATCATGGTAACGGTGTTAGAGACCTACTCTGTGTCACTGACTCTAAGGAGATTGCAGAGTCCCTACTCACTAATTTCACTATTGAGATTTTTGAAATGGTTATAGATAAACCTTACTACAATGGGACGCCTAAATCCTGGGGGTTGATCTAAATGAATCCTAACGACTATATTCCAGATATTAACGCTTACGCGGAGGCTTGGGTCGAACTCGGACTCGCTTTGGGCGAGGAGGCTCGACTGTCTGACGAGCTCGAATCTTTAAAGGGCGACATCCTACAAAAAGTTTCTACTTATGAGGAATTTTTTGTCAACGGAAAGACTCCTTCCGTAAGTTATGCCGACAAAACTTATCTGGTAAATGGACATACACCAGAGGCCGGAGAGAAGTTGCGTGATTACGCCGAGAAGCTCGCCAATCTTGAGCGGCAGATTACACAACTAAGAGGAATTTTAAAAACAGAGGAAATGAAGCAGGCAGTTTTTCAGACCCTCTCAGCTAATAGTCGTTCGGTGATTGGTTTCAATGAGTAACCTAAAAGAACTGTCATTTCAAGACTTTTTAATTGAATTTTATTCCTGGGTGTTTGAGACCGCTCCTGCGGGAAGTTCTATGGACGATCTCGCAGAATTTGTCGGCTATAACTATCCCTACTTGGTTAGAAGTTACTTGGAGTATAGTTCTTTTGTTGCTACTATTTAAGGAGAATTTAAGATGAATAAATATGAGGCATTCTATCGTAATGGTCAATTAGTGGCCCTTGATGTAGATTCCGGAGCAGAGTTTTACGTGGGGTTAGTACTTCCCAATGATGAGGTTTATGAGGGCGTAATTCTTTCTAATTCCTCGAAGAACTTTGAAGGTTCAGCTTATGAGATTTATGAGGAAGAGGGAACTTTGTATCTGATTAATCTGGATTCTGGAAATGCTTATAAAGCAATTTTATACGTATAAAGCAATTATAACAGAGCTATGAAAGAATCGGTTCAGATTATTGCCGCAGCTCTTCAGGCTAGTTCAGATGAAGATTTAGTCATTGATGTTCAGCGAATGTTGAAGACCCTGCCTAATCATTTACGTTTAATTTTAATCGCGGTAGCAGCTGGGGTTCCTCCATCTTTGTTAAGAGAATTTCATAACTCCGGAACTTATCGCCTATTGGAACAGGCAGATGAACGCTTTATGTTTCAAGTAAAGCGTTACCGAAAACAATTAAAGGAAAATAAATGAGAACCATTGCTCACGAAATCAAAGTATCTAGGTCAGATTGTATTAAATTACTTTTTATCGGGGACGTACATATTGGTAATAAAGATACTGACGAATCTTTACTGGCGCAAACCATTCAAAGATTGAAAGAACCTAAAACTTACTACATTGAACTTGGGGATAAATGTGATTTTATTAATCTTAAAGATCGACGCTTTGATCCTGCATCTTTACCAGAATGGTTTGGATTAAAGGATCTTGGAGATATAGTTTCAGCACAGAAAAACAGATACGTGGAATTTTTCAGGCCTGTGGCCCATAAATGTCTTGCGGATGTTGAAGGAAATCACTCTTGGACTATTTATAAGCACTACGAACGAGACATTTATAACGAGATTGATGATGTACTGGAAATTCCTCTTGAACGGCGTTTGGGTACGGTAGGCTATGTTTCGCTTGTTTTTCGTCGCTCTGGCAGGGTAGTTTGGAGTCCGACTATTTTTATTCATCATGGAGTAGGCGGGNNAAGGCTAGTAATCTGGAAAGACTTCCAATGTCATTTGACGCCGATGTTTACGCCATGGGACATACTCACGCTAAGATTGCGTTTCCAGACCGGCGAATTTTTTATAATCAAAGAACTGGACGTGTTGAGGAGCGTGAAATTGCACTCATTAATACGGGTTCATATCTGAGCGCCTACAACAACGAGGACTCGCGTGGAAATTACGCCGAGAGTTTCCTTCTCTACCCGCAGGCATTAGGTCCTGTAGAAGTGTGGTTCTATCCTGAAGATAAGGAGCTTAGAATTGTTCAGTAAATTTTTTATCCTACTTATCGCCTTATTTTTATTGACTACACCGATTTTAGCCGGAAGTTGTAACTTCGCATTTAAAGAGGAGTGGCAGGATTCTTGGACAGAAAGCTTTTATCATGCAGAGTGTGAAATTTGTTTAGTAGAAATTAAAGCCGCCACTAACTTGTTTCAATTCGTTGAGGATGGCTGTGTTGCGGGTTACTGTGTCTCTGGAATTGGGACTCATGAGGGACACGTATACGAGGCTGATCCTCGGCATGATATTAGTCATGTTAAATGGTATATTGATTGTGACCCAACGGCTGTCAGCCTAAAAAATATCTCGGCTGAAAGTGGGACTCCAGTTATTCTACTGCTAGTCGCAATTTTGGTTCTATTAGTGAGGAAGTTTCGTTAAGGATTCTGGAGGGGCGTAGCTCAATGGAAGAGCCACCGGCTCCAACCCGGGAGGCCCTAACAAGGTGAATGCAGGTTCAAGTCCTGCCGCTCCTGCCAAATCAAAGATTTAAGATATTATGGATATTGAAGCTGCTGTTAATCTAAAATTCACTGTTGTTGGAAATGGAAGATACAAAAGAACTTTAGAGCATGACTCTTTGGTTCTGGACACTGAGAGAAATGTTTATTTTTGGAACAGTCGTAATACTGGTGGAGACGTAGCAGACTTTCTGATAAAATTTTGTGGGGTACATCCAAAAATTGCCTGGACAATGTCCGATCCAGCTACTGCTCTTTATGAGAGGAAAGAGGTAAGTCTAAAGAAAAATATCCACGAGATTCTGTGGCAAAACGGTAAGAACCATCGGGAATACTGGTATTCTCGTGGGTACGAAGATTGGATCATTGATAAATATAAGTTGGGCTATTTAACAAAAAATTATACTCTTCCTTGCGTTATGGAAGGCGAATTAAAAGCAGTGATGCTTAAGAATGAAAATTTTGTTTCATATCTTGAGGGAAGTAGCCTGAGTCTTTTTGGCTTGGATATTGCTTTGAGTGTCGCAGATAAACCCTTGTTACTGGTAGAAAGTTCTTTAGATGTGCCTATTTTAGATCAGCATGGATTTAGGGCAGTCGGAAGAATCTACGGTAACCAAGCCTGGGATCACGCTTGGAATAAATACTTCCTTAAGGAGCAGGTGATAATTATTCCTGACAATGACTCCGCAGGCTACGGAATTCTATCAAAAATCAAATTTCATGCTAAGGTGGTGAGGTGGCCGAAAGAGGTTCCTAAGGGCTTTGATATTAATAAACTCTACCTAAGAAATCCGGAAAAATTTACTTCAAATGTACAGTGGTTGATAGATAATTCAGTTCCAATAGAATTTATGCGGCAGGGATAGGGAGCTATGACGACTAAAAAACGGTGTGTTATTTGCAATAAGGTAATTCTGGAAACTTTTTATGTCTGTATGGAATGTTTATTAGAGCACGAGTTACCTTTTAAATACCGAGATTGGCCGCGCTGGTTAAAGGATCTCTGTAATATGGAGCAGAAACATCTCGCTATAGAGCGTGAGGAAGAGCCTTATCTTTCTTATGAAATTATCAGTGAGTGTTATCCTGACGGCGGGTTTTGAGGAGTAGTGAATGTTTGAAGAAAAAGTAGCGGAAAAACTTAAGCAGTTTCATCGGGACTATGACCTCGATGAATTAGCTAGTAATGATCGGTTTCAGTTGGAGCAGTTAGCTCATGCCTTGGTACATCGAGATACTTATTCATCTATGATGGAAGCAGAATTATCCTTGGAAGAGCCCAGTGTTACGAAGATTAAAAATCTACAGAAACTTCTTTCTGATTCAATTCGAGATATTTCTAACCTAGAGGACGGTCTAAGAATCTCACGAAAGAACCGTAAAGAAAAGACTGAAAGTCCGGTAGATTATATTAAAGAGCTCAAAGAGCGGGCAAAAAGACACTTAGAGAATCGTTTATCTTATATTTATTGCAAATGCGGGGTACTGGTAGCAACTTTTTGGCTCTTAAACTATGATCAGGGAAGTAGATTTATGTTTATCTGTCCCCAGTGTGGATCTAAGTTTTTCATTAATGATTCTGAGCTTAAAAATAGAACTAACGACGAAAATCGTGTTGTTCCCACCAGGGTTTTAGGAAAGTAACTTATGAGACACATAGTGAGTTTTAGTGGGGGGAAAGATTCCACTGCAATGCTGTTCATGATGTTGGAAAAGGGTTTGAAGATTGACCAAATAGTCTTTGTAGATACTTCAAAAGAATTTCCTCAGATGTATGAACATATTGAGTTAGTTAAAGGGATGATCAAACCCCTTGAAATAACCACGGTAAAAATTGATTTTGACTATTGGTTTTCGGAGCATGTTAAAACCAAGGGATCTTTTAAAGGGACTAAAGGTTATGGATGGCCTGATCATCAGAACAGATGGTGTACTGGCAAAAAAGCAACCGCTTTTCGTCGGACCGTTTATGGAGACAAGCCACATCGTCCAGGAGTGATGCAAAGAACAGTATGTAATTACGCCAATACTGTAGAATATCGTGGTATAGCCGGGGATGAATTATCTCGGGTTAAGTATTACCCCGAGATAAGAATTAATTACCCCTTAGTCGCGTGGGGGATAACTCAAAAAGATTCCTTAGAATATTGTAAGTCGCTTGGATTTACTTGGGGCGGACTCTATGAAAAATTTAGCCGTGTATCTTGTTACCTCTGCCCGTTACAAGGAATTGAAAGTTGCAAGGTTCTCTACCAGACCCACCCAGAACTTTGGGAAGTAATGAGGCAAATGGATAAAAAGTCATTTAGGCAATATCATCCCAGATATTCTTTGTCAGAATTGGAAGAGAGATTTAATAATGAGTTTCGGGAATATGAAGCCATTATTCATAAAGCTAAAGAGGATATGGTCAATGTGTAAGAAGTCAATTCACCCTAAACCGCCCACAAAAAAGCCGTCGGTGTCACCTCCTCCACCTCCCCCTGGTAGCGTTAGAATAATTAAAAAGATAAAGGAATAAATTTAACGATGCCTAGATTTAAGAAGAAGCCTGTTGTAGTTGAGGCAATACAAATTAAAGAGAAGAATATAAAACTCTTAAAAGAATTTTGTCCTGACATTGTTACAATCTTTCCCGGGAATGACCCCCCGTGGGTAGAGATTAAGACCTTTGAAGGGATCATGCGGGGCAATCTTGGGGATTGGGTTATTAAGGGAGTTGAAAACGAGTTCTACCCTTGTAAGAATAGCATCTTTGAGAGTATTTACGAACCAGCCCCCGAGGAGTCCAACCTCTCTCAGACAGAACCAAGCCCTAAACAGGGGAAGGAAGACGTTTACAAGTACGTTCTTCGGGACATTGCGGAAAGGGTTTTGGTGGGAAAAGAAAGATACGGGACTTACTTACAAACTTTTAATGGGAGAAATCCCCTTATTGACGCTTATCAAGAGGCCCTAGATTTAGTGATGTACCTTAGACAAGCTATTTTGGAGATTGAGAGTGGTGTGTAGAGAAGAGCATCCTTACGTTAATAAACACAGTTTCTGCACAATTTGTGGGAGCTCTGACCCAGAGACTCAGTGCATTGTCTGTGGAAGACTTATTTGCTTAGCGTGTACGGCAAAGGACTCTGTGAACTATTGTCCAGAGTGTTATGCTGATGATTATATTCCGTATCGAGGAACAGATTAAATGGACAGGTCAATAGAATACGATACAAATTTGGTTTGCGACTATTGTGGAAATCTCGGGGCTTATGATTTTCTGGGGGATAGTTTGTGCGAGTACTGTCTTTCTGGAGAGGACGCCTCTACAATCTCCTACACTTTAGCCTGTCGCCCAGGACAAGATATAGACTATTTCCTTCAAGAAGTAAAGACTGAAATTTGGAGAATGTTGCCCTCCATGGAGTGGGAGGGTGATTTAAAGGTTACGATTACTTATATTCCTAAAGAGTAGGAGAGGGGTGGAATCTATGGGAGTAAGACCGGAGATTATTGTCATGGTGGGGGTTATTGTCAGCTCCAAGAGTGACTATAAGTTTAAAGATGTAAATATTTATCCTGATCTGGAAACTATTCTTTTGGGAGACATAGAAAAAATGCGTACCTATCTTGTTACAAAATGGAGTTAAAATGGTGTTCAAAGAGGGCGCACTGGTTACCAGAATTCTTCATGGTGCAGGGCACACAAGCAAAGAGTCTGCAACTGTATTGAGAGTTGATAGCCAGGGTGTTTGGCTTGACAACGGCATGGGTAACAAACCAGATGGGCCATTTGTAGCTGGCATCAAAAAGGGTGTTTTTGGATTTTGGGAAGAAATTGTTCCTATTACAACTAAATAAGGTAGAGGAGTAGGTAGAATCTAGGGGAGGACGAAATGTATACTAGAATACACATTCCAGAGGGCACCTTTTTGTATGGAGAGACAAAATGGGCAGACGAGAGTGGGACAAACTTGAGCCTTGGAAATGCCGCTGGCCTGGGCGTCGAGTAGGGAGGTTCTGGAAGCGCTGCTTGAGCAAGGCCCGGCGCCGGGAGTGGAGGGCGCGAGTGAAACACGGCAAGCGCCACCCTCGAACGGCAAAAAACTATGAGCAGGAATGTAACTGGAAAACGTGGTGAGGCGGCAAACGATAGAAAGGTGTTGAATCAAAAGGGCGTGACGGGGAAGACGGTGACGGTGGCGCATGGGTTGACGTGGCGCGAGGTCCATCTGAGGGAGGAAAAATGTCACAGAAAGCGGTAGAATTAGGGTATAACCATTACTTTACAGTGGATGATTTAGATTTAACTGAAGATCAGAAGGAGCAAGTCCTGGAGTTTCTGGCTCGAAAACTTTGGCTAATAATTGAGGAGTCTTCAGGAGATCCTGACTATCATCACAAGTCTTATGATCCATTAATTATCGAAGGGAATACTGCCCACAGTTACGTTTTTAATCTCGGGGGCGGTCGGCATCACAACTTTGATTCCTTGGTAGACTTAGAGGATAAGCTACTTAAGGACACCATTAGAAGAATCAAAGATAATCTTTGGTGGCAGGGATATTATGAGTGATTATTTTACTCCTGAAACTTATAATAAACACTAATCTATGGTAGTAAGTTATCAGCTTTGTCCACTTAATGTAACGGGTATGGGAGGGTTATTTAGCATGGAAAAGATATTGGGGTTTATTTTATTAGCCTGTATCATTGTGGCACATCTCTGTGTTATCTCAGTATTTGTGTCTTTGTTGGCTGCGGGGGAGTTTGGAAGACTTTGTGTTTTATTCTTAATCTTCTTGTTGGCGGATATAATTATTATTAAAATTCTTTCCTGAATAAAGGTACATTACTGAGGAGATCCTCATGAGAATTGAAATCGGGCTTCTTAGTTTGATCTATATGGGCATGATCAGTTACACGCAAACTTTGAATTATAGGATTGATAACCTTTTAGAAACTGGAAAATTATTTTGGTCGGAGGAGGATTTTCCCCATTTAGAAGGGAATTCAGAAACTATTGAAAAAGTTATTTCTAGTATGCGTAAGAATCGCTATTGGTTACGTTTTAATTCTTTAGAAGAACTCGAAGGATAGTTAGATACACATTTGTAAGCTATTATTAAAAGGGTGAAAAATGGAGCAAATACTATTTCCGAATAAGAAGTACCAGATTATCTACGCCGACCCGCCCTGGAGTTACCGAGACAAGGCGCTGGCGGGCAATCGTGGAGCAGGTTGTAAATACCCAGTTCAAGGGAATGAATGGATAGAAAATCTTCCTGTTTCAGAGATCGCTGATGAAGACTGCGCGCTGTTCTTGTGGGTTACAATGCCCAAGCTAAACGAATGTTGGAAAATTATAGAAAAGTGGGGCTTTGATTATAAAACAGTGGCTTTTACTTGGGTAAAAAGAAACAAGAAAAGTGATAGCTGGTTCTGGGGGATGGGGAGTTGGACAAGAGCAAACGCTGAGGTATGTTTACTTGCAACCAAAGGTAAGCCAAAAAGGATAAATGCCGGGGTTCATTCGGTGGTAGATACCCGCATTGAGGAGCACAGTAAAAAGCCCGATGAAGTGAGAAAGCGAATTGTGGAACTGCTCGGCGATCTACCTAGAATAGAGCTGTTTGCCAGACAAAAAACAGAGGGCTGGGACGTTTGGGGGAATGAGGTATGAAAATAGTGGAAATAATCGTGGTGGATTTAGTAAAAAACTTTATTAATCAAATTAAGAGTGATTTTAGGAGTTAGTTATGTTAGACCTTATTTTACAGAGCAGTTACGTAAATATTTTACTGGTTAATATCAGCACTGCGGTACTAATTGTGCTGCTCTCAATTGCGCTCGAAACTGTGCCTTGGTTGGTAGAGCGTTGGGAAACTCTCAGTTCTACGATCAAGCATCAGATATTTTTATTCGGTTCAGTGGTAATCACGTTCATTATCACCGGGCTGGCGTATGCTGGGGCCGGGGTAGGAATTACACTAGTGCATCCTTATATTTGGGATGGCTTGTTAATGACCCTTGTTTCTTCCGCAGCTGTTTACTACATTAGTCAGCTGACCTACGCGGGAACGGTAGAAGTCAAGAAACTATTGAATAAATGATATATCAAAAATTATCCGAGGAAGAGCTAGCCCTAATAGAGGTTCTGGAGCATCCAGTTTGGAATCCAGAATTTATGCGTCAAGAGGTTGACGAGACTTGGGAACACCATCCTTACCAAAGAAATATTCTGGCTGATTGTGGAAGTCATTTAAGTTTTCGTGCTGGCCGTGCTGTAGGTAAGAGTGAAACCCTCGTGGATAAAGTGGTATATTATTTGGTGAATAATTTCTTTGTTACGCCTGTAATTGCGATTGTTACGCCTAATAGGGTCCATTTAGAGCCTCTCTGGAGAAAGCTTTCTCGCTGGCTCTCCATACAGCCCTTTTTAAAATACTTTCATGATAAGATCAATT
>NPIE01004055.1_pt1 | contig 20246 bp, 19 predicted proteins | sample 8637661 | NCBI WGS metagenome assembly NPIE01 (sample SAMN07420842, study PRJNA396082) | bioreactor metagenome | isolation source: sample BA12 brine-fed electro-methanogenic bioreactor BA | place: Japan: Kochi | collected 2016-12-09
CCAGAATCACGTATAATGAGGGCTGGGGCGTTATCTTTGGCCCTGCCTAACGCGGGCAACCCCTCGCCGTTTGCCATTCGCAGATTTTCGAGAAAGGGAGAGACTATGGAGATAGTAACCTACATTATCGCCGCCGTGCTGGGCTTCTTCGGCCTGATGTTCATCGTGGGCGCCCAGGGGAGCGCCGTACGCGTAGTCGTCGGGGTCCTGCTCTTCGCCGGTGCGGCCGTACTCGTCTATCTCACACGTGTACGCCCCAAGCACGAAGAGCGTACCGTTATCCAGAAGATCGACCTCAGTGGGGACGTGAATCTGGAGCAGATGAAGTGCCGCAACTGCGGCGGCGCCCTGGATAAAGAGTCCGTCTCCATCCACGGCGGCGCCATCTTCGTCAACTGCCCCTACTGCGGAGCCAGCTACCACATCGAAGAAGAGCCGAAGTGGTGAGGCAGAAGGAAAGATAAGATGTCCGCCCCTCGTTGGTGGCAGCAGCTGACCGCCGTGCTTGCCCCTCCCACGTCGCCGGCCCCCGGTCTCTACACCTATCCCTTTGAACTGCCGGGCGGGCAGCGCCGCGTGCATCTGCGCGTGGAGCAGGAGGGCGACGGCGTGCTCTTCATCGACGTCACCGACGTGATTCACCTGAACGCCACGGCCACGGAGATGGCGAAACTGGCGCTGGACGGCGTCCCCTTCACCGAGGCGCGGGACGCGCTGCGCCGGGTCTATCGGGACGTGAGTACAACGCGGCTGACGGCAGAGCTGCGCAGCATCTACCGGCTGGTGGAGGAGCTCCGCGAAACGCCAGGCTGTCCCACCTGCGCCATCGCCGCCGAGGTCACATGGGCGCCCGTCTTCAGCACCCCCGTCTCCGCCCCCTACAAAGCTGATCTGGCGCTCACCTACGCCTGCAACAACGCCTGCACCCATTGCTACAATGAGGCTGGGCGCTTCGGGATGGACTCCCTCGACCGCGCGGGCTGGTTCGCCGTGCTCGACCGCCTCGCCGAGATCGGCGTGCCCCACGTTATCCTCACCGGCGGGGAACCGACCCTGCATCCCGAGCTCGCCGCCATCGTCCGCCACGCCGACGCGCTGGGGCTGATGGTGGGGATGAACACCAACGGACGCCGCCTTGCCGACACCCACCTCGTCGCCGCGCTGGGTGCAGCGGGCCTCAACCACGTCCAGGTGACACTGGAGTCCTCACGAGCCGAGGTCCACGACGCCATGGTCAACGCCCCCGCCTTCGCGGAGACGGTGCAGGGCATCGAGAACGCGCTTGCCGGCGGTCTCCACACCCTCACCAACACCACCCTCACCCGCCGCAACGTGGATCACGCGCTGGAGATCGTCGACTTCGCTCACGGGCTGGGGTTGCGCACCTTCGCCATGAACGGGATGATTCACGCAGGCGGCGGGCGCGCGGCCCCCGACGCCATCCCCGCCGAGGAGCTGGCAGCGCTGCTCGGCGCCGTCCGCGAGCGTGCCGCAACGCTGGGCATGCGCTTCCTTTGGTATACGGTGACCGACTACTGTGAGCTCTCCCCGGTAGCGCTGGGCCTCGATCCCAAGCGCTGCAACGCCGGGGAGTACTCCATGTGTATCGAGCCCAACGGCGACGTGCTCCCCTGCCAATCCTACTACGTCCCGGCTGGCAATCTCCTCACCGACCCCTGGGATGCCATCTGGAACGGCGCCCTCTTCCGCAGCTTCCGGGAGCGAGAGCAGCATCCCGAGGCAGCAGGACTGCCGGAGCGCTGCATCGACTGCCCCGATCTCTCCATGTGCGGCGGCGGCTGTCGCCTGGAGCACGATGCCCGGCGGACGAGCCGTCCCAGCGAACGGGGCTGCGGGCGCGCACGGGGGAATTAAACGAGCAAATGGTGAATGAAGAGGCGAATAAGTGAAGTGGAGGAGGCAATTTCCCCATGAATGACCTGAAAACGAACCGTGAATTGCTCAAAGCCACCCAATGGCGGGCCCTGGATACCGCACCGCCGGCCCAGCGCCGTGGGGAGCCGATGCCGCCCATGCAGCGACCCTATCCCGAAGCCGCGCCCCTCATCGATCTACCGGAGATGGAGACGCTCGACCTTGAGCTCGCCCTCCCCATCGCTGACGCCATCGGGCGGCGCCAGAGCGTGCGGCGCTACGCCCCGCAACCGCTCTCCCTGGGAGAGCTGGCCTTCCTGCTCTGGGCAACGCAGGGCGTCCACCGCGTCCATTCCAGCGGCAGGGCCGTCTTCCGCACCGTCCCCTCTGCAGGCGCCCGCCATCCCTTCGAAACCTACCTCGTCGTGCGGGCGGTGGAGGAACTGGAGGCGGGCCTCTACCGCTACCTCTCCCTGAGCCACCAGCTCTGCCGGCTGCATACCGAGGCTGGGCTCCCGGAACAGGCGGCGGAAGCCGCTCACGGTCAGCTCTTCGTAGCACAGGCCGCCGTCACCTTCATCTGGACGGCGATCCCCTACCGGACCGAGTGGCGCTACAGCCTGGCTGCCGCCAAACTCATCGCGTTGGACGCGGGCCATGTCTGCCAGAACCTCTATCTCGCCGCCGAGGCCGTGGACTGCGGCGTCTGCGCCATCGCCGCCTACGACCAGGCCCTGATGGACGCCCTCGTCCGGGTGGATGGGGAGGAGGAGTTCACCGTCTACGTCGCGCCCGTGGGCAAGCGCCCTTAGACGAGTCGTGAGACGTTTTCGCATGAAGGGTGACGAGTGAGAGGTAACGAGTTAAATCCACCATTCGCTGCTCGCTACTCGCCATTCGCCATTCGCCATTCGCTACTCGCCATTCGTAGATTTTAACAGGAGGACTCATGCCTAGAAAGAACTGGCTCAGCCAATTGATGAGCATTCATTTACCCAGCGCTCCGCCCGCGGTAGAACCCGGTCTCTATCACACCGCCCGCGAGGTGAACGGGAACTTCACCCGCTACCATCTGCGCGTGGAGCGCGACGGCAGCGGCATGCTGATTGCTAACGCCTCGGCAGCGGTGCGCCTCACCCCCACCGGCGTGGTCATGGCTCAGGATCTGCTGGAGAACAAGGAAGAGGCACGCATCGTCTCCGATCTGGTCGCGCAATTCAGCGGCGTGGACGAGGCGCAGCTGCACGCCGACATCGGGCGCGTGCGCAATCTCATCGAAGCTATGCTCAACCCGGGCGATACCTTCCCCATCTTCAGCCTCGATGACGCGCTGCTCTCCCCCTTCGGCGCCCAGCTCATCGCGCCGCTTCAAGCCGGCGTGCCGGTGGCTCCACCCGAGGCGCTGCTCCCCCTCCTCGACCAGCTGTGGGAGGTCGCCATCCCCCACGTCGTCTTCTACATTGCAAAGGCAGATGAGGCCGAGCATCTTGCGCGCGCCGTCGAGCACGCCGAGGCGCTGGGCATGATCGCGGGGGTGCGGGGCCTGGCGACGACGCTACACGCCAAGGGACTGCTGCCGGCGCTCTGGCAGGCGGGCGTCGATCACGTGACGGTGGTCTACGCCTCCTCGGATCCCGCCGTGCACGATGCCCTCTGCGGGCCCGGCGATCACGCGGCTGCCGTCTCCGTCTTCCACTGGCTCCAGGAGAACGAAATCGCCGCTGTCGCCGAGATTCCGCTGGTGAAGAGTACCGTCGAGCTGCCGGAGGAGACGGTCGAAGCGCTGCTGGAGCTGGGTGCGGACAGCCTCTCCTTCGTCGCTTACCCCACCACTTGGGCCCAGCTGGCAGCGGAGGACGGCGCGCTCCCGGTAGAAGCCCTGCCGCAGGTCGCCACAGAAGTGGAGGAGAGCGCTTCTCTGGCGGGCGTGCGCTTCATCTGGGAGCCTCCCGTGGAACGGGATCCCCGGCTCAGCCTGAGGGAACAGATACAGCAGGGACCGCGCTGCTCTGCGGAGGTCGCCGTACGGGTGGAAGCCGATGGGGAGGTTATCCCACCGCGCGGACCTTACCGCAGCGCCGGCAATCTGCTGCACGACACCTGGGAGAGCATCTGGAACGACCCGGCCTTCCGTCACTATCGAGAACGTGTCGAATCGCCGGTGGAGCGCTGCGAGGCCTGCCCTGGCCTCGCCCTCTGTGTCACTGCCTGTCCCGCCGATCCTGAAGGCTGGGCGCGGCTAGAGGCTGAAGGCTGACGTCCGACCGCTATCATGAGGAGATCAAACATGAGAAAATTATACCGTGTGACCACGCTGGCCCTGCTGACCCTACTGCTGCTGGCCTTGATCGCACCGGTGAGCGCGCAGAACTATCGCTTTGCCGTGCCGGTCATGGAAATGGGGGTCTTCGTCAATCCCGATGCCTCCGTCCGCATCGAATACGAAATCACCTTCGAGAATCAGGGGGCTGCCATCGATATTGTGGACATCGGCACGCCTCACGACAACTATGACCTGGACACCTTCACGGCGTCCATCAACGGCACCTCCCTCACCGACATTCGTCCTTCCACCTACATCGACACGGGCGTCGAAATCCATCTCGGGCCCCACGCCATCCCCACTGGGCGGCGGGGGACCCTCTCCGTCGCCTTCACCATGCCCGATCTGGTCTATCAGGACCTGACCGATCGCGATTACGCCTCCCTTCAGATCACTCCCACCTGGTTCGACAACGATCTGGTCCAAGGAACGACGGACCTGCGACTGTTGATCTATCTCCCCGAGGGGACCGATGCGGAGGAGGTCCTCTATCAACAAGAGCCCTATACCGAGCTGGCACAGCTGGACGACGGTGTCGTGGCCCTCTGGCGCTGGCCTGACACGCGGATAACCAGCTCCCATCTCGTCGGCATCTCCTTCCCCCAGGAGCCCATGGAGCGTGTGGTGCGCATGACCATCTTCCAGCTGATGACCAAGTGGCTGGAGGACAATCCCGGCACCCGGTTCCTGTTGGGCGCCGCTCTCTTCGCCATGTTCACCTTCCTCTACTTTCGCTTCTCCGGCGGCACGGGCTGCTCCTTGTACGGAGCGCTGGCCATCGCCCTCATCTGGCTGATGGCGATCAGTCCCCTGCTGCACTTATTTCTCTTCCCCGTGATGGTGGTGCTCATCATCATCAACGAGACGGCGCTGCGCAGGCGGCGCAAGAGCTACCTGCCGCCCATCGCCCAGGTGGAGGGGGGCGGGATCAAGCGGGGGTTGACGGCGCCCGAAGCCGCGGCGCTGCTGGAGTTGCCGCTGAACCAGGTGCTGACCCTGACCATCTTTGGGTTGCTTGCCAAAGGCGTCGTCCGGCAGGTGGAAGAAGCCCCCCTCCAGGTCGAGGTAGCGGAGGAGTTCCGCACGGAGTCGATGCCCGATGTCAACACCTCGAAACAGCGCCTACGTTACTATCGTAAGGTAGCCCAAGAGAAGGGGACCGTCGTCCATCACTACGAGGAGCCCTTCCTCTACCTTCTGGAGCGCAACCCCGACAAAGCCGTGAAGGAGATTGACTTCACCGGCGCCATGGAGGTCCTGCTGAAGGAGACGGCGGCGAAGATGAAAAACTTCGACCTCTCCGATACCCAGGATTACTACCGGCGCATCGTCGAGCGCGCCTGGAAGCGCGCCGAGGAGATCGGTGAGATTCCCGAGCAGGAGGAGTTCCTGGACAAGTACCTTCCCTGGGTGATGATGAAGGACGACTATCCCACCGTATTGACGCGCCGGGGCTACAACTACTGGCCTATCTGGATGCGCACACCGCGCGCGGCGGGCCGGCCCACCTCCAGCAGCAGCGGAAGCGGGCGTTCCCAGTCCAGCGGGCCCAAGGGTGTCGGCGGACGGACGACCGCCGGTGACGTGGCGGGCTCCTTCGCCGGCTGGGCAGAAAACACCATGGGCGGGTTAGCCGCAGCGATTCTCCCCAGCAGCCTGGGCGGGGGCAAAGTGCAAGGTCGAGGCGGGGTCCTCGACCTGAGCGGCGTGGATCGCACGACGGGCGACATCATCAAGGCGATGATGGAATCTTCCAAGAGCGGCGGGGGGGGAGGCAGCAGCGGCAGTGGCTGCGCCTGTGCCTGTGCGGGCTGCGCCTGCGCCTGTGCCTGCGCCGGGGGCGGGCGCTAGCCCTCAAGCAGAGCTACCAGCGAACAGCGATGGTTCCATGACGAACGCAGGTGAGGAGGCCAACCTTCCGGCAGGGGAGTTATTAAGCGAACAGGCCGCGTGGCTGGCGCCGGCCCGCCGCTACCTGCTGCAACGGGTCAACCTCAAGGAGCGAAAGTGGGTGCTGGATCTGGGCGCGGGTCGCGGCGCCGTCACGCCGGAGCTCGCCGCCCAGGAAGTACAGGGGGTCGTGGCGTTGGACCTCAACGTCGCGGCCCTGCGTGAAGCGCCCCCCTCCGCCCTGCGGGTGGGGGGCGACGCGCGGGCCCTTCCGCTGGCCGACACCAGCGTCGATCTCGTCTTCAGCCAGCTGACGCTGCTCTGGGTCCAACCCCTGGCGGCGGCGCTGGACGAGCTGGCGCGGGTGCTGCGTCCCGGGGGGGCCTTCGTCGCGCTGGAACCGGATTACGGTGGGTTGATCGAACACCCGCCCGAGGCCGCGCTGCGCGATATCTGGCTGGCGGCCCTGACGCGGGCCGGCGCCGCTCCCCACGTGGGACGCAAATTGCCGGGCGCGCTGGAGAGGCGGGGCTTCGAGGTCACCGTCGAGTTGCAGAACCGACTGGAGCCGCCCGCTGAGGCCCGCTTTGCCCTGCTGCGCGGCTTGCCCCTGACACCCGCTGAAGAGCGAGCGCTGACCCGGGCCGAGGGCGCTTCCGCCGCGGCGCCGGGACGCTGGGGCGTCGTCGCCCACTTACCCTTCTTCTTTGTCTGGGCGATCAAGCGCGCCACTGGATAGCCGACACCGCGAAAACGAAACACTCGTAAAACCCTCCCTTTGAGGTATAATACCCCCTGGGATACCTCCCTCGATAATCAACTAGATAGGACAGGACACCCTTGGAAAACGAAGAAAACCTCACCCTGGATGAAAACGTCGGGCAGGTGCGTACCGTCGATATCAACCGCGAGATGCGCAGCGCCTACCTCGATTATGCCATGAGCGTCATCGTGGCGCGGGCTTTGCCCGACGCCCGCGACGGGCTGAAACCCGTACAGCGCCGCATTCTCTACGGCATGTACGACATGGGCATCCGCCCCAACGCCGCCCACAAAAAATCCGCCCGGATCGTGGGCGAGGTGCTGGGCAAGTACCATCCGCACGGGGATTCCGCTGTCTACGAGGCGATGGCCCGCATGGCCCAGGACTTCTCCATGCGCTACATGCTGGTGGATGGACAGGGCAACTTCGGCTCTATCGACGGGGACTCACCCGCCGCCATGCGGTACACCGAGGCCCGGCTAGCCCCCATCGCCATGGAGCTGCTCGAAGATATCGAGAAGGACACCGTCGACTGGGTCGATAACTTCGACGGCACCCTCCAGGAACCTCACGTACTCCCCGCCGTGCTGCCCAACCTGCTCGTCAACGGCTCCTCGGGCATCGCCGTAGGCATGTCCACCAACATCCCGCCCCACAATCTGGGCGAGGTGGTCAACGCCCTCGTCTTCATGCTCGATAACTGGCAGCGCCAGGAGGATGTGGGCGTGGAGGAGCTGATGGAGTATATCAAGGGGCCGGATTTCCCCACCGGCGGCGTGATTATGGGTCACGCCCCCATCATCCAGGCCTATGGGACGGGACGGGGCAAGGTCATCGTCCGCGCCGTCGCCAATATCGAAGAGATGCGCGGCTCGCGCCATCGCATCGTCATCACGGAGATCCCCTATCAGGTCAACAAGACGACCCTCATCGAGCGGATTGCCTCCCTCGTCCGCTCGGGCAAGCTGGACGAGATCAGCGACCTGCGCGACGAATCGGACCGGCGGGGAATGAGTATCATTATCGAGCTGAAACGGGGCGCTCAACCTCAGAAGGCCGTCAACCGGCTCTACAAATACACCCCGCTGCAAACTACCTTCGGGGTCCAGCTGCTCGCCCTGGTCGATGGACAGCCGCGTCTCTTGCCGCTCAAGCGACTGCTCCTCATCTTCCTGGAACACCGCATCGAGGTCATCGTCCGTCGGGCCCAGCACGATCTGGCGAAGGCCAAGCAGCGGGCCCACATCCTCGAAGGGCTACTCATCGCCCTCGACCATCTCGACGCCATCATCCGCACCATCCGCGAATCGCCCGACGTGGAGACCGCCCGGACGCGGCTGATCGAGCGCTTCGGCCTCTCCGAGGTTCAGGCCCAAGCCATCCTCGATATGCAGCTGCGCCGTCTGACGGCGCTGGAGCGCCAGAAGCTCCTCGACGAATACGAGGAGCTCCTCAAGCACATCTCCTATCTGGAAGACCTGCTGGCCTCTCCCGTGCGGCAGCGTGCCGTCATCCGGGAAGAGCTCCTGGCGCTGCTCGAACGCTACGACGACTACCGCCGCACCCGCATCAACCCCGACGCCGCCGGTGATTTCGACGAGGAGGATTTCGTCGACGAGGAGCGGGTGCTCATCTCCGTCACCCAACAGGGCTACATCAAGCGGGTCCCGGCGCGGGTTTACCGCGCCCAGGGACGTGGGGGACGCGGTGTCATCGGCATGGACACGAAGGAGAAGGACGAGGTCGTCCAGATGCTTTCGGCGAACTCTCTCGACACCGTGCTCTTCTTCACCGACAGGGGAAAAGTCTACCAGGAGAAGGTCTACCAGATCCCCGACGCCGACCGCACCGCCCGGGGCGCCCTGCTGGCGGGCATCCTTCCGCTGGAGTCGGGAGAGCGGGTGACCGCCATCCTCAATGTCAACAGCTTCGAAAACGGGCAACACTTCTCGATGATCACCCGCCAAGGCTACATCAAGCGGGTGGCCGTCAACGAGTTCGCTGCCGTGCGGCCCAGTGGTCTGATTGCCATCAACTTGGAGGACGATGACGAGCTGGGCTGGGTCCAGATCACCAACGGGGGTCAGGATCTCCTCATCGTCACCGAGCAGGGACAGGGCATCCGCATCAACGAGGAGGATGTGCGGGCCATGGGACGGACAGCCCGGGGGGTCATCGCCATCCGTCTCCAAGAAGCGGATTACGTTACGGCAGCGGAGGTGGTAGAGCCGGGAGCCGACCTCTTCGTAGCCTCCCTCAAGGGTTACGGCCGGCGCACGAGCCTTGAGGAGTTCTCCACCCAGGGGCGAGCCGGCAAGGGTGTCCGCGCCTACAAAGTGGGGAAGGAGACGGGGCCCGTGGTGGCAGCCCGCGTCGTCCAGGAAAATGACGAGATCACCCTGATCTCCGAGGGAGGTATTGTGCTACGTACCCGCGTTCGCGACATCCCGCAGATGGGACGGTACAGCCGGGGCGTGCAGATGATGGACCTGAAGCCGGGTGATCGGGTGGCTTCCATCGCCCGCTTGCGCGAAGAGCCCGAGGAGACCGAAGTATAAACGTTACCCGGGTGTGCCGGACTCATCCTGAAAGACGGAAGCGCACGTCTGGCGCCCGTAAGGAATAGAGAACCATGAGCGAGATTCCGCGCACGGAACCCAATCAGCTGATCGCCTGGCTGCCCGACGCCGATCCCGACGCACTGGCAGAGACTATGGTCGCCTTCGCCAACGCGGACGGCGGCACCCTCTACGTCGGGTTGGATGAACGGGGACGGCCCACAGGCCAAGTCACCCCCGAGGAGTTCGGGGTGGCCTTCGAGCAGGCCGAAGCGCGGTGCCGGCCCCTCATCCCCGTCGAATGGCAGCAGACCGAGGCGCGGGGCGCCTTCGTCTACACCGGACACGTTCGGCGCAGCCCCGAGCTGCACACCCTGGCAGACGGGCGCGTGCTGGTTCGCACCGGCGCCGAGAATCGCCCTCTCAGCGGAGAAGAGGTGCGCCAGCTGGCAACCAACCGCTCCGTCGGGGATTACGAGGCCGAGGTGGTCGCCGGGGCCACGCGGGCGGATTTCGACGAGGAGCTGCTCAAGGAGTTCGGCGAGAAGTGGGAGGAACGTCAGGGACGGCCCCTCACCCGTCCCCTGAACGACCTGCTCATCGAGCGCGGCTGGATGACGGGAGAGCAGCAGCCGACGGTGGCGGGCATCCTCCTCTTCGGCAAGAATCCGCAGCTCTTCGTGCCCCGCAGCGACCTCATCTTCCTGCGCTTCGAGGGCAGCGACATGCGCGGCAAGGAGGGGCGGCCCGGCTACGGCCGCCGCGTCGAGGTGCGCGGCCCTCTGCCCCGCATCATCCAGCGGACGTGGGAGATTCTCCAGGAGCAGATCCAGGAGGGGGCCGTGGTCCACGCCCTGCAACGGGAAGAAGCCTGGATCTACCCGCCCAGCGCCATCCGCGAGGCGTTGGTCAACGCCGTAGCCCATCGCGACTACCGGCTTCGGGGGCGCGCCATTGAGGTCCGCATCTTCACCGACCGGCTGGAGATCGCCAGCCCCGGCGGACTGCCGGGCTTCATCACCGTGGATAACATCGTCGATGAGCACTTCTCGCGTAATCCCCGTATTGTCAATGGCCTCTTCCAGTGGGGCTACATCGAGGAGCTGGGGCTGGGTGTGGACGTGATGATCGAGGAGATGATGAACGCCGGACACGCCCCCCCCGACTTCCACGAGACTCCCTTCTCCTTCACCGTCGTCTTCAAACGCGAACTGGAGCGCCCCCCGCTGCGAGGTGGCGAGCGCCTCTCAACCAACGAGCGGCAGAACAAGGCCCTGGCCTACATCCAGCAGCACGGGCGTATCACCAACCGCGAGTACCAGGGGCTCTGTCCCAACGTCACGCCCGAGACACTACGTCTCGATCTGGTCGATCTGGTTGAGCAGGGGGTGCTGCTCAAGGTGGGCGCCAAGCGGGGGACCTACTACATTCTGAAGTAGGAGGGGAGTTTGAAAGCCTATCACCTACGTCGTGCCGAAAAGGCCATCACCGAGCCCGCCGAGCTCTGGGAGATCATCCGAGGGCAGCAACACCTGACGCTAGCCCTCTGTCGCGCCGGGGAGCCCTATCTCGTCACGGTGAACTACGGCTACGACGAGGCAGGAAACCGCTTCTACTTCCACTGCGCCCGTCAGGGACGGAAGATTGACTACCTGCGCGCCAACCCCATCGTCTACGGGCAGATTCTGGAGGACAGCGGCTATCTGGCAGGCGAATGCGACCACGCCGCGCGCACGGTCCAGTTCCGCGCCCACGCCTACTTTGTGGAGGACGCCGAGGCGAAGAAACGCGCCTTGACCCTCATGATCGACCAACTGGAGCCCGATCCCGAGCCGGTGAAGGCCCGCACCCTCACGCCAGCACGTATCGCTGGCGTGACGATCGTGGAACTCCGCATCGAGATGTTGACGGGGAAGCGGCTGGGAATCCCGGCTGTCTGAGGATTGCCCCCGGCTGCGAAAAGAGCGAGCAGCAAATGATCCTCCGCAGCAGCCACACCTCACCCATTACGCGTCACCGAATCCCAAAGTTATCCCAAACAAAGTTGGGATAACTTTGGGATATGCTTGGGTAATGCCACATCTCGAGTAGATCCCTGAAAAACGTGGGGGTTTCGAGGGCCAATTTTCTTGAAACAGCCTTATCCGGTGCCCTTCGTCGTCTCCACCCGCTGCCACAGCGCGCTGAGGGGGCGACGCAACAGCCGTACGTTGACGAAGACCAGCGCCCACAGGTGCAGCCGGGCGGCGAAGAGCAACAGCGTCCAGAGAAACTCGCGGGTGCTGCGCGGATAGCCCAGGGCCAGCCGGGTGCCCGTCACCGCCTCCAGGCGAGCCGAGCGCATCCGCAGCGGCGAGCGCCGCACGTACTCCTGAGCGTAGCCCCCCGCCGAGCGCACCTTTTGCCGCAGCCAATCGGCGTAGGTCGTGGGATACCTCACATAGACGCGGGCCTCCGGCGCGTAGCGCAGGCGATGGCCCTGCTGCGCGATGTCGTGGGAGATGACGGCATCCTCTGCCAGCGCGTCCTCCGGCACGTGGCTCACGAGCGCCCGGCGCGCCGCGAAGAGATAGCCGGAGCAGAGCAGAAAGCGCCCGGCGGCGTCCCGCTCCGCGCGCACCCGATGCGCTGCATCCGTGAGCAGGTGGGACCAATAGCCCAGCAGCGTCCCCCGGGGGCTGACGCTGACGGGACGCCCGCTCACAGCGCCCACCTCCGCTTCGGTGAAAGGCGCCACCAGGGCAGCGACCGCCCCCTCCGTCACTCGTACGTCCCCATCGGTGAAGAGCACCAGCTCTCCCCGTGCAGCCTCCAATCCCACGTTGAGCGCCGCCGGCTTGCCTGCGCCGGGATCGGCAACGTGGCGCACCTGCGGGTGGCGTTGCGTGTAGGCCCGGGCGACAGCCGTCGTCGCGGGATCGGGGCAGACGACGAGGAGCTCCGCATCCTCCGGCAACTGAGGCAGCAGGGCCTCCAGCGCCGGACCGAGGGTGGAGGCTTCACGATAAGCGGTGAGCAGCACCGTCAACATTGCACGGTCCCAAGGCGGCGGAGGGAGAAATCGCAACCGAAAAATTGGCCGCAAAGAGGAAAAAAAGCCCAAGTTGTTCGAATTATCCCAAGCCGCTTGGGATAATTTTGGGATAAGTTGGGAAATCGCAAGGGAAAAACCTGCTTCCCCAGGGGAAGACGGGATGCCGGAATGTCGGCAGATGGGCGCAAAGGAAGCTCCTTCCCAGAAGCGGGCGACAACGGCTCGCTCATCTCAGTTCTCCAACAGCCGCTCTATCAGACCGACGACTCGCCGGGCACTCTTCTCCCAGGCGAAGCGCGTCAGGTTGAGCTCCCCCTGCACCACCAGCCGGGCGCGGAGGGTCTGATCTTCGATCAAGCTGCGAAGACCGGCGGCAATCGCGCCCGTATCCAGCGGATCGACGAGCAGCGCGCCCTCGCCCGCCACCTCAGGCAGGCTCGATGTGGTGCTGGTGAGCACCGGCATACCGCACGCCTGCGCCTCCAGCACCGGAAAGCCGAAGCCCTCGTAGAGCGACGGGAAGGCGAAACAAAGCGCCCCGGAGATGAGCGCAGGCTTGTCCTCCTCGGCGACGTAACCGGGGAAATGCACTCGCCCTTCGAGGCGCGCCGCCGTCACGTGCTCGCGGATGGGCGCGGCGAGCCACCCCTCGGGACCGGCGAGTACCAGCGTCAGCTCGGGATGATCAGGGAGCAACCGGGCGAAGGCCTGCACCAGACGCAGAAGGTTCTTGCGCGGCTGGATGCGCCCCACGTGCAGGATATAGGGCGGGCGCAAACCATAGCGCTCCCGGACTGCTTCCAGGCGGCGCGGGTCGCGCACGGGGTGCAGCTGGCGGTCGTAGCCGGGGTAGACGACGGTAATCTTCTCCTCCGGGGTGCCGTATTCCCGCATCAGGGCCTCCTGGGTCGCCCGCGAATCGGCGATGACGTGGGTCGCCACCTGCGCGTTCCAGCGCGTGCTCAAGTCAAGGTAGAGGCGCTGGCGCGGGGGATGAGCCTCCGGGAAGTAACGGTAACCCAGATCGTGGATGGTGACCAGCGTGCGGCGCGGGCGCCAGAGGGGCAGCACGTGTGCGGGCACGAAGAGGAGGTCGGGAGACTGAGACAACATCTCCCGGGAGAGGTGGAGGTGGGTCCAGAGGCGGGAACGGGGAAGCACGCGATGCTCCGCTCCCGGAAAAAGACCAGGCGTCGGGGGCTCCCGGAAATAAAGCCTGACGCTATGCCGGGGGGCCAGCCGGGGGAGGAGGGCTTGTAGCAGATAGCGTGAGTAGCCCTCGGTCCCTGTAGGCGCGGTACTTACCGCGCGGCTGGCATCGATCCCGACCGTCGCCATCCGCTAGGGCATCACGGCGGTAAGGGGGATGGGCACGAAGGTCAAGACGAAGAGCGCGACCATCAGCCACCCCACAACCCGGCGTCGAGCATCAAGAGGGGTGACGTCATCCAGCGGGGCCGGATGTCTGGCGCCCATGAGGGAGCCGAGTCCGCCCCAGACGAACCAGGTCCAGCCGGCGGGATTGCCGAGGAGGACGAGCACCAGCCCCCAGCCGAAGGTCAACCCGAGGGTCAGCCGGGCGATGGTCCATGCCTTGCGCCCCCAGAGGGCGTAGGTGATGTGACCTCCATCGAGCTGGCCGATGGGGAAGAGGTTGAGCGAGGTCACCAGCAGCCCCGCCCAGGCAGCGAAGGCCACGGGGTGCAACATCACGTCCACGCCACCGGCGGGCAGCGGTTGACCGAAGATCAGCCACTTGATGCCGTAGTAGAGCAGCGAGTTCCCCTCCAGAAAATAGGCTTCACCGACGGGGAGAGGTTGTACCTCGGAGAGCAACAGCCCCACCACCAGCAGGGGGAGGGCGAGGACCAGGCCACCCAGCGGTCCGGCGGCACCAATATCAAAGAGCGCCTTGCGACTGCGCATGGGCCCCTTCTGAACAATGACCGCGCCCATCGTCCCCAGAATATTGAGCGGGAGCGGGATGAAATAGGGCAGGCTCACCGGCGAGCCGTAGCGTCTGCCGACAAAGTAGTGGCTGAGCTCGTGGGCGGTGAGAATGCCGAGGAGCGTGGCGGCAAAAGGCGCTCCGAGCCAGAGATCGCCGAGGTTTTCCAGCGGATTGCCGCCCTCGTTGAGGGCCCCGATGAAGAGCACCGAAACCACCGTCGCCAGGAAGAGCAGGAGATTGACCCAGGATTTGCCGGGCCGGTCTCTGACGACGCCGGGCATGGCCTGAATCACATGCCCCTCCCCGGTATCGCGGAGCACAGGCGTGTAATCGAGGGCCTCAAAGCGCTCCGTGATCTTCTCGAAGGTCCCATCCAACTCGTGGAGGCGTCCGGCGAATTCGACCTGAGGCTCCGCCCCCCCAGAAAGGACGCGCACCGACTCCACCGCCATCAGCCCGGAAAGCGCCTGTTGTAAACGTCGCACCACCATATCTTCTGCCATCGAGTACTCACTATACGTATCCATAGAACACCCTTTCGCCCCGAAACTATCGGGAATTCTTTCAACGTTTATCTATGATACCAGAAAAAGATTAGTTTACCGTTGGCATTTTCCGAGCTCAGAAGAACGATTCCCAAAACATTGTAGGGCGACCAGGAAGACCAGGAGCGCACCATGCAAAAGCAGATCCAGACGCAGTGAACCCAGAATAAACGTGGGATCAGCCCGCAGGGGAGCCAGGGCCATGATTCCTGCTGCATAGCACAGAACGAAGAGGATCGCTCGACGGGGAGACAGCAGAGCGAGCAGAGCAGCAAGAAGTGCCAGCAGCCCACCGGCTTCCACGACGGCGTAGCGGGGCAACACCGTGCCGTACATATCCGCGGCGTCGATCACGAAGGGACGCCAGAAAGCGGAAGGAGCGCGCAAGGAGCGTCCCCAGATGCAGTTTATCGCTTGACAGGCCCACCAACTACCGACAGCGGTCAGCAGGGCGGCCGGCGCCAGAAGATTCACGGTGGGTAACAGAGGTACACCGACAACGCGGGCCCAAAGGGCCGCTCCCAACAGCCCGCCGATCCAGCTCGCGCCTCCGTGCCAGCCCCCTACTGCCCAGGGACGCAGCAGATCCACCGGATGCTGGGCGAAGTAGGGCCACTCACCCACTGCGTAGCCCAGACGCCCTAGCAACAAAGCGCCCAGCGCCGTCGCCCACACCAGCCCTACGAGGGAAGAGGGCCCAGCATAGCGTTTCGCTCCCCAAAAGCGTAACCAGAGCAGACCCAAACCGGTCCCCAGGACCAGCCGGAAAGTAAAATCAGATATGTCCATTACCCTTTACGTGCTCCCATTCGGAGAAGTATAGCAGCTGATGAGGGAACAGAACAGCCCCCCGCCACAAGGGAGGGGGGCTGCTGAATTGAGACCCAAGCGAACTACTTGAGCTCGATGGTGGCGCCGGCGTCCTCGAGTTTGGCCTTCGCGTCCTCGGCGGCCTCTTTGGAGACGGCCTCCATAACGTTGGTGGGTGCGCTCTCGACGAGATCCTTCGCCTCTTTCAGACCCAGGTTCGTCAGCTGGCGAACCGCCTTGATGACGTTGATCTTCTTGGGACCGAAGTCCTTGAGCACGACATCAAACTCGGTCTTTTCTTCTTCTTCCTCGGCGGGGGCGGCAGCCCCGGGCATAGCGCCCATCATTGCCATGGGCGCCGCGGCACTGACTCCCAACTTGTCCTCGAGCATCTTGACGAGCTCAGAGGCCTCCATCAACGTAAGACCACTGATTTCCTCTACGATTTTTTCCAGATCTGCCATGGTAACTTATACCTCGCTTTTTTGATTTTAATCTCTGATCAAGCCGCACAGCATCAGGCTGCGGCCTCGGCGGGGGCTCCGCCTTCTTCCAACTTATCCACATAGGCTTGCAGGACGTTCAGCACCTGACGGATGCCACCTGCGACGACGCCAACCATCTGCGTAGCCGGGGCGTTGATAGTTCCCAGCACCTGTGCAAAGAGCTGATCGCGGCTGGGCAAATCGGCCAATGCCCGCGCCTGTTCAGCACTGTAGAATCTCCCATCAACGAACGCGCCGGTGAGGGTGAACTTCCCCTCTTCGACGCTACCCGCAAACTCCCGGAAGACCTTCGCCAACGGGGGCGTGTCCTGATGACAGAAAGCCGCGATAGTGGGGCCTGTCAACAATTCCGGGGGGGGGGAAAGGTCCTGTTCATTGAACACTATCTCCAGGAGCGTGTTCTTGACGACAAAAGCCTCGCCCTCCTGCTCTCGAACCTCTCGACGCAGGTTCTCCATTTGCGATACCGTGAGCCCCATGTAGTGAGCCAGAATCACTCCCTGGCTCTCCTCCAGCTGCTCCCGATATTCGCGGACTAACTCCTCTTTACGTTCGCGTGAAATAGCCAAGCTTTCTCACCTCCTCTGCTTGCTAAGCGGCGGGAGGCCGATCCCACCGCTGCTCAACACTCAAAAAAAACTGGCCCTTGCACCTACCGATACAAGGGCCAGTCCCACTTTCCGGAGAGGGAAAGTAATTACAACCTGGCATCTTGCCTCGGCAGGACATTAAGCGCCTGGGCGCTCCTGCTGTCTCAGGCAGACAGGTTCAACCGCTAAACACGTATCCTATACAGGGCTCTCCAGTTCCAGCGCGGCCATAGGATCAACCTTGATCCCCGGCCCCATGGTCGGAGCCAACGTCATCCGCCGCATGTAGCGGGTCTTGTTAATCTGGGGGGGGCGCACCCGGCGGAGGGTGTCCATGATGGCGGCCAGATTTCCCAGCAGCTGCTCAACCGGAAAGCTGACCTTACCGATGGGCATATGGAGATTACCCGTGCGATCCAACCGATACTCGACTCGCCCGGCCTTGGCCTCGCGCACGGCACGTCCCAGATCGTCGGCCTGTACCACCGTCCCCGTCTTGGGGTTGGGCATCAGACCACGGGGGCCGAGCACGCGCCCTAGACGCCCCACCTTCGGCATCATCTCAGGAACGGCGATGGCGACGTCAAAGTCCGTCCAGCCGTCCATGATCCTCTTGATGTCCTCGTCGCTACTGAACACGTAATCCGCCCCAGCCGCCTCTGCGGCTGCCGCAGATTCAGCCGATGCGAACACTACCACCTTCACCGTCTTTCCCAGACCGTGAGGGAGCTGAACCATGCCGCGAATCTGCTCATCAGCACGTCGGGGGTCGAGACCGGTACGAATGTGAAGCTCGATGGTGCCATCAAACTTGGTGTAACTGACCTCTTTGGCCAGTTCTATAGCCCGCTGAGGTGAATGAACCTCAGTTCGCTCCACCTTCTGGGCGACATCCAAATACTTTTTACCACGTCTTGTCATTTTCTTACACTCCTTGTGGTGCTAACGGGCGGTTGCCCTCCCACGGGATACTGAACAGCCACTTTTTATTACTTCTCAATGATGATGCCCATACTGCGTGCCGTACCGGCGATCATACGCTCGGCCGCTTCAACGTCGTGCGCATTGAGATCCTTCATCTTCATCTCGGCAATCTCGCGCAGCTGCTGAGCGTTGATACGGCCCACCTTATCACGATTGGGTTCCGAAGATCCCTTGGGCACCCCTGCCGCTTTCCGTAACAGGTCCGGGGTGGGCGGGGTCTTCAAATTGAACTTGAAAGATCCATCGTGAAAAATGGTGATCTCAGCGGGCACGATATTGCCCATCATGTGCGAAGTCTTGGCGTTATATTCCTTGCAGAAGTTCATCAGATTGATTCCATGCTGAGCCAGCGCAGGACCGATAGGAGGCGCAGGATTGGCCTTCCCCGCCGGAATTTGCAACTTCACGACTGCTTTTACTTTTTTCTTTGCCATCTAGATCACTCCTACTGTCTGGTTTAGTACCCCAGACCCTTATCTCGTTCTGATACTATGATTTCTCCACCTGCAAGAAGTCCAGCTCCACCGGTGTCTCGCGACCAAAAAAGGAGACCAATACCCGAACCTTGGCCCGCTCCTCGTCAATTTCTTCGACCACACCGATGAAATCTGCGAAGGGACCTTCAATGATCCGAACCTTCTGTCCGGGGCGAAAGGTGGCACGGACCTGAGGCGCTTCGGCCTCCATCCGGCGCAGAATGCTCTGCACCTGTTCCGGGCGCAGCGGAACGGGCTTATTACCCATTCCGACGAAGCCGGTGACCCCCGGCGTGTTGCGCACCACGTACCACGAGTCGTCGGTCAGGATCATCTGAACCATGATGTACCCCGGGTAGAGACAGCGTTCAACGTGGCGGCGCTTGCCGTCGCGGATCTCGATCTCCTCAACCGTAGGGACGACCACCTGGAAAATGTAATCCTGCATCCCCATCGACTCAATCCGCTGCTCCAGATTGTGCTTGACCTTCTGCTCATACCCAGAATAACAGTGGATGACGAACCAGTCCCGCTTATCAGCAGCGAAGTCTTCTTCGAGCAGAGCAAAAGGATCAGGGAGCCACTCTCCCGAGTCGGGCTCGGGGAGCTCACCCAGCTCAACCTCCGGCACGTCGATCTCTTCTTCTTCGGCGAGCTCGGCAGGCGCCTCCTCAACCTCCAGAGACGCAGAATCAGCCGGGGCTTCCTCTTCAGCCTCGGCCTCCGCCGCGAGCCCAAACCGCTTCATCAACTCGTCCGGCGTGAGTACCTCATCGGCGCTCTCGATCTCGGTATTCTCGATCTCGTGCCTATCCTCTGCCATGAAAACCTACTATACCCCTTCGCTCCGTCCGATCCAGACCGCACTCGCCCCCAGAAGCAAGGCAACGATCACCCCGAGCAATACGAGCAGAACGTTCTGGGCCACGATACCCGCCAGGAGCCACTCAAAAAGTCGATCGACTGCACCCAGAAAAATCGCCATGGCAAAGGTGACGAGCAGCACTAGACGCGTGAGGGCCCAAGCTTCCTTGCGAGTAGGCCAGCGCACCTTACGGAGCTCGCTCATCGTATTACGGAAATAGCGAGCCAGCGCATTCCCTTGCTTGCTTTTCTGCCCCTTCTGCTGATTCTGTCCTGCCATTCAATTCCTCCGTCTTTACAGACTTCCTACACCTTGAGACACCGTCCATGATGCGACGGTGTCTCGAATAATGACTTAGGCAGGCGAGGCAGGAATTGAACCCGCAACCTACGGTTTTGGAGACCGTTGCTCTGCCAAATTGAGCTACTCGCCTACGTCGCTCCCTACTTCGTCTGCCGATGCAGGGTATGCTCTCGACAACGGGAACAGAACTTCATAATTTCGAGACGCCCCGGGTCATTACGCCGGTTCTTTTCGGTCAGATAGTTCTGCTCTTTGCACTGGGTGCACGCCAGTGTAATATGTGATCGAATTGCTTTTGATTTCTTTGCCATGTTCGCCTCTATATCCTTCTTAACTCTTGGAAGCCCATGCTCGGACTCGAACCGAGGACCCCATTCTTACCAAGAATGTGCTCTACCTACTGAGCTACATGGGCATAAAAAAGGTGGGCAGAGGCGGATTCGAACCACCGAAGGCTGAGCCAGCTGATTTACAGTCAGCCCCCTTTGTCCACTTGGGTATCTGCCCACACAAGCCGACGGTGGGAATCGAACCCACATCCCTCCGCTTACAAGGCGGATGCTCCGCCGATTGAGCTACGTCGGCACGGCGTTATTATAGCATACCGCTTTGGCGGGTCAAGGTCAGTTCCCATCCCCGTAGGCAAGTGGGAGTATACCCGACTCTGCCATTTTTGTCAACCGCGCCGGCATGTGGGCATTCGCAGCAGTTCAGCGGACTTCTGCGCCCCCTGTGAGGCTCGGGGTGCAGAGCGCTTGCTTCGTCAACCCCGG
>NPIE01013450.1_pt1 | contig 20212 bp, 14 predicted proteins | sample 8637661 | NCBI WGS metagenome assembly NPIE01 (sample SAMN07420842, study PRJNA396082) | bioreactor metagenome | isolation source: sample BA12 brine-fed electro-methanogenic bioreactor BA | place: Japan: Kochi | collected 2016-12-09
GACCGTCCCCGACCCCGAGTTCTCTCAGGCCTACAACCGCTACGCCTACGTCTACAACAACCCCCTCAAGTTCACCGACCCCACGGGGCAGGAGCCCTTCAGCATCGCGATTGCCATCATGACGGCGGTCAAAGTCGCCACCGTATCGGCATTCGTTAGCGCCGGCATAGCAGCAGCCATGGGAGGAGATATAGGCAAGGCATTCGTAGGCGGCTTCATAGGTGGTTTCTGCGGCGCCCTCGGCGGCATCTATGGTGCCATCGCTGGTGGCGCCCTGGGCGCTCTCGTCACAGGTGGTGACCCTCTTCAAGGAGCGATATGCGCCGGTGTTGCTGTCGGCGTGCAAGTATGCCTTGGTTTCACTCCTACACCGTCGACAGGTGATGTCTCGGCCGGGCAATTTCTCAAGGAACTTGCGCTTTCCACGGCCTCTGGTGCTCTTTGCGGCGGCGTCACCGCTGAGATCATCGGCGGCGACTTCGCCGACGGTGCCGTGTCCGGCGCCGCCAGCGCATCCGCAAACTACGTTGTCAGCGCCAAGATGGGGAACCATGCTGAGGAGGAACCGGCTGCGCCTTCCGGCGGAGCCGGACTACCGGGAGCAATGGGTATGGTAGCGCAGGCGATAGACATGGTGGTACTGGGGGTGGCTCCTGTCCCTAATACGTTCATACACTCAACCAGTGATGAGGGCCTGTACACCACTGCTCTGTTCGCGCGGGGCGGTAGCATCAGATTCATTGCCCAAAGACCGCAAGCAAGCTGGTTGCAGAGACTCCTTCACAACGGAGGCAGGCAAGCCTTCAAGAGCTACAAAGCACTCACACGCTATTTCGGCTCCGCAGGAAAGGGCATGAATTGGCATCACATAGTTGAACAAAACGGAAAGAACATCTTCCAGTTTGGTGCCGAGAAGATCCATAACGTCAATAATGTTGTGAAGATCCCCGTTGACATCCATCGCAAGATCAGTGCATTCTATTCGAGAAGGCTCCCCGGGATGCCTTCGGGAATGACAGTGAGGAGTTGGATAAGCAAATTCCCCCTGGACACCCAGCACAAGTTTGGAGTTGAGGTTATGAGGCACTTCGGCGTGGCTATGCCATAGGTTGGTTTTCTATGAGACAAAACAATGTTGACAGACTCCTGAACGAGTTTCGTAAGGCGGCCATCAGTTGTGGGGCTGCCATTACCGAAGGACAGACGCGGGCTGCCAATAAGAGCACGAAACGACTGGAGCAAACGCGCCGCGAGTTAGCAGCGTGCGGCCAGGACAGCGCATTACTCGATCTGCTCTATGATGAAGACGAGTGGATCCAAGTGTATGCAGCCATTGCCATGCTCGAGCGTGCGGAAACCATAGCGATGGAGAAACTTCGGGAGATCGCAACTCGAGGCGAGCCGCTTCCGTCTCTGGAGGCTCGAACAGCAATGCTCGTCCGGGGCGCCGAGCCTGATGGACGTGGAACTCACGAGCATGGGGCGAGTGGGAAGAGCTCTCGAGAGAATGACACGCCCGGCTTGATGCGAGAGATGCCTTTGCCGGAAGCAGTAGAGAACGTCAAATGTCTTCTGGCAAAGGCCGTTAGGATCCCAAGGACTATTCGCTTCAGTGAAATCGAACACCTGGAAACCATGGAGGATCGGTTCTTCGCAGTGGACAGGATCGTCGGAAGCGTCCTCGGGATGAACGCAGACTCAATTGACTTCTGCCCTGGGAGTGACCCTCCGACCACGGACGAGGTCCTTGCATGGCTCTGGGTTACTCATCCCGAGTGCAAGGCGGGGATATTGGAGTTCGGTAGCGACAGAATACGGCGAGCTGTATTCGAGAGCAAGCTGGAAGAATAGGGGCAGATCTGCTTTGGAAAAGGCCCAGTGACCTGCTCTCTGACAAGGTCACGGGCCGCTGTGTGCAAACGCGTCGGATCTGCGGGATAACCTGAGCCCCGGAGGCGCAGTCACCTATTGTGGAGTGGGGTAGCGACACGCCGGCTCGCTCATTGGCAAGAGCATAGGTAGTAAAACGTGTGCGCACTGTGGGGTTGCAGTACAGGCGGCGGTGTTCCTCTCGTCGAATCCGCAGGCGGCGTACGCCGGGACGCTCCGTGCCAACGCGAACAACCGCCTCCGGCGGGTTGGCGGGGGGGACAGAAGGCCGGTCCGATTCATCTACCTGGCGAGGGGTGCATCGGAAGGAGTTGGAGCGGAAAAAAAAGTTGGTTTATGGGGATTTTTGCATCCACTTCTGGCCTGTGAGATTCGCTGTCAGATGTGGAAGGCGGCCGGTGAAGGCCGCCGAGCAGCGTGACTACAGCATCGAGGGTGAGGATGATGACGGAGAGGAAGCGGGACGAAGGGTGCGCGCGGAACGCCGCGTTGCAGGCGGCGTATTGGGCGGACGTGTACGAGCAGTGCCATCGGCAGGTGCGCGCCTATTTCGCGCGACACGTCCGGTGCTCGCACGACGTGGATGACCTCGTACAGGAGGTCTTTGCGAGTCTGATCGTGCGTGGCGGCCGCCTGGAGGAGCCGATGGTCTACATTCGCGCGGCGGCGCGGCATCATCTTTGCGCCTACTGGCGCAGCAACGGGCGCAGAACTCTCGTTCTCGAACGGGTGGGAATGGCGCGCCGTGACGGTACGCCGGCGGAAGAGGTACACTGCGAGCGTGATTCCAATCCTCTCATCCAGTTGGGGAACCGCGAGATCCGCGAGACGGTTATCCTGATGCTGGATTCGCTGCCTCGGATGTCGGCCGAGATTCTCCGGCTGAGGTACATGCAAGGCATGGATCCGCAGGAAGCGGCCTCGCGGACGGGCTGTTCGCGGGAGACCGTCAAGAAGCGTCTCACGCGCGCGAAACAGTCCCTGGCGAGGTTATGCAGCGGGCGGATGGGCCGGCCGGCCGCGGGCGGTGCATCTTCGCTTATCGACCCTGCCCTGTGCTGATATCATGATCCGACTGCTACAAACGGCGAGTGTTCTGGCCTGGGTCGCCGCCGGCGCGGTGGGGCTGCTCTGTGCGCGCCAGTTGCGGACGCCTTCGTCGCAAGTCTCTGCCATCCTGGCTTCACCCAGCATCGTAGAGGCGTTCGTTGACTCCGGCTCAGGCCGCAAAGACGACGAAGAACGAACACCGCTGCTCGTAGCCGAAGCGCAGGCATTGGCGCTCTATCTGGATCCACCGCCTCCACCAAAAGCGCGCAAGCCGGCGACACGTGAACCTACAGCGGCCGCGCCGGTTCCGTTGCCACGGCCTGCGGTGCAGACCTCGCCCAAGTTCAAAGTGCTGGGCACGAGCTGTTCCGAGACAGATCGAGGGCGGTCGATCGCTTTGATCGCAGTGCCCGGGACCGACGCCCAATGGATGCGCGAGGGGCAGCAAGTGAGCCACTTCGTCATCCACGAAATCCAGCCGGGCCTGGTGGTTTGCCTGGCGGGTGAGCAGTTGCATGAGATGGCCATCGAGGCGGACGCTGCGATGCCCTCCCTGGCCGATACTGGCGGGGCTGCTCTGTTGTCGGGCCCGCGTGCAGCGGCCGGCACGCCCTCCGGCAGTCCTTCGGCGGGGCCATCCAGGCGACCGACGCGGCGAAGCAGCAGAACCGTCGGCAGTGCCAGGACCAGGATTCTCGACTGACGGCACGTTGCACGCCATGGAGAGAAGGTAAGGAGAGGTGATGTTCAAGCACAACTCAAGCAGAAGATGTCACCTGGGCACCATGGCATTGGCCATATTGACCGCGAGCGTCCTATCAGGCTGCGCCAGCATGTCGCCGGAAGCCCGTGTCGCGGCAGAGAAGGTGCGCACTCGGCAGTTCCACATCGAGGAGATCGGCGCCGAACGTGCGGCCGCCATTCTTGGGCAATTGCACCTGGGGACCGCCTTCGTATTGCCAGGACATGAGATCATCGTCGTGCGAGGTACGCCGGACGAGCTTGACAGGGCCGCCGTCGTGGTCGACGTGGTGGATACGGGCATAGCTTACACCGTCGAGAGGCTCGGCCCTGCCCACATGGACGGAATGCCTGACCCCTCAGAGTTTGCCCAGGTCCTCGGCGACGCTGCGATCGGCACACTCGCGGAGCCACCCAGACCGGGTGCGCGGACCCGAGGCATCATCGACGTGCTCGATGGCGACCTTGTGGCAGTCGTGCCGATTGCCTGCTGTGCCGATCTGCTCACCTTCGTGGAACGAAGGGCCAAGGAAGCGGCACATCCCGTAGCGTTCGAGTCCTCGCCGACGCGCGACGCGGCTCAAACCTCCACCACCGCCACCACCGAGACGGCAGATGAAGCCGGATTGCTGGCGCAGTCGGACGGGCAAGAGGCCGACGCTCCTGGTCGCGAACCAGGCCCTCGTGCGAAGCCACCGCAGGGATCGGCAGAGCTGCCTCAACGGCGCGGTCGTCCGATCGGGGCACAGACCGGTCCAACTTCCCTGTTGCCAGGGTACGTTCAGGCCGATCACATGCCTGATTCGGAAGCGGAGATCCTACCGTCGGGACGGGATGTAGAGGCGGTTGAGCCGTCGGCGGAACCGATCGGAAACGTGTCGGATTCTCTGAATGCCCAGCAAGAGCGCACTGCGCCTGCCATTGAGAATACCGACGAAGTGCTCCAGTTGGACCTTCCTCAACAACTCGATATGATTCAACTGCTCGACCTCGTCGGGGAGTACATGGGGTTGGATTACATGTACGATCCGGCGAAGATCAAGGGGCAGATCGTTACCCTCAAACTGCACGGCAAGCTGCGCGGGCGCATGCGCGTCAAGGATCTCTATTCGTTGCTCGAATCGGTCTTGAAGTTCAAGGGTTTCGCCATGACCTGCCATGAAGGGAATCTCGTTACGATTGTGCCGGCGGCCGAAGCACTCCAGGCGAACCCAGACCTGTTGGAGCGAGGCCATGAGCGCATCGACGCCGGCGACATGGTCGTCACCAGTATCTTCGAACTCCAGGGGATCGATACCGCGAGCGCCTCGACGCTGCTGCAAAACATGAAGCTGAGTCTGGCGGTGACGCCCGTGGACGGAACACAGGCGCTGATCGTGACGTGTTATGCGCACCAGGTCGAGCGCATCGAGCGATTGCTCGAGCTGGTCGATCGGCCGGGAAGACCCAAGGAATTCCGATTCCGCCAACTCGAGTTTACGATGGCCAAGTCGCTTACCGCCAAGGTGCGGGAATTGGGTTCCAGGATGGAGAACGTCACGATCGGTTCTGGCGCTCCGGATACAGGACCGAGCCGAACCGACCGGCCGCGCCCCATGGCAGCCTCCCTCAGCCAAACGTTGCGTGGGTCTAACAGTTCAAGATCGACGGATGACGAAGTCTACCTCGACGCCGATGAACGAACAAATCGCATTCTGATGATCGGTTACGCAGAGCAATTGCTGGTGGTGGAAGAGCTTATCGGTGCATTGGATGTGGCCCAACAGGATCTGCGGGTGCGCAAGATATACGACGTGCGTTACGTGGAAGCCGACGAGGTGAAGCGAAAGCTCCAGGAACTGGGGATTCTCGGATCGGAGGGGGCCGGCCGGGGTGCACCGGGACCCGCCGCCAAGATTACCGCGGCGGAGATCATCGAGGGAACGGTTACCGAGGCGGCGCAGGTCGTGGTTCTGGAGGCGACGAATTCGCTGGTCATCAGCGCGACGGAAGAACAGCACGAGCGGATCGAGGCCATGATGGACTACCTCGACGCCGAGGTGCGGCGGGAGGCGATTCCGTACGAGATTTACTTCCTGGAGAATCAGGACCCGGAGGACCTTGCGGCCGTTCTGGAGAAGATCATCCACGAGACGGTGCAGGACAAGGAGGGCAAGCTCCAGAAGATCCTGCGAAACAGCGAAGATGAGATCATGATCGTTCCCGACACGCAGACCTTCTCGCTGATTGTCTATGCCAGCCGGAAGAACCAGGAATGGATCAGCAAGCTGATCACGACACTGGATCGGCGAAGACCGCAGGTATTGATCGACGTCACCCTTGTCGAGATACGCAAGTCCGATGAGTTCAACTACGATCTGAACCTGATCACGAGCCTGCCCGATCTCCTCGAGACGGGCGGCCAGATAGGGTCGTTCTATGCGGGCGAGCAGACGGTTGTAGAGAAGCTGCTCGAATCGGACACGCGGAGCCAGTATGCCGATCTGCAATTCAACGCAGGACAGGCGACCGGATTCTACGCCGACGTTCACGTCAACGCTCTGCTCAAGGCGATGCAGATGAAGAACTACGGCCGGGTGCTGGCCAAGCCCAAGGTGCTGGTCAACGACAATGAAGTGGGCACCATCAAGACCACAGATACCACCTACGTCACCAAGAAGAGTTCGATTCCCGTCACGAGCGGTTCGGCCGGTTCACAGAACACACTGATCGAAACGGCCATCGAGTACGAACCCTACGATGCCGGGATTACGCTGGAGATCACACCCCATATCAGTGAAGGCCGTCTTCTCCGCCTCGACATCAATCTGACCCGCTCGGACTTCACGCTGATCACCGGGGAGAAGCCGCCGGACCAGACCAGCAGCGACATCAACACCGTCGTGACGGTTCCCGATGGAAGCACGATCATCCTCGGGGGTATGCTCCGGCTCAACCAGAGCAAAGGGGGCAGCAAGGTTCCGATCCTGGGCGACCTGCCTATCATCGGATTGCCGTTCAGGAGCATCGCCAACAGCGACATCCAGAGCAAGCTGTACGTCTTTGTGAAAGCCGAGGTCATCCGGCCGGTTGACGCGGAAGCGGCTGCCGGCCAAGACCTTGAGCGGATATCGGAGCAGAACCGCGCCGCCTTCGAGAGCTACGAACGACAGTTCCAGCGCTACCAGAACTGGCCCGGCATCAAGCCCAACCCCATAGAACCCCAAAGCGCCCTCGACGCGCAGTGATCGGCTTGTGGCAAGAACCCCCAGTCAAGCCGCACACTCAAAGTGGAATTCGGCAACAGCCCGCTTCTCGGAGCTGGTGTCAGGAGCGAAGACTATCGCCAACCTGAGAACGGAGTTGTAGCCGGTTCTCGGCTAGATGAGCGTGGAGCCCTTGCATGTGGAGTCAAGGATCGGCCAGGACGAACTGAGGCTTCTTGCCCGATCCCTACCGGATCGAGTTCGCGAGGTCGCTTCTATACCCCTGTTGCACTTACCATGTGAATTCGCCACTGTTGAAGGCCGCGGGTTCTCACGGTGTAGCATCCTTCTGTTCAGACCGCAGGTGAATCCAAGGCGGCCAGAATCTTCTCCACATCGAAAATACAGCCCGCCCACGTCCCGCCACTGACATTCTGGAGGGCGGCCCACAGCCGAGTGTCTTCCGGAAGATGGTCGGCCGGTTTGAGATCAGGGTGTAAAGGCCGGTCGTTTAGCACCCGGGCGGCCTGTTCCGGACTGTACCGTTGATGCTCCTCTCCGACCAGCTGAATACTGCCGGTCAGGTTTCGTCGATCGATGAGGATCTCGATCAAGTCTCCATCCCGTAGCTTGCCGATGGGGCCTCCGGCCAGTGCTTCGGGGCCGACATGGCCGATGCAGGCACCCGTGGATACGCCGGAAAAACGCGCGTCCGTGATAACCGGCACGTGCTTTCCACAGGGGATGTACTTCAACGCGGAAGTGAGCTGATAGGTCTCTTCCATGCCCGTGCCGATGGGGCCGCAGCCGATCAGTACGATGATGTCGCCGGATCGAATCGGCGGATCGCTCTGCCCCTTGATCGCCTGGATCGCATCCTTCTCCGAGACGAATACTCGTGCCCGGGAGGTGTGCCGGTATACTTCATCATCGTCAATTACGGTCGGATCGATCGAGGTGGCCTTGATCACGGATCCCTGCGGCGCGATATTGCCCGAGGGAAAGACCACCGTGCTGGTCAGTCCTGCCCGGCGCGCAGCATCGGCATCCATGATGATCGAATCTGAATTCAGATCATCAAGTTCTTTCAGGCGGGCCTTGACCGCTCTGCGTCTTTCGCTCTGCTCCCACCAGTCAAGATTCTCTCTCAGGGTCTTTCCGGTGACGGTCAAGACATCGAGATTGAGTAGGTCCATATCCCGCAGATGCAGCATGACCTCCGGGACACCGCCGGCCGCGAATACCTGAACCGTGGGGAAGTTCCTGGGACCGTTGGGCAATGCGTCGACCAGACGCGGCACCTGTCTGTTGATCCGGGTCCAGTCTTCCAGCCCGGGCTGTGTCAGTCCGGCCGCGTGTGCGACCGCCGGGATGTGCAGCAACATATTGGTGGAGCCCCCGAATGCCGCGAAGACCAGCATCGCATTCTCCAGCGCTTCCTGCGTCAATATCTTCCGCAGGGGAATGTCGCGCGCCGCGAGATTCACCAGCGCCAGCGTGGAACGGCGGGCGGTATCGATCCAGACGTCTTCTCCGGAAGGAGACAGGGCGCTGTGGGGCAGGGCCATGCCGAAGGCCTCGGCCACCACCTGGGAGGACGCGGCCGTGCCGAGAAAATGACATCCGCCGCCGGCGGATCCGCAGCTTCGGCATCCCATCTCAGCCGCATAGTCGCGGCCTATCAACTTATGCGCGAAACGAGCGCCCAGGGATTGGATTTTGGCGGTGTCTTCTGCATCCCGTGTCGGTAGCATGACGCCACCGGGAACGATGATTCCAGGCAGGTTCCCACTGCCGGCCAGGGCCATCATCATGGCGGGAAGCCCCTTGTCGCACGTGGCTATGCCCATGACGCCTCTGCGGCGGGGCAGGGAACGAACCAGTCTGCGCATCACCGTAGCCGCGTCATTGCGATAGGGGAGGCTGTCGTACATGCCTTCGGTCCCCTGGGTGCGACCGTCGCACGGATCGCTGCAGAATCCGGAAAAAGGCAAGGCGCCTTGCTCTTCAAAAGTCGTGGCGGCCTCTTTGACCAGCAAACCGATTTCCCAGTGACCGGTATGGTAGCCCAGAGCAATGGGATGTCCGTCGTCGGCGCGCAAGCCGCCCAACGTACTGAGGATCAGATACTGATCGAGATTCGTGTCCTCGGGTTTCCATCCCATGCCCGCGTTCTGGGTCATACCGAAGAGATCGCCGCTGGGTGCGTGTCGCAGCATCTCGTCGGTCAGGGGGAGTTTGCCACGCGGGCCTTCCCCCCGGGTCCGCATGGAACGGATGGGCTCGCCATTTCCCACGATCGCCTCGAATGTCGAGGGTCTATTATCAGCCATAAAGTGCTCTCAACTGGAACCGGGTCAGATGTCACGCTGGGTCCATTGGCCGTCGATCAAACGCCACATGGAGCCGGTCGGATTTTTATCCTGAAGTTCAACGGGCAATCGATGCGGACGGACATTGTCGTAGCAATAGAGCGCCGCGAAACGGAGCATGGACGCGGGTAAGCCGACGGCTGTGAATCCCGGATGTCCGGTGGCCGGGTAAGGGCCACCGTGATTCATGGAGGCGACAACCGCCACCCCGGTCGGGACCTTGTCATTCAGCAGGCGGCCCACCCTGGGCCGAAGCTCGGGTTCGAGAATCTCATACCGTCGGTCATCCTGACCCTGAGTGTTCGAATAGATGCATCCGGTCAGATTGCCTTCCAGCACGGAAGCCACTTCCTTCATCTGCTGAATGTCGTCGGCGACCACGATCAGACTGGCAGTCCCGAAGGCCTCGGTCTGTAGCTCATGGGGACGCTTGATAAAGGTCCTTCCGTCGATCCGGAGCAGGGTATTGGCAAAGCGGTAGGCGTCATCCTCTACCTGGTCCCCGCCAGCGATCACTTCTGCTCCGGCGGCCTTCAGGACTTCGAGGGCATTCAGGATGCCATCCGGCCCTTGTGCCGAGAGCAGGACTCCCGGCTCGTGGCCGGCAAAGGTCTGGGCCAGCGTCGCGATGAATCGTTCGGTCAGGTCGCCTTTTTGCAGGATCATCAGGCCCGGATTCGTACAGAACTGACCGGCGCCCAGGGCACAGGAGCCGAACAACTCGGCCGCGATTTCATCCGAGCGTTCCTCCAACGCGCCCGGCAGGACGAATACCGGATTTACGCTGGACATCTCCAGGTAGATTGGCTTGCCGGCCTTGTCTGCGGCCGCTTTGAGTTTCAAGCCGGCGGACTTGCTGCCCGTAAAGGCGGAAGCGCCGATATGCTCGTGAGAAACCAGCGTACGTCCCAGCTCAGGAGGTGTCCGGTAGATCATCTGCACGGTCGCTGGGGGAAGCCCCGTCTCGGTGACCGCTTCGAACGCCAGGCGTGCGAGAACGAGCGTCGTTCCGGGATGGCCCGTGTTGGCCTTGGCGATCACCGGGTTGCCGGCCGCGATGGCCGCGGCGAAGTCACCGCCGGCGACGGAATTGAACGCGAACGGGAAATTGTTGGGCCCGAACACCGAAACCGGGCCGTCCAAGGGCCCCATCATGCTGCGTATGTTCACCGAAGTCTCGATGGTGGCGTGGCACCAACTCCGCTCGCGTGCGGCCTGGGCGGCCGTGCGGAGCTGATTCGTGGTGCGAGGCAGTTCTCCGGTTTTCAATCTCGGCTCTTTCGGCAGAGCCGTCTCCAAACTGGCGATTGTCACCAGCTCGTCCGTATGGGCTTTGATCTTGTCGGCGAACGCTTCCAGGAACTGCGCGAACCTCTCTCGAGGAACTCTTCTCAGTTCCACCGCAGCCTCTTTGCCGGCAGCGATCGCTGCATTCACATCGTGTTCGCCTGAAACAGGATAAACCTCAGGGAGTTTCTGTTTCCGGGCAGGATTGACGGTATCGAAATGCCCCGCCGGATGGTGGGGATCCCGCCATTCGCCTGCAATGAGAACCTGCTGATAGTGCATGTCTTTCTCCTGAGTTATCGTTCAATCCGTCGTGATTTCATGATTCGACCCGGTTTTCGAGAACCAGGGCGTCAATGGTAATGACCACCGTGTCACCTGCCGACAACGAAAACTCTGCGTCCGGGATGATTCCCGTGCCCGTCAGCAGAAAGGCGCCGAAGGGGAAGGTCATTTCCATGGTTAAATAGGATGCCAGTTCTTCAAAGGGACGTTTGATCTGCGACGTGTTCGTCTGCCCCCGGTAAATGACTTCTCCGTCCCGCTCGATAACCAGTTCGATACCGAGATCCCTCATCTGCTCGGCGGGCGTCAGGCAGATGCCCGGGCCGATCGCGCAAGACCCGTCGTACATTTTGGCCTGTGGCAAGTAGAGCGGATTCTCGCCCTCGATGTTCCGGGAGGAGACATCGTTTCCGACGCAGTAGCCGAGAATCTCCCCGAAGCGGTTGATCAGAAGGGTCAACTCCGGTTCGGGCACGTTCCAGTTGCTGTCCCTGCGCACGCGAATGGCCGCCTGCGGTCCTTTGACCCGCCAGCCGACGGCCTTGAAGAACAATTCCGGACGTTTGGCCTCGTACACCATGTCGTAGACGTTCTTGATCTCGGTCTCCGCCTCCCGCGCGTCCCGGCTACGCGAATAGGTCACGCCGCAAGCCCAGACTTCCTGATCATATTCAATGGGAGGCAGCGGTTTGCCCGGAGTCTTGTCATCGGTCTGAAGAGAAGCCAGGTAGGGACCAATCTCATGAGCATGCATGCCGCAGAGCCGTTTGAAGTCAAACTCGCTCGCCAGCAGAAGTCCATCCAATGCCCAGCGTGCAGAGGTTCCCACTTGGCCTTTCGTCAGGATCATGACAGGTACTCCCGATCATTTCATTTCGTTAGTCTACAGGATTACCAAACCGATAAGCCAGATGATTGCACAGACAAAAAAACCCATGCAGGTCGTACCCGCCGTCATGAGCTTGTACCCGGTTTTCACATCCATGTCGCTCATCTGCGTGACCACCCAGAAGAAGCTGTCGTTGGCATGCGATGCTACCATCGACCCGGCGCCAATGGCCAGAACGCAGAGGGCCCGGCCCAGCGCCGAATCAAGGCCCATCGAAGGAAGCAGCGGCGCGACAATTGGGGCCGTCGTGATGATAGCCACCGTGGACGACCCCTGGGCGGCCCGGATCGCTGCCGCCGCCACGAAAGGCAGCCATAGACCTATCGCCAGCGATGACATCCCCTCGCCGATGACGTCAGCGATCCCGGAATTTTGCAGCACCTTGCCGAACGCGCCCCCGGCACCTGTAATCATGATGATCGTGGCGGCTGCCAGCATCCCTTCTCCGACCCAGCCGGACGACGACAGCAGCCTTCGGTCGAACTCCCTGGGAAGTGTCGCGGCGATGAGAACGCCGATCAAAAGGGCGATCAGAGGCGTGCCGACAAAGCTGACAACCTGGCAGAGCCCGCCTTGCCCCAGGCGATGCGTGGGATAGTCTGCAATGGATTTCAAAACGATCAGCACGATCGGGATGAGGATCGGAAGGAAGGCGTGAAACGCAGACGGCGCCTTCTTCAGGCGACTCGTGAACTCTGCCTCCGTCAATTCCGGGTTCGGATCGATCTGGACACGTCCTGCCGCCTTGACCGCCCAGAACCAGCAGAACAGCAGCGTCAGAATGCTCACGGGAAGACCGATGAGGATCACCCGTCCGAGATCCGCTTCCAGAATCCCGGCGGCGGCGATCGGCCCCGGGGTCGGAGGGGCCAGAGTATGGGAGACCATCAGTCCCAGGGCCAGCGAGATCGCCGTTGTCGCCAGCGAGAGCCCCGCACGTTTCGTCAGCGTCCTGTTCAGCGAGGAGAGAATCACGAAACCGGAGTCCGCAAACACCGGAATGGAGACGATGTACCCGACCAGTGCCATGGCGGGTGTCACGTTCTTCTTGCCGATGAGTTTCAAAATGCGCTCGGCCAGGGCGTGTGCGCCTCCGGACTGGTCCAGAAATGTGCCGATGATGGCCCCGGCGATAATCACGATGCCGATTCTTCCGAGCGTTGCGCCGAACCCCTCTTCAATGGAGGAGACGATCGTACGCAACGGCATGCGGGAACCGATCCCAAAAAGCAGCGCCGCGAGGATCAAGGCGAGAAAGGCATGGAGATTGAAGCGAGTGGTGGAAACGACGATGAAGACAACGCACAGAAGAAGAAGTACAGCAATCCACATAAATCGTATCCATTCTTTTTCGAAGGGCCGCCGAAAATCGCGCTTTCGTCAGCCACGTAGAGCACGAGTGCGACGTCGGCGACCGTGGCGCCGAACCTGATAGCGAACGACCGGAGTATTCCTGTCCTGTCATCCTCGATAGGGATGTTGCCAGGGGGCCCGATACTCGCGTTTCATCAGGGCCTGGGCTCGCGGATTGTCTGCCACATCCTGTGTCTGGGCATCCCAGCGAAGTTGCTCTCGCAACTCATAAGCGATCATCGCCAGTTGCACGGTCGACGTGCTCATGAAGGCTTCCTCCGGTGAGCACATAGGTTGGTGTCGCGTCCGCACGGCGCGCAAGAACTCATCCATGTGGGTGGCCCCCACATCGCTGCGGGCCTCCTTGACCTCCGGCCGGGCGCCTCGGCCGCGCGGGATGATCTCCCAACGGCTGTCCGTCACGAACAACGTGCCTTTCTCTCCATACAACGCAATGCCATTCGCCAGTTCGGGACGGATTTCCCGCGCACCCCACAAACGGTGCCGCCACGTGACTGGGCAGCTCTCAAACTCAAACAAGACCTGCAGGATGTCCGGCGTGGTGATCTTGTCCTTGAGGACATAAATGCCACCGCTGGCCTGCACCGTCCGGGGCATGGTCTCGTCGAGAATCCAGCGTGTCGCGTCGATCAGGTGAATTCCCCAGTCTACCAGGTGCCCGTTGCCGTAGGCCTTCTCCAGACGCCACGCGAAATGTCCGATGTTCGGGCAATACGGCAACTTGGGCGCCGGTCCACACCAGAGATCCCAATCGAGCGAGGCGGGCGGATCCTGGATGGTGGTATCGCGCATCTCAGCGGTGTAGTTTATCTGCACTTCGGCCTGCAGGACGCGACCGAGTTGGCCCTGTTGCACGTAGTCGCGTGCGTCGCGGATTGCCTGGCTCTGGCGGCGTTGGAAGCCGACCTGGACAATCTGTTTGCTCTTCTCGGCGGCAGCCACCATTGCCTGGCCCTCGCGGATGTCGTAGGCCAGGGGTTTCTCCTGGTAGATGTCCAGTCCCCGGTCCAGCGCCGCCAGGAAGGGAAGAGCATGCCACTGCGGCGGGGTGGCAATGATCACGGCCTGGAGTTCCTCCACGGCCAGCAATTCTCGATAGTCCTTGAACGCCGCGGGACGCGTGCCCTGGAGTGCTTCAATCTGCTGGGCGCTGTCCCGGAGATGCTGATCGTCGACGTCGCACACAGCGATGAATTCCACGCCTCCGACTTTCAACGCGGCCTTGACATCGACCATGCCGTACCAGCCGCAGCCAATGAGCCCCATCTTCAAAGGCTTCTCCTCTTGTGCGAAGGTGTACGTACCGCCCAGCAAGCCGGACAGGGCCGCTGTCGTGCCCACGGCCGTGTTAAGAAACTGGCGACGAGAGATATTCTCCATGAGACGCTCCTTTACGGTTTTTCTGACTGAAGTCGAGCAACATGACCTTCCATGATAGTACATTTTAGCACTGGTGTATGCCTGACACTAGGATTTGCGTCACTTTCCGCCGTCACATACGCCCACGGTGAAGCTTGTCAAAGGCCTTTCGTCAGGGTCGAGAAACCTCGCGCAGAAGTCGGTATGGCCTCCGGCGTTGACAACGGCGCCGCGGACGACATTTGCCCCCTTTCTGAGCGTCAGGCGTTTGGAGACACCATCGTCGATGACGGTCTGGCGATCGCCATAGATGCCAATGACTTCCTTACCATTAACCCACCAGACCGACGCCGCATTGGAGCCGACGGCCAAACGCACGTCGCGCATCTCCTGCGGGCAATCGATGACGGCAACAACCCAGAACAAGACGTTAGAGGTCGGCGTGTCGAGATCGTAGGCGAAATAGTAGAGGTGGACGTTATAATTGTCCGTATCGACGGCGTGCCACGCGAGCTCCGTGCCGTCGACGACGGCTTTGTCGCCGCCGCGTGGAATCACCGTGAACTGGTCCGCGAAGTACTTTCTCTTCACAGTCGCCTGGATGGCGCTGTCGGTGAGTCCGTTAGCGCGGATTGGCTCGAGAATGAGCCAATGCTGTATGAAGCCGTCGTCGCCAAGGCTGCTTGCGGCGGGTGCCGTATTACGGACGGACGGCAGCGAGCTGCCATCGGCGCATCCGGCCAGCCTACACACGGCCAGGAACGCTGAGCCAGATAGGATGACGAACATTGGTATCCTATAGATGGTGCGAAGCGTAGTCATGAGAAGCCCTCTGCGGGGTTTTCGGTTTGCGGTTATCACTTCTCGATCCTTGATACGTGATCAGGGTGTTTTGAAGAGCCAGCGTTGTTTGATGCCTGCGGGATCGAACCTGGCGAGCGTTGCGAAACTGTTGCCGATAGCCGAAACTACCAGGGATTCCCCGGAGGTGGAGGCGAATTTTGGCATGATGCGCCAGGTGCCGTCCTCGAGTTGGTCGAGGCGCCAGAGTTGTTCGTGGCCGCCGGTGAAGGCAGGCAGGGCAACCAGTTCGCCATCCTCGCCCACGGCCAGCGCGCGGTCCGTGCCGGCCATGGTGATCTTGAAGTACGGCGAGCCCAGATAGCCACCCGCCTCGGGAACAGGCGTCACGGCCCACTTCTGCTGGGCTTGGCACATGTAGTTGGCCATGCGCGCCCCCACATTGCCGGTTGGCCAGTCCTGTGAGACCTCGGTCACATCCTGGTCTGGAATCACGCCGTCACGTCCACGGAACATGCCGCCGCGCGCTCCTCTACCGCGTCTGCCGCCGACTGGTACACCTTCCACAGCCAGTTCAAGGGCCGTACCGGTGCGCACGGATTCGATCTCGTACGTGCCTGCTTTGAAGTTCTCGCCGGCGATGGGCCAGCCATCTTGCCACCGCAAGGGCCGGATGTCCATTACGCTGGCACCACCTCGATCGAGGTCCGCCTCCCAGTGCAAAGAGAACTTCTGTACCCCGTCACCGCACTCGATCAGGCCGAAATGACCGGCACCGATGGCGCGGCCTCCGGAGCCGATGACCAGTTTACCGCCGCCCTGGATAATGTCAATGCCTTCATGGTCGAGGTAGGGACCAGTGACCGCTTTCGAGCGACCTACGCGGATGTTGTACCCGGAGTCAGCGCCGCGGCAGCAAGAGCCATGCGTGGCCAGCCGATAGTACCAGCCCTCATGGTAAATGATGGTTGACGCTTCGCAATTGACTGCGAGAGTGGTGAACTTCTCATCGATGCGTTTGCCGGTCGTGGGATCGAGTTCAACTACTCGGATATAGCCAAAATAGGAACCGAACGTCATCCACAGCTTCCCGTCAACGGGATCGAGGAAGAGCCCCGGGTCGATGCCATTGCAGAATTCGACGCCATCCGTCCTGTGGACAAGGCCGCCATCTTCCCATCCGTAGGCAGGAGCATTCGGATCGAGGCTCTTGCTCGAAATCATGACGATCTGAGAATGAGGCTGTCCGCCGGGATTCGAGGAGATATACATGTAGTAGCGGTCGCCGACGCGAATGACATCGGGAGCCATGCCGGCTCGGGATGCCCTGGTTCCGCTGCGCCAGGTCCAGCCATCATCAGAAACCAAAGCGGTGCCACCTGTGCCCCAAGTACAGAACGTGCCGTCGCACTCCACTATTGTGGACGGGTCGTGAACTCGGATTTGACCATCCAGAGCAGATGCCGTCGCGACCCACATCGCGACAGACGCGGCTACGAGGATAGTGGACCTGGGACGCGGGAATGGCGGGGCATAACGGGTCGAATTCATGGTCGGTTCACCTCATCACAACTCTATTGCGGCATCAACGCAGATTCATCGCGGTTGCGGCCAGATGTGCACCTGACGCCACCTGGCCGGCCGCGAACGATAGATACGACAGTGCAGGCATGACCTTCACAAGCCTGGTTTGCATGCCGGACTCTCCGACATCCACAATGTGTCTCACGGGGCACGCCAACCGCCGCGCATACCTCGCATTCCGCGCATGCCTCCACCATTCACGATAGCCTCAGCCCGCTCATTGATGTCGGCCGACACGTTCATATCGAGGATCTTCTTGGCCAGTTCCTGCGCTGCCTGCCGATCGGTCCTGAACATTGCACCCGCAGGATCCACCGCCGCCAGAGCGGCTTCATTCTTGAGGCTCTCGTCCTTGACCAGATCCAGCCGTCGGTTCACTGATCGCTCGCACGGCCGTGTCGCCAGGGTCGCGACAGCCAGTCGTCTCTCTTCGACACGCCGAGCCTGATCAAAGACCTGCACACACAACGAGGCTCGGTTTTCTACCTGCGCGGCATCTATCGATTGTCCCATCCGCCAGCCCATGCGCGGCCCTCTCATCTGCCCCATTCTGCGCCCCGCCTGTTCTTGTAGCGAGATCGCCCTCAGAGCCCCTCGAGCAGCCAGCACGTGGTGATTCAAAGGTGGTCCGGGCATTCGACAAAATGTCGATCAGCGTCGGCACTGCCTCGTAGTCAGACCATTCGCTCAGCGCGCGGACACCCGCGTCACGTATGGCTTCGTCGGAACTCCATGCCGCGTCGCTCACCGCGTCAAGGGCCGTGGCGCCTCCCACCGAGGCCAGGGAGCTCAACAGTGCCAGCGCCGTCTGGCCCCCAGCTCTGTTCATGCGATCGACAGTGATCTTCGCGGCGGGCTCCTTGTCCTGAGTTTTCGCCAACACCGCCTTGAGCGCCGTGACTCCTGCCCCACGGGCTCGGTTGTCTCCGGTTTTGACCACAAGATCTGTCAACGCGGCCATATCTATCGTGTCCGCCACATTGACCATGGCCTGAAGGCAGCGGCACTGACCGTCGCGTCGGCATCGGCCGCAGCCAGAGAAACAGCTTCATCCTCGCTGGCCAGCGCTTGGACCACCGAAGTCTCGGCGAAAGCATCTTTCAGGTCACCGATCAAGCCGAGCACCTGAATTCTCGCAGTAAACGTCTTTGCCCGTCTTGATGGCTGCCAGTGAGATTGCCGCGTGCCAGTGATCCGGCGTGCAGAGCGACTCGGCTGGCACCGAAGCCTTATGTGGCGTCTTTGTGCTAGCACTACATGCGACCTTTCCGGGCTGGAACTGGTCGAATTTCCGCCACATCACGGTCATCCCTCCTGGAACAGATCGTCGGCGTCGTGTACGTGAGGCACCAGCGTGAGAATATAGGCATAGATCTCCTGCTGATGCCGTACGAACAGCCTCAGGAAGTCCAATGTGCGCTTGTCCTGATCCCTACCGATCCGTGCCGTTTTGGGTTACTTTCTCCTCATCTTATCACCGGTCCAGACCACCTTTGCAGGGCCCAGTGCCTGCGACCTGAGGAATCCCGCCGGCTTTATGTTTGTCGCGTCGCTGGAAAGATTCGCGGGTGCCGCCAGGTCGAGATGTGACATAGCTCGTTTTCTGGAAGGCCCTTGAGAAGCCTGCGTCGTGTTTGTGTTTTGAGAACAATGACTTCAGCCTCTACTCTCTCGGCAAAACCGATTGGGCAGAGGCTCAGATTAGGGGTAACCTGGGGGGGGGAATCTGGGCCTCTGGGGCCCCGAGCGGTTCTGCCGAGAATAGACTCGCTGAAGTCTTCAACCCACAAATCATTCGAGAGAGCCCTTTTTCTTTCTTGTTAGCTGCGCTTACATGGTTACTTTCGCTGCCGTCGAGCCCGAAGTGGATCTCGGCGGTCGTGCGATAGCCCAGGCTCTGGTGCGGACGAGATGTGTTGCAGAAGCGAAGGTATTCGCCCAGGCCAATCCGCGCCGCATCGACGCCCTCGTAGTCCTTCAGGTAAACCTCCTCGTATTTGACGCTCCGCCAAAGCTGCTCGGTAAAGACGTTGTCGAACGCCCGCCCGCGACCGTCCATGCGGATCGAGACATCCGCTTCGGTCAGCACATCGATCCAGCTGCCGCTGGTGAACTGACTGCCTTGGTCCGTGTTGACGATCGCCGGGCTGGCACTCTGCAATGCCTCCCTCGACGGCGAACGCCGCGGTCTGTTCTGGCGCAAGCGACGGCTGGCTTGCGGACCGCTCTCAGCGAAAACGGTGTCGGTTAGCTCGCCGCTAAACGCATGGCCTTTGGCCGTGTGACCCGAAGAGCTTCGAGCGGTCCGTGGCGTATCGTAACGCGGCAGAGCATGGTGGGCTCTCCTTCCGAGAAGGTCGCGTAGGGCACGAAGGAGGACCGAAACCATGCATGAATGGCAAAGTCGGGCCCACGTTCGATGGGAGTGTAAGTATCACGTGGTGATTATACCAAAGTATCGGCGAAAAGTACTGCATGGTCGCGTCCGGCATCGGATTGGCGCGGTTCTGCGACAACTGTGCGAGCAGAGGGACCTTCCTTTTGTGATCGCCCCCAGCGGGGGCTTCCCGATGGGCTCGGTCCGCCCGAGCGGGCCTTCCTAAAGCCACGTCCTACGGGCGTGGTCGATTACTCTTGAATCTGCGTCATTTTTGCGTCAATCGCCAGTGGTAGACCACGTGTTATTCATTTGTAGCTCCACCTGCTAACCGATTGTGAACCTCATTCTTGCGAAAGACAAAAGACACCTTGTAAGCCATTGATCTGAAAGGGTTTAGGTTCAGGCAGGCGGGTTTCTAATCCGTAGGTCGCAGGTTCGAGTCCTGCCGGGCGCGTTGCGATGACCAGCCATGATTTCGCTTTCGAAAAAAAGACCTCCTCACAGGAACCTTTCTCCCTTGATCCCCGTTTAGACGGCCACATGGCACGAACGGGGCGATGATGTCGTGGTCATCGCCGAACGAAGCAGGGTCAGGAGTTCTCAAGAGGAGATCGACATGAACACCACGAAACGCAGGATGCTCAGAGCGGCACTGATCTTCGCCACGATCGTACTGATCGGCACGTACGTAATCGGAGCCAGTGCCCAGCCTGCCCACGATCACCAAGCCAATGAGCCAATGCACCAGAAACCCGTTACCAGCCTGGAGACCCTCCATGCCAAGCAGGTGCCCGCGATCCAGAACGCGGTCAACAAGGCGATCCAGCACATCGAAGCAGGTCATGGGCAGATGGCACTCAAGGAACTGAAGCAAGCCCAGACGTCTCTGGAAAACGTCCAGAAGGCCCTGGGCACGCATATCGGGCCCCGGTTCGTCAACGATCGCTGTCCGATGATGGGTTCGCCGATCCGTGCGGAAAATGTGAAACCTGACCTGGTACGGACGTATAAGGGT
>NPIE01010586.1_pt1 | contig 20195 bp, 20 predicted proteins | sample 8637661 | NCBI WGS metagenome assembly NPIE01 (sample SAMN07420842, study PRJNA396082) | bioreactor metagenome | isolation source: sample BA12 brine-fed electro-methanogenic bioreactor BA | place: Japan: Kochi | collected 2016-12-09
TTCACACCGCCATCAGCATCTCTTCAAGGCTCGGGTACCGTGATTCTATCCGCTCGACACTCCCGCCTGCCGCATCAATCTGCGACGTGATCCGGTTGAGCTGATCGATATCCTTTGCAGTCGATATATACCCTCCGTCGTCCTGGGAGAAGAGGAGGTTTCCGGAAAGTGATGAGGGATCGGAAATCCTGAAATGGATGAAGTAGGTCAGTGATCCAAACTCCTCCCTCAGTTCATCCATCGTGCCAAACGCAACCCTCTCCCCCTCAGAGAGGATTAACACCTGGTCAGATATCTCCTCCACCTGGAAGAGGTTATGGGCAGAGATGATGATCATCTTGCCATCATCACGCAGTTTTCGGAGAAACCCTGTGATGAACCGCGAGGTCATCGGATCAAGCCCCGACGTTGCCTCGTCATAGACGAGTATCGTCGGGTCATGGAGGAGCGATCGTGCAATTGCAACCTTCCGCCGCATCCCTTTTGAGAGCTCTCCGAGCTTTTTGCCTTCATCCGCGAGGTTCAGGGAGGAGAGAAGCTCATCAGATCGTCTTTTGATCTCCTTCCGGGGCATCCCGTAGATCTCCCCGAAGAATGAGAGGTAGGACGAGATCGTCATGGTATCGTACAGCCGTGACTCTTCAGGGAGATACCCGAGCCGTTCCTTCAGCGCATTCGGATCGGCAATGACGTCGATGCCATCTATCTCAAGGGTACCAGATGTGGGGGTAAGAAGCCCTGCACATATCTTCAGAAATGTCGTCTTCCCTGCCCCGTTATGCCCGATGATCCCAAAGATTCCATTCTTATCAACATCGACATCGAGTCCTTTCAGCGCAACAAACGAATCGAACTCTTTTCGAACATCACGGGCATGGATCATACTGAGACGGTTCAGCGTTTTGATATAATAATGGTGCCGGAGGGGGACCATTCTTATGAGCTATCTGTTCTCTCCCCTCTCAATCCCGGACAGGTTCCGGGCATATTTCCCTCTATCCCCGATAACGACTATTTTATAGAAGAAATGTCCTATGTAGGCGTGCATGAGTGTGGGGTATCTCCGGCAGATCCATGTTTTGGCGCGATGGGAGCTTCTGCGCACCCTCTCGACAATGGGCCGGGGTGTACTGCCTGCTGCGATCATCCTCTTCATCCTCCTGGTTGCTGCATCCGGACTGACAGCACAGAGCGGCCTTCATATCCAGGACGGTATCTACCGGCTCGGTACAGACAACGTGCCTGCCGGCGAGGTGATCGCAGAAGATGGAAGGTTCATTGTCTTCATCGATTCACCTGCATCTCTTCTGAACACCCGGCTCTCCTATGATATAATCATCCTGGGCAGCGAGGTCTATGTCCAGGATACCGAGAAGGGGCGTGCCGCACTCACCTCGCTCGAACAGGTCTTCGAAGGATATTCTGCCTCCATAAATGTACAGGAACCGGATCTTTATGCAGCATATCCTCTCTGGATCAACCGGATCTATGAGCAGAGTACCATCGACTTTTCCGCGACCCAGAGCGGCCAGCGAATCTCTCCGGTCCCGCAGAGAGAGGCGCCTGAACCAACCGGCCCTGTCGTTCCCGTTGAAACACCTGAAGTGTCTGTTCCCTATGAACCGGACCAGCTGAGGGCTGAGATCTCACGGACGGCGGCACAGGATGATACTATCAGCCGGTATTCACAGGTGATCGGCCAGGAATCCGGATCCGGATCATTCAGAACCCCGAACCAGCTCGCACCCCCGCTCCCCTTTGACTCGATCATCCTGATCTTCGTCTTCATCTTCCCCCTCTACTTCACCTCGCAGTTCTTCATGATGAGCATCATGAACGAGCGGATCGAACGGCGGGGCGAGATCCTCCTTTCAGCACCATACCACCCCTCTGCCATCATCATCGGAAAGGCGCTCCCCTATTTTGTGATGATGCTCGCAATCTCATTCATCCTCATCGTGATCAGTTCCCTCCCCATAAACACTATCCTCCCGCTGATTCCGGTGATCTTCTTCTTCCTCGCAAGCGCACTTGTCATCGGGATGCTCGCACGCAGTTTCAAGGAGCTCTCCTTCCTCTCGATCTTCTTCTCAACGATCGCCACATCATATCTCTTCTTCCCAAGCATCTTCGCCAATGTCCATGTCGTCTCACTCATCTCACCGCTTACCCTGATCGTCCTTGAGATCCAGGGAGACTCGTTTACCCTGATGGATTATCTCTATTCAACGAGCCTCTTCTACCTCACAAGCATCATCCTGCTCTATGCCGGTGCTGTGAACTTCACTGAAGAGCGGCTCTTCTCCCTCCACCGTCTCATCCCGCGGACGATCGAGTTCATCTCTGCGGGAATATCAAAGACGTACCCGATCCTCTCCGTCTCTCTCCTCGGCGGACTCGTCATCCCGTTCGTCTTTATGGTGCAGCTGATGGGGCTTGTCCTCTTCTTCAACCTCCCGATGCCGCTCTCCCTCCTCCTCCTGATCGGATATGCGGCGGTGACAGAAGAGGTGGCAAAATCGGTTGGAATATATGCACTGGCAAAAATCCTCCCCGGCGGTCTCACCTGGCGGCTTGTCATATTCGGCTCTGCCGGAACTGCGCTCGGTTTTCTTGCCGGAGAGAAGCTCCTCCTCTTTGCAACAATTACACAGGTGACAGAATCGATCTTTGGGAGCGTTATGTTCCTCTCCCTCCAGCTCCTCTGGATGCCGTTCCTCCTCCATGCAGGCTGTCTTGCAGTCGTCGCAGTCGCCCTGAAAGCCGGGGGGTTCCGCTGGTATATTCCCGGTATCATTCTTGCCACACTCATCCATGTCTTCTATAACCTCACCGTCATCGGGGTGATCCCACTATGAAGAGCCGGAATGTCCTGATAGTAACAAAGAAAGAACTCGGCGGAATCTATGCCGAGAAGACGATCGTCTTTGCGATCCTCCTCCAGCTCTTCATCGCACTCTTCTCGTCCTTCCTGATGGTCGGACTGACGACGATGTACGATCCTGATGCTCTTGCCGGATACCAGGGTGTTGAATATGGGATCGGGTATGTCGGACCTGAGGGAGAGCTCTATTCGATCATCGATGATCGGCGGGATCTTAGTGTCTACAGAATGGATCTGGATGTTGCCATTGCTTCGCTGAAAGAACGCCAGCTCCAGGCAGTGGTCTTTGTCCCGGATACCCCGCCGGATGCCGAAGGCCCCGTTCTTGTTACCCTTTACATGCTCCAGAACGATATCCAGTCAGCAATCGTTGAAGTGAAGATGAAGGAAGCATTCCTCGTCTATGAAGAAGAACTCAGGAACGAGAGATCTGATCGTCTCACCATGAATCCAATCCGGCTGAACTTCCCCGATTCCGGGGGACGTTCAAACTACTTTGAGTTTGTATTTGGCCTCTTAATCCCGCTTCTCGTCTTCATGCCCGCGATCATATCTGCCGCACTCATCATCGATCTCATCACAGAAGAGTATCAGGCAGGGACGCTTGAGACCCTTCTCTCGACACCTGTCACCTATGGCGAGATGCTCTGGGGCAAGATCCTCGCCTGCATTGCGATCGTGCCGATCCAGTCTGCGGCATGGCTTCTTCTCCTTGCAGCAAACGGGATCGTGGTGCAGCACCCGCTTGAGATCCTGCTCCATGTGGTGGCGGGATCGATGATCCTGATCATTATCGGCGCCTTCTGTGCGCTTCATTATCGGGAGAGGACGAGTGCACAGTTCATCTTCTCAACAGCGGTTGTCGTCCTGATCATCATCGCAATGTCATTCCCCTACAATCCGCTGAACCTCATTGTAAGGCTCGCTGTCGGGACGATAGGGTCTGCGCACTGGCTCCTGCTCCTGGGTGTCATGGCACTCGCCCTTCTCCTCTCACTTCTCCTGACAAGGTATGCATGGAGGATCAGCCGCCTGCCGCAGTGAGCAGAAGATCAGGCGGCTCTGCCTTGCCGCCCGGAAAAAGCTATATGGGCGGACTGTGAGGTTACCATACTTGTATGGTTCTCTCATATAATCCTGATCTCATCGTCTATCTCCTCCTGACAGCAGCAATAGCGCTTCTGATCTTCTTTACCATAACATCCATCCGCATGATCTTCTCCCTCTCCAGAATGAGGGAAAAGCGGCGAAAAAAAGAGATGAAATCGTCTTTTTCTCCTTTTCCCGATATCCATAAGAGCCGGTTCCTTCAGGATATGGGGAAGAAATAGGTGAGCCTAAATAGTCGTATCGTCTGAAAATAGTGATATGAATAGCCGGGGGCAGGAATAGGTGCGGTCGAGAAAGGAGGTTGTCTCACTCCTGAAAGGATTAAAGGTTGAGATGGCCGCTTCATTCGGGGTAACGCAACTTGGTGTCTTCACCCCGCCTCTCCCAGGAGACGATGCGCTCCATGTGATTGCCGCCTTCTCAGAGGATCGGGATCTTCTTGATATGGCTGCACTGAGCTGTTTTATTGAGAAGAGAGCGGGTCAGAAGATTGTTCTTATCTCCCTCAAAGGCTTGCGGGATCAACTTACTCCCTGTATTATGCAGGCAGAACCCCTGACAGGTGCGCAGGTTCTCCTCTTCCAGAAGGAGATCATCAGATCGATCACTGATATAGAACTCTTCTGCCGTGGGATCATTTACGAAGTTTTTCTCTCGGATGCAAAGACCAGTAACGCAGTTCTCTCTCATATCCGGACGATTGGGATCCTCAGCTCCTGCATCCCAGATGAGTATAAGGAAGCATCGCCATCTGTTCCCTGGGATGCACTGAGTGCACTTCCCGGCATGATCTCACCCTGCTATGGAACCGATCTCAGGCTCGTCTGGAATTTTGTGCAACGGAGACTGCCGGAGATCAGGGAGGCTATTGAAGCCCTGCCGGGGATGAACAGATCGAAAGAGGGTGCGAGGCGCCGGTTCTTCTAGGGGTGCCCCCTCATACGGACCATCTGCCCTCACTCAGAAGCAGTACTGCATCCCTTCCTTCTGGAGCTGATCGTGAAGCTCCTTATATGATGGGAGCTGGGATTCAACAAGATCCCAGAATCCCTGCTGATGGTTTCTCTCCACCAGATGGCAGACTTCATGGATGATCGTATATTCAAGGTATTGCGGTGGAGCCATCGCTACTTTGAGATTGATGATGATACCGTTCCTCGGGGTGCAGGATCCAAACCGCCGTTTCTGGTATCCAAACCGCACCAGAGGGCATGCGACACCAATCGCCTCTGCTGTGCGGGAAGCAATCTCCTCTGCAACAGGTCGGATCTCTTTTGCATAGCATTCCATCACCGATTCCCTGATCCGAGTAAGTGACTCATCTGTCTTGATTCCGTCTGGAAGCGCGATCCAGAGCTCATCTCCCCGAATAGATGCAGAGAGCGCCCCGCATGAACCGGTGTGGCGGATCGTAAGCAACCTCCCCTGGAATGGGATCATCTCACCATTTGAATACTGCCTGGAGAGCATATTCTCACGCCAGACCATCTTCTTCGAACGGATCTTCCTGATCCATGCCGATACATCTTCGATCGATCGTATGGCCTCTTCCGGGGTGATCGGGACCGGGGATCGGATCTCGATTCCGAGATCATCCCGGATAGTGATGGCGCTCCTCTTCCTCTTTCTGTTGATAGTGATGTAATAGGGTATCTCTTCTCCGTCAATTGTGGCGGTGCCATTTCGGAATATGCCGGCGTCATCATGTTTCTGAAATACTGAGATGATCCAGCTTTCGTTTGCCTTCAAAAACCGTTTGACTGCCTTCTCTGTCATAGGGGCGGGAGCTTCCAGGAGGAGCTTTCCACTCTCTTTTGCGATGATGCACGGGTATTTCCTCCGCCGGTTTACCTGAAAAGAATAGGTGATGGCCATACCATCTATCAGAAACTGCCTCTCCTGCCACCTCTTCTCCCGATCATCTGCATTCATTAGAGATTTATTTTAACCTGATGTGAAAAAAAACCACTGATTTCTTCAAAGCTTTCTTAGTCTCAGGTGAGAAAATACTAGGAAGATGACGATCCGTGCCATCAGCAGCGATACGCTCTTGACACTCCTTGAGATGGCAAAGAGCCAGCACCCGCTTGAGTTCGTTGCCCTTCTTGAAGCGGATAACGGGGTTTTATCGGGCATAAACCTCCTCCCAGGCACCCGCCTTGATGAGCGGAGCGCCTCGGTCCTCACCGATATGATCCCCCTTGGGATGTCCTTTTCAGGAAGTGCACATAGCCATCCAAATGGTGTTATTTCACCTTCAGATGCTGATATCGGGTTCTTCCCCCGCTTTGGCTCATGCCACCTGATCATCGGATACCCGTATGGGCCCGATGACTGGCGGGCATTCTCCCGCGACGGATCAGAGAGAAGCCTCGAGGTGATCTGACTGACACGTGTTGTTGCCACCGGCACCTTTGATATCATCCATCCGGGCCACCTCTTCTATCTGGAAGAATCCCGGGCCCTCGGCGATGAACTCCATGTGATTGTTGCGCGCGAACAGAATGTGAAACATAAGCCAAAGCCGATCATACCCGAGGATCAGCGGCTTGCCATGGTGCTTGGTTTAAAGCCGGTCGACCATGCTGTTCTTGGGGATCTGACTGATAAGTTCAGGCCTATTTGGGAGATTCAGCCCGATATCATCACCATCGGATTCAACCAGCGGTTTGACCCGGAGACCCTTGAAGAAGAGCTGAAGAATCAGGGGCTGGATATCCGGGTTGTCCGTGTATCTGAATTCCGGACCTGTGAATTCTGTTCATCACGGCGGATCATTGACCGTGCCATGCTCATGCGTGGGTATGTGCCCTCGGGAGACGAGCGGATACCATAACAATCTTTATCATCTTTTCAGCAAAGTCCACCTCAGGTGAAGTGAGATGGCAGTACGAAGCCTTGACGATGAGATTGCGCTCCTCTCATCATTTGCAGAAGATAAGGGTGTTCTTCCGGCAGTTATCCCGGCTGAGGATATCGTTGTTTCAGACTGGGTTCGGATGAAGTGCAGGTTCGGGTGCAAAGGGTACGGCAAGCACCTGAGCTGTCCGCCATATACCCCGAATCCCGAAGAGATACGGCGTATTCTCCATGGATACAGGACTGCACTCCTCCTCAGGTTTGATGGTGATCCCGCCCATCCAACGATCCATCCAGAAGATATACCACTTGATTTCCATCCCTTCTACCGGGAGATGATCCTCTGGATCTGGGATACGGTCTGGATGCTTGAGAAGATGGCATTTTATGATGGCTATTACAAGGCATTTGGATTTGGGGCATATCCCTGCATCTTCTGTGATGAATGTGTTGCAGAGGAATGGGAGGGCCCGATTGATGAGAGTATCAGGAGATCATGCAGGAAGATGGATCGTGTCCGGCCGAGTATGGAATCTGTCGGGATGGATGTCTTTGCCACGGCAAAAAAGGTGGGATGGGATATTCAGCCGATCCCCTGTGCAGGATATGAATATGGAAAGATAGAGCATGGAGAGATCCGATCGGTCGCCCTCCTCCTCATTGAGTGATATAGTCGGGTTTCTCAAAACTGCCGATACTGTAGTTCCTCCGTAAGAACCTCCGGACATTATCCGAGTCGATCCATCCCTGATCGAGCTGTTTAATGATCTCATTAATCCTGTCTACCTGTTCCACGATCTCAGTTGTGTGCTCGTCGGTTGAGAGGGCGGAATAGCCGACGATCACCTGGAGCGGGTTTCTGATATTATCCGCCAGGATTGCAAACTGCTCGATATTCCGGTCAATCTGAATTAATGCCTGTATCTGGGTACGTTCTGCCTCTTTTTTATCTGTGATATCCCGTATCACCGCAGATGCCGCATCCGGGTTTTCTTTGAGGGAAATACGGCTGAGACTCACTTCAATATCTCTCTTATCCCCGTCTTTCTGGTGTATTCTTCCTTCAACAAGCCCGGTATTTTCAGGGATGACCCAGTGTCCCGCATCTCTTTTAATGCATCCTCGTATGAGCTCATCGATGGTCATGGAATGGATCTCGTCTTCTGTATAGCCAAAGATCTCCGATATCTTCTCGTTAGATTCGATGATTTTACCCGTTCTATGGTCGAAGATGATAATTCCCTCGGATATCTGCAGAATAAGGTTCCGGTAACGCTCTTCGGACTCTTTCAGTGCCTCTTCTGCACGCCTCCTCTCCTTCCGATCCTCAGCCTCTTTTAATGCACGGGATATCGATGGAACAAGACGGATGAGATTGTCCTTCATCACGTAATCCTGGGCTCCGGATTTCACCAGTTCAACCGCCGCCTCTTCGCCGATGGCACCGGAGACGATGATGATTGGAGTCTCTATTCCCTGATCCCTGACAATTTGGATCAGCTGGTCTCCTCCAAATCCCGGCATATGGTAATCCGAGAGGATGATATCCCACTCACCCCTTGAAAGCGCTTCAGATAATGTTTTTGCATTCCATACCCTGACGGTATCCGGGGTATATCCACCTTTTCTGAGTGCCCTGATGAGAAGGAGCGCATCATCCTCGGTGTCTTCAGCGATTAGCACCCGAAGTTTCGCATCCATCATCTATATCCTCGATTGTGGGTTTGTGTTCAGAAGCAGCCAGTAGTTTCCAAGGGTTCGGACTGCTTCGACAAACTCGGTGAAGTCAACTGGCTTTCGGATATAGCTGTTTGCGCCACGTGCATAGCTTCCGATAACATCCTCATCCTCAGCTGAGGTGGTGAGGATGATCACAGGGATCACACGCGTCCTCTCGTTGCTACGGATCTCCCTGAGCACCTCAAGCCCGTTGACTTTTGGGAGTTTGAGATCAAGGAGGATGATCACCGGGAGATCGTCCTTGTCCCGTTCCGCATATGAACCTGAGGCAAAAAGATAGTCAAGAGCCTCCTGCCCGTCATGGACAGCTGCGATTGGGTTTACAATCCTGTTTTTTTGAAAAGCCCTCAGGGTCAGAAGCTCGTCATCCCTGTTATCCTCAACAAGTAGAATGGTGCCTTTTGAGATCACTGCAACACTCCTGCTCTTTCTTTTGAACCGAGAGTGAAATAAAAGGTGGCACCCTGACCGGGTATTCCTTCTGCATGGATTGTACCTTCATGTTTTGAAATGATCCTTGCTGTTGTCGCAAGGCCGATCCCGGTTCCCGGGAACTCATCTGTTGTGTGGAGCCGGGAGAAGGGGAGAAAAAGGCGCTTTTCATATGCCATATCAAAGCCTTCTCCATTATCGGAGATGTAATAGGTTGTGATATCTCCTCTCTTCTCTGAGCAGAAGTGTATCTCTGTCTTCTCTTTCTTACTGGTGAATTTCCATGCATTTGAGAAGAGATTTGAGAGGACGCTCCGCATAAGCCCCCGGTCTGCTGAGACGACCATCCCGTCTTCAATCTCAACCTTAACGTTTTCACGAGGTTCCTGCTCCATAATCTCTTCAATTACCTCGTGTGCAAGTTCGGAGAGCGAGAATTCCTTACGGTGGAGTTCTGCCCTCGATATCCTTGATAGGTGGAGGAGATCGTCGATCAGGGTCCCCATCCTCTCTGATGCCGATCGAATCCGTCCAAGATATTCAACAGCCTCGCCTGATAGTTCATCTCCATAATCCTCCTGGATCGCGAGAGAAAATCCATTGATGCTCCTGAGTGGCGCCCGCAGGTCATGGGATACCGAGTAGGTGAAGGCCTCAAGCTCACTATTCAGGTTTGCAAGCTCGCGTGTCCGCTCCATTACCCGTCTCTCAAGCTCCTCATTCAGCTGCCTGAGATTCTCCTCGGCCCTGTACCTGAGGACAATCTGCCAGAGTGCCTCGCCCAGATATGTTGCAACCCGGAGATCAAACTCATCATACAAACGTGGCTTTCCCCTGAGTGTGATGACCGCAACCACCTTGTCCCCTTCAAAGATTGGGAGGCAGATGCCGCCACACTTCCCTCCGATGAGCGGCACTCTCCTTTTGATCACCTCTTCCCATGGCCCGCCCCTGTCTGCCGGAGAGAGCCTTGCTGTTGCAGGGATATCATCTGAAGATGAGGAGATTTTGAAGAAGCTCTCATCAGGAGATAGGATGGCACAGTAGGCATGGGTGCTCTCTGTGAGTTTTGCTGCCTCACTGAGTGTTGCAGAGAGGATCTCCTCCTCCCCCGCATCCTGTACGGCGCTGATCCTGATCACCGACTCGAACATATCTTTTGTCCGGATTATTGCCTCTTCTGCTGCACGTTGCCTGGTAATGTCGCGGATGATCGCGATCCGGTACGGTTCTTCACCAAAGCTCGCATGGTGCATTGTTATTTCAAGTGTTGTCGACTCTCCATTGGATGACTGGAGATCCTTGATGAGTACTTTTCCGTCATCGGCCTCCGGTAGCAGGAGAGAAGCGTCATTCAGGCAGTCGGCAAGATGCATGCCCCGGAGTTCTTTCTGCTGTTTGTTCAGGAGGCGGCAGGTCTCTTCATTCAGATCCACGATAACATCGGATCTCGGATCGATGATCATGATCCCGACACTTACCTGGTCAAGTATGAACCGGAACCGCTCAAGCTCAAGGAGCCGGACCCGCAACTCCGGGTAGTAGCTCTTTCGAAAGGAGGTCTCCCCCAGCCCGAGGATCTTCTCGCGGAGCCTGAGCTGTTCTTCCCGCGTATTTTCAGAGCGCCGCTTCATAGAGTTGCATAACCTCCTCAACCGTTGGGAGGAGTGGATTGGTGACGATGCATCCATCCACCATTGCATATTCGGAGAGTTCCCGGATATCCTCTTTGAGCACCCCCCGCTCACCGAGGGTTCCTTTGATTCCAACCTTTTCGGCAAGTTCGCGCACCACACCTATGATCGCCTCTGCACCATTCTTCCGGATATCATCTTCAGATGCACCGAGTATCCTGCCGATGGTATTGTACCGCTCCTGTGCGGATGGATAATTATAGCGGATAACCACCGGCAGGAGGAGGGAGTTGGTCTCGCCATGCGGGAGATCATAGAGTCCGCTGATTGGATGAGCCATCGCATGAACAAGCCCGAGGCTGGCGTTAGAGAAGGCAAGTCCTGCATGAAGGCTTCCAAGCATCATCTGGTGGAGCGCCTCACTGTTGCTCCTCTCCCTGTATGCAACGGGCAGCGCAGCAGCGATCATGCGTATCGCCTCAAGCGCATGGAGGTCGGTCAGGTTTGAGCTGCCGGTTGATACATATGCCTCGATCGCATGGGTGAGGGCATCAAAGCCGCAGTATCCAATGAACTTCTGAGGCAGTGTCGACAGGAGATCGGGATCGATAAGGGAGGCATCCGGTATGATCGTCTTGCTGATGATCCCGAATTTCCGTGCCTTCTCCTCCTCGCTTATGATAGCAAACTGTGACACATCGGCAGAACTACCTGCGGTCGAAGGGATGCAGATGAGTGGGGGGCCCATATGGTGGATCTGGTCTACCCCTTCATACTGCTGAATTATGCCGCCATTTGTTGAGAGTATGGCGATTCCTTTTGCACAATCCATCGGGCTGCCCCCGCCGATTGCCAGAATTCCATCACAGCCGTTTTTTCGGTACATTGCTGTGCCTTCATCCACCTCTGTGGTGCGGGGATTCTCAGAGACCTGGCTGAAAATAGTGGAAGATATCCCGATAGATTCAGCGGCTGATGCAATCTCTGCTACCCATCCTGCCCGGACAACTCCGGGATCCGTAACGATGAGAACATGGGCAACCCCGAGATTATCGAGATAGTGGACTGCCTGCATCCGTGCCCCCTCCCCGAAGATCACCTCCGGCATCACAAACTTCCTGAGTGTATCGACTGTCATCTGTGGAGCCTCCCTGATCTCTCGATCTCTATGTATCATCAGGGACACAAAACAGTTGTGGGAAAAAGAGGCGGTACCGGGTGCGTACATGCTGATGATGGGGAGATGCCGGAACAGTCGGGTAAGCGGTCTCTCCCTCTGCCAAGGTGTGGGACGTGCCATGAATTGACGCGCCCGGTCTGGATGGTGTGTCCTGATAGGACGAAAGAGTGTTAAACCTTGTATTAGTTAATACTTTTCATAAAATGTGTAATACCTAACCAAGATCCTATCTCTTTTCAGGGCGATACTTCTCCAGATGCAATCCCTGCAGGCAACCTGTATCTTTCATGGCCCTTTTGTCTTTGATGAAGGGGATGCAGCCCGGATCTACCACGCGCTCCTCCCAGAGCGGTCTATTGTTGCCGGAGTGATGGGGAGGACAGCAGCTGCTGCAAGCGGTCTGCCGGTAACCTATGCCGATGCCCCTCCATCTGTTGTTATCAATGGGATGGAGGGTGTTAGTATGCTGGTTAATCGGGGGAAGACGCCCGCCTCGGGGAGGCGGTTTGGAGAGATCGTCGCCTCGCGAGTCAGGGGTGGACTGATCCATATCGAGTGTTCGGATCAGATCTGTTACCTCTGGAATAATGGGGATCGGGCAATTGCAGAGGGGATCTGCGATCAGATCGGGTACCGTCTCGTTATGTTGAACTCGTCACGGGACGATCAACCGGATATCCGGAGGATCTGCGGCTGCATTCCTGGTGAGCCGGTGATGGTTGAAGGGATCACGATCGGGTATGCGACTGCGGAAGAGGCGGTCATCTCCAGGAAAGATGGCATCATCATGCCGATCAGCGGCATACGCCTGAAGCTCCATGGGATCGAGAAGCTTAACGCCATCGGCTGCCCCCCCCTGGATCGGGCATGGTGCAAGAGCGGCTGGATCAGGACTGCTACACCCGCAAATATCAGGCGAACCTCTCCCCCCTGCGGCAGGGTGCAGACGATCGATCATGCGGGGATCGCCACGTACAGGATGATCACCCCCGATACCTGTGGTATTCTCGCAATCGGGGATGACACCACCGCAGTCTGCGGCCATATCGGAGCAGTCCTTGGAATACCGGTCTTTGGGATCACCGACGGAGATGGAGATAGCATTGTTCCAGAAGCCTATGCTCCCGGATCTGTTATTGTCCGTACAATCTCCGGCACCGACGATCAGATTGGCCGCGAGATTGCTGCATCCCTCCCACAGGGGGATCAGGTATGCTGGGATGAACTTGTTACTTTCCTCCTTGAACAATTTTCCGGTTCCATCCGCTTGGTGAGGGATCTCCGATGATGCGGTGTGCGGAATGCAAGGGGAAGGGGCTCTGCGGCCTCCCGAAATGCCCGATCATGCAACGGTTCTATGCACTGACGAATGAGAAGCCGCAGTCAGAATATATGGGCCCATCTCCATCCATCTTCATCGGAAGCAGCGGGTACCCCCGTGTCGTCGGAGGACCGCTCCTCCTCCGTGAGTCTGACACACCAACCGACTGGATCACCCGCGGCCTTGGTATGGAGGAGATCGTCGGTATCAGGTCGAGGACGATCCGGGGTTCACAGCCAGTCAAAACTGTCCTTGAGAAAGCGCAGGAGGTCGCTCTCTCAAGCAGGCCCCTTGATGTCGAGGCGAGGTTTGAAAAACCGATCCGCTATGATCTCTCGTTTGACGGGACCGTGGCGCCGATCGGCCTCTCGGGAAGACTCTCAAAAGTCTCTGTTCTTGATAATGCCGTGGTGGAGCCTGCCGTTGATCGGTACACATCGGATACTGATGTACGGGCAACCGAGGCGGCATCCGCCCTCTTTCAGGATGGAATAGATGTTTACCGGATCACAAGCCTCCTCACAGCAGGGCTTCTTGGCTCAAAACGGAAGTTTGTGCCTACCCGGTGGGCGATCACAGCCGTTGACGATATGATCTCAAAAGATCTCAGGAAGCGGGTTTGCCGGCTGGTACCCCTTCAGGATATCCTCGTCCACTCTGCTCTCCTCTATGGCAACAGGATTGTTCTCCTCTTCATCCCTTCCCCGGACTTTAGGTTTGAGATGATCGAGCGATGGCAGAGCAACTCCCTCTGGGGTGGAGATGAAGATGTGGTTGTAGTCGATGGAGAGAAGAAGAAGAAACAGGGGTATTCTCCGATTGCGGGCGCCTATTACTCAGCCCGCCTTGCCGTTCTCGAGCATCTGGAAAGCATTGGCAGAACAGCCCGGGTGGTGGTGGTCCGGGATATTTCCGGGGATTACTGGGCACCCCTTGGTACCTGGGTGATCCGGGAGGCAACCAGGGCTGCACTGAAATCTCCTGCCATCCCCTGTCCCGATCTCCATTCAGGGGAGGCGATGGTCACGGCACTGCTTGGCTCATCATTCTGGCGGAGCCGATCGGATCTGATCCGGGATCTCCGATCCCAACGGACATTTGCCGACTTTTTCTAAAAATGGTTTTGAGAACAAAACAATACCTTCATTCACGATCAGGGAAGAGGTATATCTGATTAAATGCTCTTTTCCGAGTTTGCCCTCTTATGTGAGAAGATAGAATCGCTCGCAAGCCGTCTTGAGATGCGGGATACAATCGCAGATATCCTCCCCGGCCTTGCACCGGATGATCTTCCAATTTTTGTCAGGTTCATCCGCGGCCTGATCTTTCCAGACTGGAGCTCTGCACATCTTGGGATCGGGCCAAATCTCCTCTATGATGCGGTTGCTTATGTGGCGGGCTGGAAACGGAGTGACGTGATCGCTCTTGTCAACCGGACCGGAGACGCCGGGACAGCTGTTGAATTCCTTCTGAAAGAGAAGACTCAGATGAGTCTCTTTGCCGAAGAGCTCACCCTTGGCGATGTCTATGCGACATTTCTGAGGATGGCCGATACTTCCGGTGCAAAGTCACAGAAGGAGAAACTGAGGAATGCAAAGCTCCTGTATTCGAATGCATCGCCACTTGAAGGTCGGTATCTCACCCGCCTGATGCTTGAGGAGCTCAGGATTGGTGTCGGGGAAGGAAGTGTCCGGGATGCGATTGCGATCGCCTTCCTTGTGAGCCCCGATTCTGTGAACAGGGCACATCAGGTGATGAATGATCTCGGTGAGGTGGCAAGGATCGCGTCTGTTGATCCGGATGCCCTCCTGAACGTGAAGATCGAGCTCTTCAGGCCTGTGAAGATGATGCTCGCCCAGACGGGATCGATTCCGGAGATGGTTGCAGGCACAGGTGAGGTCTGTGCGGAGTACAAATATGATGGCAGCCGGTTCCAGTTCCACCGGAGAGGAGACCGTGTTGCCATCTACTCCCGGAGACTCGAAGATCTGACCGCTGCGCTTCCTGATATTGCCGATCAGCTCTCAAATGTCATCTCAGGCGATGTAATCCTTGATGGCGAGGTGGTTGCCATCAGGGATGGGAGGCCGATGCCATTCCAGACGGTGCTCAGGCGGATACGGAGGAAACATGATGTCTCTGCCCATGTGGATCAGATACAGATGATCCCCTTCGTCTTCGATATCCTCTACCGTGATGGCGAAGGGCTGATCGATCTCCCCCTTTCAGAGCGGCGCATACATCTCGAAGACGTAATGAGCGGGTGTATCGCTCCACAGATCCGATCATCTGATCCTGGGGAGCTCCTGAAATTCTATCATACGGCACTTGGGGAGGGGCACGAGGGAATTATGCTGAAAGTGCCAGGCTCCCCCTATATCCCTGGCAACCGGGGGAAGCACTGGGTGAAATGCAAACCAGAAGTCGAGACGATCGATCTGGCTGTGATCGGGGGTGAATGGGGCGAAGGGCGGCGTGCCCACCATTTTGGCTCCTTCCTCCTCGCCTGCCAGGATGATGATGGAAGTCTCCTCCCGGTGAGCCGTGTTGCGACCGGTATCAATGACGAGACGCTCGCCCTCCTTCACGATCTCTTCAAAGACCGGGTGATCAGTACAACTGGTAAGGAGGTTTCCTTTGAACCCGGGATCATCTTTGAGGTAGGATACTCGGAGATCCAGAAGAGCACAAATTATGATTCCGGATATGCCCTTCGATTCCCCCGGTTTATAAGGATACGTGATGATAAGCGGATGGATGAGATTGAGACCCTCGCCCAGATTGAGGATCGTTACCGGCGGTTTGAGAGCCGGTTGGCTCCGGGTCATGATCCGGCCAGAGAGCAATAGTCATATACCTGAGTGATGCGATCTCTCTTGTATGGGAGTGGGCACTGTATTGGATCTGATGCCGCATGATGATCCAGGCCAGATCAGAGAACGCTTCCGTCTGTATATCCGGGAAAACAGTGATGCAATAGATCGCTCTCTCCCACTCTTCTTCACCCATGTCGTCTCTGCTCTTGAAGAAGGAGATGGACGGCTCCCCGATCCCGATTATAATTTTTTTCTGGATGAGATCGCCTGTGAGATCTTCAGGAACAGTTCCCGGATGAATGATCCGGCTTTCGATCAGGAACTCGGTGCCATCCTTGCAGAATATAAACGTAATGGCGGGAGAGGTGGCCTTGATCTCGTCTCCGGCCTGCATTCCATCAGGAGAGGGCTGTACCGCAATGCCGTTCTTCTCCTGAAGAAGTACCGGTTCATCGATCCGCTGATTGGATCGGCCATTGCCTATTGTTATATTCAGACGGGCCGTGAGGAGGGAGAAACGGATCGCCAGCAATCTGATCCTCTCCTATCTGCAAGGGAGCAGTTAATAGCGATGAGCGAACACCGTCCGCCTCTCGCCTCACACCCCCTCCTCACAGAAGATGAGAATGATCTCCTCTCGTCCCTCTTCTGGGATGTCTATGAGCTGGCACGGGAATGGTTCCCCCATGATGAATGGTTCCCTGAGATTGCTTTATTAAAAGCTGAGAGAGATGGCGATGCCCGCCGATATGATTCGGTTTTGACAGACGCACTCACCTCGTTTCCTGATGATATCAGGTTTCTGCGGCGTGCATTCCATGGGGCGCTTGAGAGGGAATCGCTCGAATCCGCAGCAGTGATCCTCCAGAGGATGATCCGGGTGATGCCGGATGGAATGGAGCCGGCATATTATGGCCTGAAGCTGGCAACTATCACCGGAAAGGCGGAGATATTCTACCGGTTTAAAAAGCAGGCGATCGTCCGGGGTATTCCTCTCTATCTCATCCATCTCATCGAGTATATATTTGAGATACTCCGGAGAAATCACGAAGGGGCGGTGGGGACAAGGCAGCGTTTCTCGGCATCGTATCCCCGCATTGGTTATATTATGGATCTCTTCACATACCTTGAAGAGGATGTCTTCTCTGGCGATCCAGTTCGTCAGAAGAGGGGTATGCAGGCACTACTGCCGATAGTTGACAGATTTGCAATGAGCGTATTAAAGATTGGAGAAGAGTGACCTATGCATGATGATCTAAGTATTCAGGTTTTTTTGCGTTCTCCCTGTGGGATGCTTGTCCTTGAAAAGAGGACAGGAACTGTTGTTGCGATTAACTCATCCCTCTCAAAAATTCTAGGGTGCAGGAGTGGCCTTGATCTCTCCCTTCCTCTCTCTGCGGTTCTTCAGACCGGCGCATCTTCCCAGACCTCACGAGGGGTTTTTGAACAGAAGATACGGAATGCGGTCATGGAGGAGAGGGACGGCTTCACTCAGATGCTCCGCGATGCTTCAGGGATAAGTGCCGAATACCTGATCAGGCCACGTGCAATCAACCTTGACTATCGTGAATATATCCTGCTCTCCATATCAAAGGTCTCAGATATGTCCTCATCAAACCTCCTGATGGAAGAGGCGCTTGCCGAGAAGGAGGTGCTGCTCCGCGAGGTCCATCACCGGGTGAAGAACAATCTCCAGGTGATCTCAAGTCTCCTCCAGCTCCAGTCCCAGTTTGTGAGCGATCCGAAGATCCTCGGCTATATGACTGACAGCCAGAACAGGGTCCGGGCACTTGCCTATATCTATGAACATCTCTACCGGTCAAAGGAACTCGGGATGATCGACTTTTCTGAATATACAACCCGGATCACCCAGAGTCTTCGGAGGGAATATGGCGCCAATGCACAGAATGTGGCCGTGCAGTTTGATATCCATGATGTGGTATTGAACCCGGATACCTCGGTCCCCCTCGGGCTTCTGCTCAATGAACTGGTTTCAAATGCATTCAGGCATGCATTCCCTGATGAGCGTGAAGGGACGATTATGATCTCCATGCACCCAAATGAGAATGGAAGCTATACTCTTGCTATCAGGGACGATGGCATCGGGATGCCAAAAGGCATCAGGATCGAGAAGATCCAATCGCTTGGCCTCCTCCTCGTCTCTTCCCTGGTGACACAGCTGGATGGAACGCTTGAGCTGAAAACAGGTAAAGGAACTGAGTTTCGGATTGTCTTCAATCCATTAAAATACAAAGAGAGGGAGTGAAGAGATGGCAGAAACCAGTGTTTGGATCGTCGAGGATGAATCTATCGTCGCAATGGATTTAAAGGCCCGTCTTCTGAAGATGGGGTATTCTGTTACCGGGATATCCGGCTATGCAGAGGAAGCAATAGAAGAGATCCGTCTGCATCCTCCGGATATTGTACTGATGGATATCGTCCTGAAAGGTACTATGGATGGGATCGAAGCAGCAGCGATCATCAGGGAGGAACTGGAGATCCCTGTTGTGTACCTGACGGCATATTCTGAAGAGGGAACGATCTCGCGGGCAAAGGTGACCGAGCCGTATGGGTATATCCTCAAGCCGTTCATGGAACGTGATCTGCAGATCGCCATCGAGATAGCAGTGTATAAATCCTCGATGGAGAGGAGGCTTCGGGCGAGCGAGCGGTGGCTGAAGACAACGATGCAGAGCATGGGTGAGGGGATCATCGCAACTGATACCGGGGGGGTTGTGAGGTTTATGAACCCGGTTGCATCCAGCCTCACCGGCGTCGGCGAGGAACAGGCGGCTGGGAGCCCTTCAGGCGCTGTCTTCAGGATTGAGAACGGTGCCGGAAACCGGGGTGCTGATCCTGTTCTACAGGCACTCAGGGATCAAAGAGCAGTCTATTCAGATCAGCTGATGGTTCTTGTCTCTTTGGATGGTACACGGCGTTTTGTTGAGTATACTGCAACCCCGATTATGGATGAGAAGGAACATCTCACAGGGTCAGTGCTGATATTCCGGGATATCAGCGATCGCGTCCGGACTGAAGAGGAGCTTCGCCGACACCGCGAACACCTCGAAGAACTTGTTGCCGAACGGACACTGGAGCTTCAAAAAGTGAATGCCCGGCTTGAACAGACACTTCATTATATTGATATGGTAGAGAAGAAGTGGGTCGAAGATGCACTCGTCTCAGAAGTTGCCGGCAGCTATACTGCCCAACCCCGGATGCCGGATGGCCTCATCAGCATTGATTCGGGTCTCCATGTCAGGCTGATCAACTATGCGGCAGAAGAGATGATCGGATGGACGCAGAAAGATGCCGAGAACCAGCCGCTATCTGCAATTCTTTCGCTTGAAGGCCATTCCAAAGATGCGATCGCAAAACAGCTCCGTTCAGTTGTTGCAGGTGGTGCCAGGGAGCCTGTGGAGATGGATTGTATCCTTCTCAGGCGTGATTGTGTGAGAATGCCGGTTCGGATCAGCGTCGAGCCATTCCGGGATCACTCCGGCATGATCATCGGTGCAACCGTCTCAATACGCCGGATCCAGCCCTCTCCTGTTGGAAAGATGTAGAATCGAATGGAGCATTTTTCTACCTCTATCCTGTCTCAATGAATCCGTATCGGCCGGGAGAGGCAGGAACAGTCGATTCCGGGAGATGCCACCCGGAGATCGGTATAGGTCATATCGAGGCCAAGCGCCTCCTGTGATGAGGCGAAGGCAACTGAGGGGGAGTTGTTCACTTCACTCAGATGCGAGAGGATGACGGTGGAGACTGAGCCGTGCAGCTCGGTGAGACATTCTGCTGCCATTTTGTTTGAGAGATGCCCCTTTTTCCCCCTGATCCGTCGCTTCAAATATTCAGGATAGGGCCCTTCCTCAAGCATCTTCGGGCAGTGATTTGATTCAAGGACAATTCCATCGCTCTCTGCAAGAAGCTCCATCATTCGGGGGGTGATTGTCCCCGTATCGGTCATGATTGAGAGCTTAAGGTCATCTGATCGTATCGAATAGCCGCATGGTTCGGTTGCATCGTGGGAGACGGCAAAAGGGGTGACCTCGAATGCCCCGACTGTCAGGGGGGTATTGTACCGGCAGGCGATATGGGGTGGAGGTTTTTTGATCTGCTGCCGGGTCGAGGAGAATGCCGCAAGTGTCCCGCCGGTTGCAATCAGTGGGAGGCCAAGTGCCCGGGCAAGGGTATTGGCACTCCGGACATGATCGGT
>NPIE01006501.1_pt1 | contig 20190 bp, 15 predicted proteins | sample 8637661 | NCBI WGS metagenome assembly NPIE01 (sample SAMN07420842, study PRJNA396082) | bioreactor metagenome | isolation source: sample BA12 brine-fed electro-methanogenic bioreactor BA | place: Japan: Kochi | collected 2016-12-09
TCAGTGTAGGCAGGTTTGGTCCACATAATGCGTTCCTCGTTTTTGTTATCGATATGTCTTTGTGACACCCTGATAGTAGGCAACCGTGCCACCACTCCAATATGGTACTTTGGAACGAATTCAGGGCTGACTTGGTATAGCAACCAGCGGTAGGGCACGCCGCGGCGTACCTACACCTTATACGAAAAAAACGGCCCGGAGGCCGTTAAACGGATTGCTGCAGAGCAATAGACTGCCAGGGTGAAGCAGCCATGATTTGCACATCCCTGTGCAGTGCTTCGGAGATAACAGGGCCTGTAAAGGCCCGTGCCTTAGAAGAATCCCAGCGGGTTGATGTCGTAGCTGACCAGCATGTTCTTGGTCTGCTGGTAGTGATCGAGCATCATCTTGTGCGTTTCACGACCCACGCCGGACTTCTTGTAACCGCCAAAGGCAGCATGTGCCGGGTACTGGTGGTAGCAGTTGGTCCAGACACGACCGGCCTGAATGCCACGGCCCATGCGGTAGGCGCGGTTCATGTCGCGGCTCCATACACCGGCACCCAGACCAAACTCGGTGTCATTGGCGATGGCGAGGGCTTCAGCCTCGTCCTTGAAGGTGGTAACGGATACGACCGGTCCAAAGATCTCTTCCTGGAACACGCGCATGCTGTTGTTGCCCTTGAGCAGAGTCGGCTGGATGTAGTAGCCGCGGCCCAGGTCATCGCCCAGCTGCTCCTTGTCACCACCGATCAGCACTTCAGCACCTTCGGCACGGCCTATGTCGAAGTAGCTCATGATCTTGTCGAACTGCTCCTGAGAAGCCTGAGCACCGACCATGGTTTCGGTATCGAGCGGGTTGCCACGCTTGATCTTCTTGATGCGATCAATGACGCGTGCGATGAAATCATCGTAAATGCTTTCCTGCACCAGCAGACGCGACGGACAGGTGCAGACTTCGCCCTGGTTGAAGAACGCCAGTACGGTACCTTCCACACACTTATCGATGAATTCGTCTTCATGGTTCATGACGTCTTCAAAGTAGATGTTGGGGGACTTGCCGCCCAGTTCTACAGTCGACGGAATGATGTTTTCGGCAGCACATTTCAGAATGTGCGAACCCACCGGAGTGGAGCCGGTGAAGGCGATTTTGGCAATGCGCTTGCTGGTCGCCAGAGCCTGACCCGCTTCGGCACCAAAACCGTTAACGATATTCAGCACGCCCGGCGGCAACAGGTCCTGAATGGTTTCCATCAACTTCAGAACGGACCAGGGAGTTTGCTCAGCAGGCTTCAGTATGATGCAGTTGCCTGCCGCCAGTGCCGGAGCAATTTTCCACGCCGCCATCAGCAGCGGGAAGTTCCAGGGAATGATCTGGCCGACAACACCCAGCGGCTCATGGAAGTGGTAGGCCACGGTGTTTTCGTCGATCTCGCCGATGGAGCCTTCCTGCGCACGGATACAGCCGGCAAAGTAACGGAAGTGGTCGATGGCCAGCGGTACGTCAGCGGCCAGGGTTTCACGCACAGCCTTACCATTGTCCCAGGTTTCGGCCACGGCGATCTGTTCCAGATTTGCTTCCAGACGGTCAGCAATCTTGAGCAGGGTGTTGGAGCGTTCCTGCACGGAGGTACGAGCCCAGGCATCCTTGGCTGCGTGGGCAGCGTCCAGTGCCAGTTCGATATCTTCAGCGGTTGAACGGGGGATTTCACAGAAGGCTTCGCCGGTTACCGGTGAAACGTTTTTGAAGTATTCACCTTTCACCGGGGCTTTCCATTCACCGCCGATGAAGTTGCCGTAGCGCGGCTGCAGAGTGACGATGGAATCTGCCTGTCCTGGCTGTGCGTAGATCATATTCTTAGCCTCTTGTTGTTATTCGCATCACGCTCGAAGAGCAGTAACGATTGACGCTTTCAATATTAGCGAACGCTACTGATCTTCGAGTATAGTGCCTTGGCAGTGAGAATATGAGCCTTTGGTACTAGACAGGCCGATTAATTGTCAGATTAGTTCAGCTCCAGCTGGATATGGAACGTGGTGCCCACTTCCGGATCAGAGGTAACAGCCATGTGCCCCCGATGCTGCTGGGTGATGACATAGAAAGCAAAGGACAAGCGCTTTTCGGGCCCGGATGCAGATGCCATTTCATTCTCGGCATGGTGCGGATAGGGCTCGAACAGGCACATCTGCTCTTCACTGCTGAGGCCCACACCATTGTGCTGAATGCGCAGTGACAGCGAATCATAGCTGCGTGAAGCATAGAGCTTCAGCTTCGGCACAAATCCTTCCCTGTTCTGTGCAACTTTATCACTCAGGGCCGCCAACGAGTAACGCAGAATGCTCAGCAAGGCCTGCTGAAGCTCTGTTATGTAACAGGGGACTTTCGGCAGATCGGTCTCGAAGTGACGCTCGATTTTGACATCACTGAACGGAATCGCATTGGGGAGCGCCAGTACTTCACCCGCCAGATCAACCGAGTGTTCAATGATGTCGATGACATTGGCACTGGCTGGTGCAGTTGTGCGCCCACGCGCAAATTCGAGCAGATTCTGAATCACTGACTCGACTTCTCGCCCGTTTTCGGCTGCGTTCTGCAGCAAGCGGTGAAGACGTGCGACCTCCTCTTTCTGTTTGCCGCCTTCCTGCAGGAAGCTGGCGGATTCCAACAGACTGTGGAAGCTGCGCAGATCAAACAGTATCGCCTGCAATGGCTTGTTTATATCGCTGGCCATAGTGGTGGCAAGCTCGCCCATCGACGCCAGTCGATCGTGCTGAATCAGCATGTTTTCGGCAATCACCCGGCGGGTGACATCATCCACCATAATCACCACACCCGGCTCGCTGTAGTTTTCAAGCGGATAGACGGTGATATCCATGTAGTAACTGCCCGGCTGGCTGTAACGCAGCGTCAGGGTTTCGTTCTTCTGCAGCGCCTCTTCAATGTGGCTCGGTTTCAAGGTGATGTCCGGATAGATAGCCCAGAGGTTGCGCCCGATCGCGTTGATCGCCTTGATACCGGAAAGCTTCTCGGCACGCGGGTTCCACTGTGTAATCGTGCCTTCCCGGTCAAGGCCGACCAGCACCAGCGGCATGGAGCTGAGAATATTCTGAATATAGGCCTCTGACGCCTGAAGGCGCCCAGTCGTCACCACATGCTCTGACACTTCCTGCTCCAACCGTGCGGTACGCTCTTTCACTCGTTTTTCGAGGTTGGCCTTGATCTCTTCCAGCTCGTGGTTGTAACCACGCGCCCGCCGCCAGACGATAAACAGTACGAGTGCCGCCAGTGTCAGCAGGATGATCAGCACACCACTGGAAAAGTTGGCAACATATTGCCACTTGGTATTGCCATCCTCATCTCGGAACGGCGCAAATATATCGGCTTGGGCGAAGGTAGCAGGCAGCAAAAGCAACAGAGCTATACAGTATCGAAACATGATGCAAAGGGTATCCGGATGTAAAAAACTGGAAAGATGGGTGACTCAAGGCCCACATTATAATGAATCAGAGTGGCTTCGGGATACACCTGATCTGACCGGCCATGTCATGACCGGTCAGATCGGATCGGATGGCTACCAGGGGCCGACGACGTAACCCAGCTTGTCCGGCAGCCACAGGGCAATACCGGGCACCAGCATCACCAGCAACAGACTGCAGGCCATGGCTGCAATAAATATCAACGTCCAGCCAATGGTATGCTCCAGACGGATATTGGCGATCCGCGTGGTGACCATCAGGTTGACCGCGACGGGCGGTGTAAACTGGCCAATGGCGATATTCATCGCCAACAGGATGCCGAACCAGACCGGGTTCCAGCCAAAATGGTTCATCAGCGGCAGTACGATCGGGATCAGGATAAGGTAGATCGACACCGCATCCAACAGCATACCCGCAATCAACACCAGCAGCATGACCAACCCCAGCAGGACCCAGCCGCTTTCCGACAGCGCCAGCAGACCATTGGCCAAGTGCTGGAATGTGCCAAGCGTAGTGCCGGCCCAGGCAAAGATACCCGCCAACGCTATGATCAGCATCACCACACCCGAGGTCACCGCCGCTTCCGTCATCAGATCAAACAACTGGCGAATCCCCAGATTGCGGTAAACCAAACAGCCAACGATAACACCATAGGTGACCGCAACCACAGCCGCCTCGGTCGGTGTGAACAGGCCTGAACGCAAACCACCGAGAATGATTACCGGTGCAAACAGTGCCGGCAAGGCCGCCTTGAGGCTGGGCCAGAATGGCGGGCGCTCTGACTTTTCCGGGTCTTCCCAGCCATACTTGCGGGCCAACAGCAGTGCTGGCACGAGAAGGGAGAGCCCAGCCAGAATGCCGGGAAACAAACCAGCAGCAAACAGTGCACGCAGATCGACGCCAGGCACCACGATGGAGTACAAAATCAAGGCGATCGAGGGCGGGATCAGAATCGCGGTAGATGAAGATGCCGCTATCAGCGACGCCGAAAAGGCCTGAGGATAACCTGCCTTGCGCATGCTGGGCAGCATCACCATCGCCACGGCAGCGGCATCGGCGGGGCCTGAGCCACTCATCCCGCCCATAATCAGACAGACCAGTACTGCGACAACGGCAAGCCCGCCATGGCGAGGCCCGATCACCGACTGGGCAAAACGAACCAGGCTGGCTGCGACCCCTGCCCGCTCAAAAATAAGGCCCGTGAGGATAAACAGTGGAATGGCAATCAGGGGATATTTGGCCACGCTGTTGTAGGTATTGGTTCCCAGAGTCGCCAGCATGTCTGGCGACAGTCCGGCCAGAATACCGACGATGCCTCCCAAGCCCAACGCAATGGCCACTGGCACACCCAGAAGCAGCGCCAGCAGGAAACTGCCGATCAGCAGTAGATCAGGGCTCATGGATCACCTCCTGTGGTTCATTGCCACGCAGGCGATCGATGAGATTCTGCGTCGTGCGCACAACGATGGCTGCTGCCAGCAACGGCAGCCAAGCCACATAAATCCAGTTGGGCAGCCCAAGCCCCGGGGACAGTGATTCCCATTGGTACTCTTCCAGCGCCAGCTTGGCACCGTACCAGCAGGTAACGCCCAGTACGATCACGCCCGCCAGCCACTGCAGCACATACACAACCTTGAGCGCAGGTTTGGGCAGGTGATGTTCGATCAGTTCAATGCGAATGTGCTGATTATGACGTGCCGCTACCGCTGCTCCAGCAAAGGTGAGCAGTACCAGCAAAAAGACCGAAAACTCTTCCGTGAAGGCAAAAGAGGCATCGGTCGCATAGCGCACGATCACATTGCCCAGACTGATCAGACAGATCGCGATCAATGACAGGGACGCCAGCCAGGCCTCCGGCCTGAACTTGGGGGGTCGGGTAGACATTATCACTCCACTTCAGACAACAACGCCCGCCGGGGTGGCGGGCGTCCTCATGCAGGTGCCCTATTACTGCGGACGGTTGGCAATGGCTTCCTGCGCCTGCTTGACCAGCTCTTCGCCGATACGCGGCGTCCACTTTTCGTATACGGACTGAGTGGCTTCGACAAAGGCTGCGTGCTGTTCAGGGGTCAGGTCGGTCACCTGAACGCCACGCTCCTTGATTTTGGCCAGCGTCTCATCCAGTTCAGCACGGGATTTTTCGATCTCCCATTTGCCGGCATCAATGGCAGCCTGCTTCAGCAGGGCCTGATCTTCCGGGCTGAACTGGCTCCACACACGGTTACTGACGGCAAATACCAGCGGGTCAGCCATGTAGTGCCACTGAGTCAGGTAGGTCTGGCCCACCTGATCAATACGCGCCACATCAAATACGGACAGAGGATTTTCCTGTCCATCAACCGCACCCGTTGTCAGTGCAGGCTTGGCGTCCGCCCAGCTCATCTGAGTCGGGTTGGCACCCAGCGCCGTAAAGGTATCCTGGAACAGCGGTGAACCCACAACACGGACCTTCAGCCCTTCCAGGTCAGACGGCTGCTTGACTTCATGCTTGGAGTTGGACAGTTCACGGAAGCCGTTTTCACCCCATGCCAGCGGAGTAACACCGCGCTTTTCGATCGCTGCAAACACCGCTTTGCCCGCTTCACCCTGAGTGATTGCGTCGATGGCAGCGTAGTCCGGCATCAGGAACGGCAGCGAGAACAGGTTCAGTTCAGGCACCTGCGGTGACCAGTTGATGGTCGAGCCAACCGCCATATCAATCAGGCCGGATCGCATGGCTGAGAACTCCTTGGTCTGGTCACCGGAGACCAGCTGGGAGTTGCTGTAGATTTTCATGTTGATGCGGCCTTCAGACCGTTCTTTTACCAGCTCGACCCATTTGTCGGCAGCCTGTCCCCAGGGAAAGGCGGAAGGCAGAACGGTAGAGACGGTATACTCAGCCTTGTATTCGGCACTGGCAACAGAGCTGAACAGCAGTGTAGCGGCTGCAGCGGCCATGAATGTGCGACGTTTCAGCATCATGTCTTCCTTTTTTATCTGTTGTTGTATGGCAGCGGCATTATCCTGACCGCTTGCTCCAATCAATTATAAAAGGCTTGTCGACAGCGACGCAAAACAATTACACCCACTACCCTGCCCACAAACGAAAATCCCCGCACAGGGCGGGGATTTAGCGATAACGAAACACAGGATCAGCTGTCAGCCGAGGCTTTGGCTGGTTCCTGATTTTCGTAGATCAGGATCGGTTCGGAGGTGCCGGTGATCACACCTTCGTCGATCACTACCTTGGCAACATTATCCATCGACGGCAGCTGATACATGATATCCAGCAGAGTCGCCTCCAGAATGGAACGCAGACCACGGGCCCCGGTCCGACGCTCCAGCGCCTTTTCGGCGACCGCTTTCAATGCGTCTTCACGGAAGTCCACATCGACCCCTTCCATCTCGAACAGGGCCTGATACTGCTTGACCAGACTGTTCTTGGGCTCGGTGAGAATCTGAATCAGTGCCTCTTCATCAAGCTCGGACAACGTGGCAATCATCGGCAGACGCCCCACAAACTCGGGAATCAGACCAAACTTGACCAAATCTTCCGCTTCGACATCGTGCAGTGCTTCGCTAAGACGGCTGTCGTCCTTGCTCTTCACCACGGCACTGAAGCCGATGGAGCTGCGCTCACTGCGGTCACGGATAATTTTTTCCAGACCGGCGAAAGCACCACCACAGATAAACAGGATATTGGACGTGTCCACCTGCAGGAACTCCTGCTGAGGATGCTTGCGTCCACCCTGAGGAGGAACGGAAGCGACCGTACCCTCAATCAGTTTCAGCAGCGCCTGCTGTACCCCTTCACCGGACACATCACGCGTGATGGAGGGGTTATCAGATTTGCGTGAGATTTTGTCGATCTCATCGATGTACACAATACCCAACTGGGCCTTTTCGACATCGTAGTCACACTTCTGCAGCAGCTTCTGGATGATGTTCTCGACATCTTCACCCACATAGCCCGCTTCAGTCAGCGTGGTGGCATCCGCAATGGTAAAGGGTACATTAAGCAGGCGCGCCATGGTTTCAGCCAGCAGGGTCTTGCCGCTGCCGGTGGGACCGATCAGCAGAATGTTGCTCTTGCCAAGCTCCACTTCACCCTTTTTCTGGAACCGCAGACGCTTGTAGTGGTTGTACACCGCAACCGCCAGCACTTTCTTGGCACGCTCCTGCCCGATTACGTAATCGTCCAGGGTTGCCTTGATCTCGGCCGGAGTCGGCAGGGTATCACTGGGCTCCTGCTCTTCCGAATCCTGAATCTCTTCGCGGATGATATCATTGCAGAGATCAACACACTCGTCACAGATAAAGACAGAGGGACCTGCGATCAATTTGCGCACTTCATCCTGGCTTTTGCCGCAGAAGGAACAGAACAGCTTACTGCCCTCTCCCCCCTTGCCGGTCGTCTCGTCTGCCATCTTCTTACCTCAAAAAAACCATTTACACTTGTTATGCGCCCGAGGCGGCCGAATTTCAACCCGGCCGCGACTACAAAGGGTTATTCGCTTTCGATACGGCGCTCAAGTACGGAGTCGATCAGCCCGTATTCAGCAGCCGTTTTCGGATCCATGAAATTGTCACGATCCGTGTCACGCGCAATCGTCTCGAAATCCTGACCTGTGTGGTGAGCCAGCAGGCGATTCAATTTTTCGCGAATTGACAGAATTTCACGGGTATGGATCTCAATATCGGTCGCCTGGCCCTGATAGCCACCCAGCGGCTGATGAATCATTACACGCGCATTCGGCAGCGCAAAGCGCTTGCCCGGCTCACCTGCCGCCAGCAGGAAAGCGCCCATGCTGGCCGCCTGGCCAATACACATGGTGCTGACGTTGGGCTTGATGAACTGCATGGTATCGTAGATTGCCATGCCCGCCGTAACCGAGCCACCCGGTGAGTTGATGTACAGGTGGATGTCCTTGTCCGGATTTTCGGCTTCAAGGAACAGCAACTGGGCGACAATCAAGTTGGCCATATGGTCTTCGACCTGACCCACCAGAAAAATGACCCGTTCTTTGAGCAGACGGGAGTAGATATCGTAGGCGCGCTCGCCTCGTGAGCTCTGCTCCACCACCATCGGGACCAGCCCGGAATTGGTGATTTCGGTGGAACGCCCGGAATAGATATCTGCCATGCAAGAATTCTCCTTACCCTGATAAGCGAAAAAACGACAGTCAGCCAGGCCAACTGTCGTTTCCTTTACGGCTTACGCCCTGACCGGCTGTTCCGGATCAGGCTTCGGTCTCTTCAGCTTGCTGCTGAGCAGGCTTGATAGCCTCCTCGTATGCAACCGCTTTTTCAGTGACTGTAGCAGAAGCCAGCAGATGATCAACTACCTGATCTTCCAGTACCAGGCTCTTGATCTGGTTCAGGATCTGGTCGTTGCTGTAGTACCAGTCGATAACCTGCTGCGGTTCCTGGTAGGTTTCAGCCATCTCTTCAACGGTTTCGCGCACACGCTGCTCATCCGCTTTCATGTCGTTGGCCTTGACCACTTCCTGAACCAACAGGCCTACGCTTACACGGCGCTGAGCCTGAGCTTCGAACATTTCTTTCGGCAACATGTTCGGGTCGATGTTGGCATCCTGACCACCGAACTGCTGAATTGCCTGACGACGCAGGTTGTCAATTTCGCTGTCGATCAGGGCTGCAGGCACCTCAATCTCATTGGCCTTGAGCAGCTCAGTGAAGACCTGATCTTTCAGCTTCATTTTCAGAGCGTGCTTGAGTTCACGCTCCATGTTCTTGCGCACTTCAACCTTGAAGCCATCCAGTTCTTTCTCTTCGATGCCAAAGCGAGAGAAGAACTCTTCGTTCAGTTCAGGCAGTTCCTGAGCGGAAACGCTCTGTACCTTGGTCTTGAAAACAGCCGCTTTACCTTTCAGGTTTTCAGCGTGGTAGTCTTCCGGGAAGGTAATTTCCAGATCGAACTCTTCACCCGCCTTCTTGCCTTCCAGACCGGCTTCAAAGCCAGGAATCATGGAGCCGGAACCCAGCACAAGGCTGTGACCCTCTGCCTTGCCGCCTTCGAATGCTTCGCCATCGATGAAGCCTTCAAAGTCGATCTTGACCTGGTCGCCTTCAGCCGCAGCGCGATCCACTTCGGTCCAGTTTGCCTGCTGCTTGCGCAGGGTATCGATCATCTGATCCATGTCGGCATCAGTGATTTCGGCAGTCTGCTGTTCCAGCTCAACGCCGGACAGATCTTTCAGTTCAATCTCCGGGTACACTTCAAAGGTAGCCACGTACTGAAGGTCTTCACCTTCTTTGTCGTTCTTGAACTCGATGTTGGGACCACCCGCCGGCTGCAGTTTTTCCTGCTCAACAGCGGTATAGAAGCTTTCCTGAACGACCTGACCCAATACGTCCTGACGGATCGCGCTGCCGAACATGCGCTTGATCACCTTGGGCGGAACCTTGCCCGGACGGAAACCATCCAGACGGCGAGTGCGCGCCTGCTGAGCAACCAGCTTGTCTACGTCCTGGTCAATGCGTGCAGCCGGAACAGTTACGGTCATCTGACGCTCGAGGCCGGAAGTCGTTTCAACAGAAACTTGCATGGAGATCCTCACAAATAGTTTGCAGCATGATGTTGCGACCTGCAGGCTCGCCCTCCGTAATATTCATCCCGTTGATTCAGGGATCAATATGCGGCTGATGACGACCGACCAGCAGAGCCAAAATTCTAAAGCGCGAAATTTTCTTCCAACTGCCGCCATTAGTCAAGCAAAAGCCCAACAGCAGTAAAATGAAAAAGAATGTATTAATGAAGGCAAAGCCTTGAGAATCATAAAGATAGAGGGGAGGCATAACAGAATATCAGGGCACACTGGGGTGGACGATGGGGCTCGAACCCACGACCACCGGAATCACAATCCGGGGCTCTACCAACTGAGCTACGCCCACCATATAGTGTGTTGCCTGTGTGGTGCGGACGGAGAGACTCGAAATCAATAAACGAATCAATCAGTTACCTTACCAACTATAGCATTTTGTACATTCCATTGTACACGACTCAAAGCACTTGTTTTTAAGCCGTTTTGTCGTAATCGAGTGTCTTATCAATCACGGAGCGGCACTATATAGATGCCTAGTTTCGAATGCAAATTTTTTTTAGCATCCGTTAGCTCATGAACCAAGCAAATGGATGTTAGCTTCACGTACGCGCTGCAACTGTTCTGATATCAGCCTGGTTGTTGATCGGCTCAATCCATGCTCACGCGCCAATGCTTCAAACTCAGACAATACACTCAACAGCTCGGCAATACATTCTTGCGCGTCATTCCAAGACGCAAAACCTGCACGCCGAGCCAGCGCCTGCACGGCCTTAACCGTTGGCGCTTTACCATAGCCGGCAAAGGCGGTGGCATGCTCACCGAAGGGATGGGGGCTAAAAGTAACATCGTAGAAAGGTGCGGCTGACCAGTCACCATTATCCGCCTGCAGAAACGCCCAGTTTTTGCTGTGATCATCCTGATTACAGGCAAACAGATTGAACAGTGCACGACGAAACTGCAGTCGCCCCACTGCAGGAGATTTGCACAGATGGCGGCTGGCCTTGATCAGATCCTCGTAATCCATACTGGGCATACGGAAGTCTGCATCCAGCAAGCCACAGGCGCTGTGCATGTGCACCCGGCCTGCAGCGGCCGTACCGTTAGTCAACCAATCAAAGCGCTTTATCGCCAACCACACATCAGCCCCACTGCCCTGTGCCGCCGGCACAAGCGACCACTCCGGCGGCTCCAGCTGCGCCCGTTTTGCCAGGCTCAAAAAGATCGCCTCACAAATGCCTTCTTCATGCCCCAAGGGCAAGTTGCTGGAGGAGAATTTAACCAACCAGGCTTCATCCCCGGGCTTGGCCAGCGTGCTGCAGCGACTCAGGTCACCGTGCTGAGCATAGACCTGCGCCTTGGGCCTCGCGCCCCCGGAACTGCCCGCTGCCGCCAGGGCGGTCAGTACCTCTTCTGTCTGGCCGTCATACAGCGCCTGTGCCTCCAGCCCAAGGGTATGCAGATTTACCGTGTCATCAGCTGTCGGGCAATAATCCGAGACAGGTGCGAAAGACAAGGCTCCGATACCGCTACCACCGACGAAGGCGAGTCGATCCAGGGGCGTTACCTGCGCCGGCAGAATGCCATACTGGCGGAACAGGCGATCCTGCAATAGCAAACCCCAACCGTCCGGCAGTGCATCGGCAAAAACGCCATGCAGGCCACCATGAGGTTCGCGGGGCGCCCGTTGCAACTCGGTTGTCGGTTGTAGCGTCAGTGGTGACAGGTTGCCGAATTGCGGCAGGTAGCCCTGATCGTATTGGAAGAAAATACCCTGGCGGTTTTGCGCCAGCACGCCCACTGCCACCTGTTCACCCGTGCCAAGCGTACGGGTGACATCTAGCCGTTGCACCGGCTTAAAACTCATCGCGCAATACCTCCTCTATGCTGGCAGGCATGCGGTCAGGCTGCCCCCTGCTCTGAGTGATCTCATATAGGCGCGAAAGGTCATCCAGGGTCTGCCAGATCAGCAACAGCTGGCGAAAAGAGATCTGCCCGGTCAGCTCGAACTTTTTGATGGTAGGTGCGGGGACACAACTACGCTGGGCCAGCGCCTCACGCGACAGCTTGGCCTGCTCTCGCAGAGCACGCAGATGAGCTGCAATGGCCTGTTGAACATCCTGATCATCGAGCAACTGGAATTTAAGCATGTCGGATACCGGTCGGTCAGGTGCTGCGTAAACTTTTTAAATTAGATATTATTGTATCCCATAAAGGGATTAATTGTTAGTTATGGATATAGTAATATCCCATAACCAATGTCCGGCGTGTAATGATTTTCCTCCATCCACCGGACGTTTCCACTCGCAACAAACTGAGTGTTCGCGGCCAAATCCGTTATGGAGGCCGCTATCATTACGCTTGATCGGTTATGGAATCAGCTCGACATCTATAGCTTTGCCCTTCTTCTCGGCGCTTGTTTCGCCTGAAGGGTCTGGTTTCTTGATGACCTTAAACCGGCCCTTGATTTCGAAGCTCTTGGGCAACCGGGTCATGACACTGAAACAATAGCCATGGAAAGTTGATATCTGTAGCTCGAGTGCCAGCTCACCAACTTCTTGCCGAATGCGTTGGCGAATCTCTTGAGCAGCACGGTTGGTAAAGGTGATCAGCAGGATCGAAGACGGATTCACGCCCTGCTGAACCAATCGGGCTGCACGTGAGATGATGGTGCGTGTCTTGCCACACCCGGCACCTGCGACCACCAACAGGTTCACGGCGTCACCGTTGTAATCAACGGCCGCCTGCTGTGCGGAGTTCAATTGCGTCATGTTCTACTCGCCTCAGATTACAAGTTCAGGTAGTAATCCCGAATCATCTGCGTCATCAGTTACCAATGCGCTTCAATACAAGGAATGTTGCAGTCGCTTTGTCTTCTCCTAAGATCATGTACGCATCAGCCAGCATCACCCCCAAACTACTCATTCATATCGCCATACCCATACACAAACGCCAGCTTGCGGGCGCGGGTCAGGCTGACGTAGACCAGCGCGCTCTTCATTCTCGCGCTGGCGTCGGGTAACCGCATCAGCGGCGCTGCTGACGACAAACTCCAGCGGCACCAGGCCCCGGTTCGCTGAGGCGATGAACACGGCATCAAACTCAAGACCTTTTACCCGATGCATGGTGGCCAGGTTCAGTGCACCATCCGGTGTAGCTGCGCCGCGTCCATCCAGCTGATGGCAGAGCTGCTGCCTGTTTTCCAGCCGAGCCTTGGTGTCACCCAGCTCCTTGTGTGTGCGGGCGATCACACAACAGGCCTCGGGTGCCAGTCCCTGTACCTGAATCGCGGCCAGGATAGCATCGGCCTGTTCGGTGGCATCGCTGAAGCATTTAACTTCTGGGGCGGGGCCATGCATCAACGAGTGGTAGAATTGCTAGAGGGTTATAGCCGAATATACGTAACCTCAAACGCCTTGCATGGCCTCTGGCTTTGCAAGCGGTTAGCCAGCTGGAAAGCATCGTTCATATCATACTGCTGGAAGATATCGAGTCCCCGATCAAGGGAGATCTTCCAACCATGATCAGTCACGATGTGACGCGCATGTTGGCTACCCGAGTTGTCAAACGAGTATGCGAATTTGATGCCGACCGAGTACATAGCGCTCTGGATCTGATCCAACCACTCACGTTGCTGATCCCCTTTAAACTCATCTTCGACCGTCACCAGGCTGACAACGACTTCATCACCAGGCGGCTTAATCTTAACGATAGTTTCCAACAGCTCCATCAGGTTGCGGGCCTGATAGAAGAGTCGAATGTAAGGGTCCGTGATGGTTATATGGGTCGCTTCTCGCAGATATGGGCCGAACAGATCGTCATAGCTAACACCACGTTGGTTCTCCATAATGACGATGTGTTTTTCTTCAAGAGCGGTTGTCGCTACCGATTGCTGAGCTGGTACATCTCTGGTTATTTCGGTTCCACTTGGCTGTACCTGCTCAGGCGCGAGATCCGGTAACACATCATCGCCGCTCTCTACCACATGATGGAAGTACCGTGGGTATTCCAGCTCTTCAAGAGTTTTAACCTCAAATTTCTTACCAGACTGGTCAGTGTAGCTGAAGTCCACATCGGCATAGGTAGTATCGATCCGCATCAGCTGATCTTTAACACGCTTACGGCCCTCAATTGAGAGTCGCAGTATCCGTTCGATTTCGTCCTTGGTTGCACCACCCTGTGGGAACAGGATCTTCATTAAACCCGAGAAGGTTTTGTTGATGCCGTCGCGGTCACGGGTTGAGATTTCCGATGACAGTGTGAAGTGCTCTTTGTATTGATCCGAGAAATCCTGGTTGCGCAGGTGGCGCAGAATTTCTGCCAGGTAATCTACCACGAAGCCGTATCCCGACGAGAACATCTCGCCACGGATGATATCCACCTCCCAGCCGGGCACGTAGAAGTGCAAACGGTCCAGGAATGCAGAGTCGTAAAACTTCTCAGGAAGTGCATCGAACAAGTCTGAATGTTTGAGCATATAAGGCAGACTGTGTTCCGTGTTGCCCACAAACGCCATCGACGCATCAGCACCCAAGGTCTCAACACCACGAGAGAACGACTTGTTCGCCATGTAGTTCTTCATGATGTCGACGAGGGCCTTATCTACCCTCTTCTGCTTGCCGGCAAACTCATCAAAGGCCACGGTATCCCAGTAGCCAACGAGACCAATTTTGCCGTTTGAGTTGTTCACAAACAGCTTGGGTACCGTGACTTCACCGCCTGAAATCAGAATGCCGTGGGGCGAAAATTCAGAATAGATGTGGGACTTACCCGTGCCTTTCGGACCCAGTTCGATCAGGTTGTAGTTACGCTCGCAGAACGGGATAAGTCGAACCAACTGTGTCAGCTTGCTGCGCTCGCCAAAGTATTCTGGATTGAAGCCAACACTCTGCACCAGTACATCAATCCACTCATCCAGCGTGAATTGGCTGCGTGCTGCCAGATAGTCCTCGTAGTTGAATCGGGACATCTGGATCGGCTTCAAGGATCCAAGAATCCAGGGCACGGCATCCTTGTCTTCGGTATGTTCGTACTCGATGTCGGCAATCACCCAAACACCGCCAACGAGTAGTTTCGGGTGCTGTTTAACAGTTCCGGAATCGATGAGGACCTTTTTTATACCAAGGTTTGCAAACTCGGTCTCGTAGCAGTCCTTTTTGTCATTAAGCGCAACTGTTACCTTATCGATAACCTTGTGGCGCCCTTTCTCACGGATGGTTGAGCGGATCAGGCCTGCCTCATTGCGATGGACATAGTGCTTGGCCAGGATCTCCTTCACGGTTTGAATGCCGCTTTGGATGCTGTCTTCATCATTGGTCGCGCAATACTGGCCTAACAGGTACTCCAGCACGTAGGACGGTACGATCGCATTCCCCTTAACAGTCTTCACCAGGTCTTTGCGCACGACCAGGCCGGGGAATACATCGCATATTTTGGTGTTCAGATCCGTCATCGCTCTACCCTGTTTTTCCATTACGCTCATACAGCTTAAAAATCGAAGTCGCTGGTGAACGAACGGCGAATGGTGTACTTCAGCTGTTTATATTCAGTGTACTGGTTAGTGCCTGCAACTGGCTCTTCAAGCTTCAGGCTCACTTCCTGGTTATTGGCATCATCCGCATCCTGCGTCAGTACGAAGCGTAACTTCATTTCGCGCTCGCGGGCGTTGTCTGCGGTCAGGTCCAGGGTGACATTGTGAATGTCAGATATCAGCTGTCCAGTCGAGGTGTAAATACCGCACCTCAATTCACGCGGCTTCAGCTTATCGCTCACTGGCTCAGTTTGATACAGCGTCACTGACAACTGGCCAGCTGTAATCACATTGACACCGCCGCGCAGCAGATCAACCTCAACGGTCGCAATATCATCCTGACGCTTCTTGTTCACCGAGATAACCGGAACAATAACTTCCTGCAACGAGGCCCCGCCATGTACGAAGCGGCTACCGGAACCACTCAGACGTAGACGTTGGATTCCTTTCGGAATCACAGCATGGACTTCACCAGCCAGTCCCAACTGAGCAGGACTAAACACTTTGACAGAGTCCGGCGCGGATAGCTGCTTGCCAAGCAGGAAACGGCGGTCTCTGTAATGCACATCGCCCTGCACCTCCGCTTTCAGGAAGTCGCTCTCTTCCAACGGGCGGTTCTGGTAGATAAAGCCGTGGTCTGCCGTAATCAACACATTGGAAGCGTTGTAGGCGGCGAGCTTTTTAACCAGCGTCATCAGGTCATCAAAAGTGCGCTCTGTGGCTTCAAAGGCTTCACCCTCGGACTGCATCTTATCGCCGGCGTGGTCGATTCGGTTGTGGTAGATGTAGATGACGTCATGGTTCTTGAACAGCTCACGCCCTTCAGCTTGCGTCATCTCCAGAATCGACTTAGCCTTCTGGGCACATGCCGACTCACCCAACACTGCTTTTATCAGCTTGTCACGGTTCGCCGTGCCTTGAGTGGAAGCGCCATCAATCGACACCGTACTGTCATTAGCGGAAATCGAAAACTCACCGCCCTGATGCGGCAGCAGCGATGCCATGCCCAACTGGGTGTAGCTGGGCAACGCCGAGAGCATGGGCTTGAGTGAAGCCTGGTAACGTTTCTCCCGGTTAATGCGCCCTATCATCTCTTCTGCTGCTTCATAGCGGAACGCATCCGAGATAATCACGCATACCTTATTACCCCGATTGGTATAGGGCTTAACCCAGTGACTGTAGAACTGACGCTGCGGAATCACATCCGGTACAGACCAGTTGCTCATGGCATCAACCTGGCCCTGCCACTGTGTTGCCAAGGGCCCCAGGAAACGATTGATGTACAGGTTCTCAATCGTTTCATTGAGACTGTTCAACAATGTTCTTGCCGGTGGCGACGTATTCAGCGAATGGATGAACTGTCGGTATAGCTGATCAATTTTGAACCAATGACTGACATAACCATGCACAGCATCTGAACTGTTGCTCATATTGAGCTGGACTCGGTCCAATCGGGTTAAGAACTGACTGGCGACCTCAATAGCCGTGTACAGGGTCTTGAAGTCAGCATACCAATGGCTCTGACGTCGCTCACGGCAATACTTGGTGATCTCGCCTTCTGATAGCGTGCGCTGCTCTACTGCTTTGACCAGATCAACAATCACCTTCTGATCGATCAGGCGGTAGTAATCCATCTCGATCACATCTCGCAGATCCCGAGCGTTCAGGTCGCTCTCGATATCGAGCAGTTTGGCATAGTCTTCCGACAGTGCTTCAAACACCGCTTCGTGCTTGCGGCTTTCCTTCCAGCGCTTAAACAGAACCAGTGCATCGTTGTTGAGTGAGGCTTTATCCTGAGGCTTGGGATTGGTCACCGACAGCGCATAGCAGGATTTAAACAGCTCAATCGAGAAGTCTTTAACGGATGGCTGAGTCGATACATATCCGTAGTGTCGCTCTACCTGCTCCCAAAACACAGCGGTAAGGTTGCAACGCTCCATAAGTGCATAACGGGGCTGCTCCTCTTCGATCAGCTCATCGAAGAGGCTCTCACAGATCACATCAAGGCGCACGTCGGCTAACTGGTGCAGGTCAGCACACACTGCCAACATTTTGAGCCTAACCTGGTGCTTGAGATCATCCGGCTTCAACAGGGCCAGCAGACGCTGCTTACGGATTTCTGCTTGCCTGGGTGCTCTGCCGCCCTCGAAAAAGGCCTCGTGCTCCGTCACAACCTCGGCATATTCAGGCGGCAGGTTCATTTCACTGAGCCAGATCGCCGACTGGTCGGTACGGAACACGGCACTGCTCAGCTGCACATCCAATAGCCAGTTGTTGATGTAATCCGGCTCTTTACCTTCGCAATAGAGCAGAAACGACTGCTTTGGGGACTCTCTCAGTATCCGGTGCTTGAGCGTGAACTCGTTGGCGTTGATCTCGACCTTCTCAATACCCTCCATTTCAAGGCTTTCGAAGGCATCACGAAACTCCTGCTTATCGTCATACCAGAAGACGATTCGCTGGCGCTCAAACAGGCGAGCCAGTGCTTGTTGAATACGATTCTGTGTCATCGCTCTGCCTTAGCTCAAACCAGTAATCTTCTTCAGCGCCGAGCCAAAGAGCGGGTAGTTATGCTTTACACCATCATCCAGATCGATCTCGATGTTCTGGCCTGCCAGTGGATAGAGCACGTCGCGCTCATAGCCGTTGACTTCATCAATTGCTTTGTCGAGCTTGGTGATCATTTTCAGTGCCTGGGTCTTCTCTTTCTGGCTGGCGCTGGCACTTATCGAGATCTGCTCATAGCTATCCTTTCGTGCCTCCAACTTGGTGCGGAACTCACGTAGGTATTCGTTGAGTACGACACTCACCGTCGACGGTGTATAGCGGTGCATATAGATCAACGCATTGAAAGTACCCTTAGGGCTGGAGAACAACCAGTAGATCGGGCGCTTCTTGTAGCGTTTGACATGGTCGTTGTAGAAGTCCTTTACAAAGTACTTTTGCAGAGTCTTGCCCAATGCATTCTCGATGAAGGCCAGGTTCTCGGCATAGTGTTCCTCGCCAAAGGTGACGCGCACGAACTGCTTGAAGCGTTCGGTGATATCATCCTCAAACCAGTCGCCTTCGAAGTCGATCATCGGAACAACATTGTCTTCATCCGGCATAAAACTTGGCTGCGGCACTTGGGCCAGATAATCCTCCAGCCGCTCACCCTGGTTGGCAAGGATCAGACCCGGCTCGTCAAGGCTGTAACGGCCAAACATGCAGCCCACCGCGTAAGAGAGAAACTCGGCCATAGTATCGGCCCGCAGGCGGGTTTCGCGGTCGGCCTCGGAGTTCTTCACGCTATAGCGATAAGCGGGGTTGCAGGTCAGTGTAATCTCCTCGATCGGCACCTCGGGGGTCAGCTCGTCTTGAAGACCATAGGCGTCGATGAAGATGCGGTTGTTGTCTTCTTCCATTGCCTGCACCTCGTCCGTCATGGACTGCCAATGGGCGCGCATGGTGGCGTAGCTGTCCTCCAGCGTCTCGCCGCGATGCTCGGGCGAGAGCAGCGGAAGCGTGGTGAAATCCCATGAAGTTTCGTAGGCGTCCCAGTCGGATTTGGCGGTTTCGACCCCAGCTTGAGTAGGCCCAGTAGGAAAACTGGCTTCATGCGGTATTGTTGGAAGCGCGCGCACCTCGTTAATTTTGGTACTCATGGTCGGATTTAAAGCCTTCAAGAGGTCTCTAACCATTTTTGAGTTCAAGTATGCCAGCGCTACTGTCGAGTGGCTTTTGTCATACGGAAACAGTGAGGGGCCTTTTGTTTCAAATGTAGTTCCCTCTGGCAGAACACGAAAAGCAGTTGAGGCAGAAGTAAGGTCTGTCCATGTAATACCTTCCTGATACCAATATTTCTCCGCCAAAATCCTGGCTGAGTGGTCTTTTCGGTAAAACATGCGAGCAGATTCTGACCAGTCTATCAGGTGTTCAAGATTACCGTACCATTTCCGATAATCTCCCCCCTTAGCGCATATTAGCCACCGTTTTCCGCGTCCGATAGAATGTGCGTCTACTTCCCAAAGAAATCGCAGATATTTTTCGTTGTCTGAGGTCTTATTCTGCCCATCGGTATTGAAAAGATCACCAAGCGAGCCTCGGTTAAATGCATTAAGTGCTGGTTTGCTTAGCCAATATGCAAGAGGGCAGCCTGGAACTTTGGCGAACTCTTTTTGAGATAGTTTATTACTACGATCGTTTTCTGGAGGAAAATTCAGCGGAGTGCCTTGCTCATCTGCCTCATAGTAACGAACACAACGATAGTCTCCAAGAAAACTGGGACTGCAATCTTTTCCAGAGATGAAGGCAGTAGTCCCAAAATTGATTCCCATACTCGTCCGGCCTTTACCAAGATAAGGCATGTGAAGCATTCGGTATATCGTGGAGTCGCTTAAGATTTTTTTGCGAAATTTTTCAAAAGACGACAAGAACATCCAGCTTTCCATGGTGACCATGCCTAACAAGCCCTTGGGTATTATCAAGCGGTAACCACGTGTAATGAATGCTGCATATAGATCAGCTTTTTCATCTGAATATGTTGACTTGAGGTAGTCCGAGACTTTGCCGTTCATCCCTTTACTGCCCATGTAAGGGGGATTCGCCACAATAACATGGTATTTCGTTGACAGATACTCAGCCATATTAAGAACTTGAACTAGCAGTCTGTCGGGTTTTCGAT
>NPIE01006700.1_pt1 | contig 20184 bp, 22 predicted proteins | sample 8637661 | NCBI WGS metagenome assembly NPIE01 (sample SAMN07420842, study PRJNA396082) | bioreactor metagenome | isolation source: sample BA12 brine-fed electro-methanogenic bioreactor BA | place: Japan: Kochi | collected 2016-12-09
ATCGGCGTGCCGTCTTGCTCAAACAGGAAATAATTGGTATCCCCATACAGGTCATAGCTGAGACTTTCCTGATACATGATCAGATACTCGACGAAACGCCTAGAAATCTGTTGTGAGACTTGATCATTGGGATTGGAGTACACGGTGACGACCGGTTTCTCGCCGCTGCCGTCATAACTGTCGATGTTTTCATCGAAGATAATCAACAATGACCACTCTTCTGCATCGATCTTGGCTTCATACTCAGGGATCTCACTCGTTTCAATCGCAATCACATTGAGTTCCGAAGAAAGCGTGAAATCCTCATAGATGTCTTTGAATGAGAGTTGGGGATTGACAATCGCAATATCATAGACTTCATCGCTGAATTGATTCTGGAGTGCCGTACCGATGAAACTATAGATCAAAAAGATCATTAAACCTGGCAAAATCATAATCGTAATGACGAGTCTTTTGTCCTTGATGACGCGGTCCCACTCTTTTTTGAAAATCGTCAGAATGTTTTTCATCGCTCTTCCTCCGTTTCAATCAGATTGAAAAAATAGGATTCCAATGATTGGTTAGCAGTTAACAAATCCTTAAGTGGTTCACATCTTTTGAGTTGGCCATCAAAAATGATGCCGACGCGATCACAAATTTTCTCCACCAAAGAAAAGATATGTGTCGAGACAATGATCGTTTTGCCCTGTTCTTTGAGTTCTAATAACCAGTCGGTCACGGTTTTAGCGGTCAAGACATCGAGACCATTGGTCGGTTCATCAAAGATGATGATATCGGGATCATGGACGATCGACACGACCAACTGCACCTTTTGACGCATCCCGGTCGATAGTTCGCCGATTTTCACTTCTTTGAAACGATCGATACCGAAGCGTTCAAACAAAGCCGTTTTACGCAGTTCAGCTGTTTCGTGATCAACACCATGCAATGTTGAAAAATAGTCGTAAAGGTAGTTCGGCGTGAAAAAATCCTCGAGTTTTAAATCGCTGGTTAAGAACCCAATCGAGGATCGCACTTTCTCTTCTTCTTTCATCACCGAAAACTGATTGACGAAGATATCACCTTCATCGGGTTTGATCAAGGTCGATATACATCTCAATGTCGTTGTCTTGCCGGCACCATTCGGTCCTAGAAGACCAAATATCTCACCTTGATACGCATCGAAACTAAGTTGATTGACAGCAACTTTCAGATTCGATTTAGTGCCTTCTATCTTCATTTGCTTCTTACTTAAACGAAAGGTTTTGGAAATCTGTTGTACGGAAATTGTTTTTGTCATATGTCCCTCCACTGCTCAATAAATAGTTTATCAAACAAACCTAACTTTTACAAATATAACTAGAAAAAAAAGTCTATAAAATAGACTTCTTCCTTATTTTGCTTGTTTGTCCAAAGCTTTTTTGGCTTCTTTACAGAGATTGGCAAAACCTTTTTCGTCATTGACAGCGATGTCGGCTAACATTTTACGGTTAACTTCGATGTTTGCAAGCTTCAAGCCGTTAATCAATCTCGAGTAACTCATTTCATTCATTCTTGCTGCTGCATTGATTCTGGTAATCCATAATTTACGGAAATCTCTTTTTCTTCTGCGACGATCTCTATAAGCATATTTGAATGAATGCATCACCTGTTCTTTGGCTGTTTTGTAGAGCAGATGTTTCGCACCATAATAACCCTTGGCTAATTTGATGATTTTCTTACGTCTTTGTCTTGTGACAAAGCTCCCTTTTACACGTGGCATCTTAATTCACTCCTTCTTATAGGTACGGAACCTGGTGTTTGATTCTCTTCAAGTCAGAAGGTTTGACGACTTCCGCTCTTCTGGACTGACGATTTTGTTTTGGGGTTTTGTGGCTCATCAAGTGATTCTGAAACGTTGAATTTCTGACCAACTTGCCGGAACCTGTTCTTTTAAGCCTTTTTTTGGTTCCTGAGTGTGATTTCATTTTTGGCATAATCATATCTCCTTCGCTATTTTTTCTTAGGTCCTAATACCATAGAAATATATCTACCATCTTTTTTGATGTTACTTTCGATTTCACCGTGTTCGCTGCAGCCATCAGCAAACCGTTGTAAGACGTCTTTACCTTGTTCAACCAATGCCGGCACATAACGATATGGCAAGCGGATGGATACTTTCAGCTTGTTGCCCTTACTCAAGAACTTGTTGCCATTGCGAAGCTTCGTGTTGAAATCATGAGTTTCGATGACGGCAGTCATCCGAATCTCTTTGACTTCGACGATTTTTTGATGTTTTTTCGCTTCTCTGGCCTTTCTTTGTTGTTCATAGCGGTATTTGCTATAATCCATCAGTTTGCATACTGGTGGCTTAGCAGTGGGCGCGACGCATACCAAGTCAAAGCCTTCATCAACTGCGATTCTCAAGGCTTCACGACTCGACAGTATGCCATGTTGTGTACCATCGTTTCCAATCAGACGCACTTCTTTAAAGCGCACCTTCTCGTTGATCAATGTGTCGTCTTTTTGTTTCGGTTTTTCGTTTCGATATAAAATATTGAACACCTCCAAGGTAAAATAAAATGGGTACCGCTGAGGTACCCACAAAATCGTTAAAGTCAAATCATGATTTGACCGATTAGCATTGACCCATTGATAGATTCAATCGGGTGAGAAGTGGGACCTTCTTCTTTCTACGGTTTAGACCATGTAGATTATATTATAATTCCCATGCTTTGTCAACTGTTTTATTTGATATCCTTGCCGTTTTTCAATTTCATGTAGTTTTCCTTGTTGACCTGATAGGCTCTAGCGATCGCCAAGGTGCCTTTAGGCACATTTTTGTTCAACGTGGAACCCGCAGCGATAAAGGAATCGTCATGGATTTCAATCGGGGCGATCAGATTAGCGTTACAGCCGACAAAGACGTTGTCGCCGATGATTGTTTTATACTTATTGACACCGTCATAGTTAACGGTGATCGAGCCGCAACCGAAGTTGACTTGATCGCCGATTTCAGCATCGCCAATATAGGCCAGATGACTTGCTTTGGTATTGAACCCGGTGGAAGATTTTTTGATTTCAACAAAGTTACCAATTCTATTTTTCGGACCAATATTGGCGCCATCGCGAAGATGGGCAAAGGGGCCGACGGTAGATTCTTCCTGAATCGTCGAGTTATAGACTAACGAATGCTTGCAGATGACATTCTCTCCGACGACACTATTATGAATTTCAGTGTTGGGACCGATTTGAGCACCTTTCTTGATGATCGAGTTACCGGTAATATAAGTGTTGGGATGCAAAGTGACGTTTTCTTCAATGACGACGTTATGACCGATCGTTATGGTGTCGGGGTTAATCATCGCGACACCACTCTTCATGAAATCGCGATTGATGTCGTGACGAAGTTTAGCTTCGGCAATGCTTAAAGCATAGAGATCATTGACCCCCATCGCCTTATAAGCGGTTTTCAAGAGGTAGGTGCCAATCCGTTTTTTGTCGGCCTTGAAAATCTTCACGATATCAGTCAGATAGTATTCGCCCTTGGCATTCTTATTGTCGATTTTATCGAGAGCGTCGAACAAGAGATCGTTTTTGACGATGTAAATACCGGTATTGATTTCATTGATCTGTTTTTGACTTTCCGTCGCATCATTTTCTTCGACGATATCAGATAAAAGGTTATCCCCGTTTCTAATGATACGGCCATAGCCTTGAGGATCATCGACAATGGTCGTGACGATTGTCAAATCGCTTTGATCGCGATAGTGTTTCTCAATCGCCGTCTTCAAGACATCGCCATCGATTAGGGGCATGTCTCCGGGCAAAATGATGGTATTACCGTTCATGACCTTGATGAAATCCTTAGCCATCATGACAGCGTGACCAGTACCTAGCTGTTCTTCTTGAACTGCATAGGAGACGGTTTCATTCAAGATATCTTTGATGACTTCCTTTTTGTGACCCACAACGACAATCAACTCATCGATGAGATGAGTATTCTTGAGATTTTCGATGATATAGGCAATCATCGGTTTCTTTAGTAGCGGATAAGCACATTTGGGGAGTTCAGTCTTCATTCTGGTGCCTTTGCCGGCCGCTAGAACAATCGCATATTTTTTCATTTGGACGTCCTTTCCTGGGCAATCTCTTCAATGGTTCGAATAACGCGATCAATGATCTCATCGACCATCGATTCGGTCTTCGCTTGAACAGAAATTCTGATCAATGCTTCCGTACCACTCGCCCTTACAAGAATTTTCCCTTTTCCCTTCAATTCTGCTTCGATGCTTGAGACTAATTGTTTTAAAGTTGGATCTTTGACAATCGCTTTGTCGTAACCCCTGAGGTTAACGAGTTTGTCAGGGTAAAACTGAATGTCCTTGATAAGATCGTGTAAACTTGTTTTTTGCTTTTCAAGGATGCTGACAAGATAAGCAGCGTTCAATACGCCATCCCCACTGATAAACAAATCGCGGTTAATGATGTGACCAGAATTTTCGCCACCGATGGTTGCAGCTTTGGCTTTCATGGCTTCCATCACATATTTATCGCCGACATCCGTCTGAATCACATCGATACCGCGTTCATCGAGCGCATCGATGATGCCGAGATTGCTCATCTTGGTCAAAACGACGAGTTGATTGTTGAGACGTTCTTGTGATTGCAGATAGCTTGCCATGCAGTAAATCAACTGATCGCCGTCGACGATTTGTCCAGTGTGGTCGACTGCCAAGACGCGATCGCCGTCACCATCGAAGGCAAAGCCGATATCGCATTTGTTTGTGACAACAAAGTTGACCAGTTGATCCATATGTGTCGAACCGACGCCGTCGTTGATGTTCTCCCCATTGGGACAATCACCAATGAAGGATACCTGGTCAGAAATTTGGTTAAAGACGTATTTAGCCGACTTGATGGCTGCGCCATTGGCTAGATCAAGTGCAATGTTCATTGAGGACTTGCCAATGAAAGCTTTGTAGAGATTGAAATACTGATGAATGGCATTGTCAATCATAACCTCGCGTCCGCCACTGCGTTTCTCTAGTATCGTTTTTTGATCAATGACATCTTCGATAATCGCTTCCTCTTTGGGGTTGGTTTTATGACCACGATTAAAGACTTTGATGCCGTTATCCATATAAGGATTGTGACTGGCTGTGTNNGCTGTAATCATCACGCCATAGCAATCATGGATCTGTGTCAAATAAGCTAAAATAGGCGTCGCTAAAATATCGATATCCCAAGCCTCAAGACCGGCATCGATGACGCCATGCTTTAATGCTCTGGCAAGTTGCTTGCCGGATGCTCTTGTATCACGGCAGACAATCACTTTTTCCTTTTCCAAGATGCCCAGACTGCGCCCGACGGCGTATGCCATCGCTTCTGTAATGTCTTCAAATGCGCGACCTCGGATGCCATCGGTTCCAAAATATTTCATCAAAAAACTCCTATTCTACAGTAACTGATTTTGCTAAATTCCTCGGTTTATCAATATCTCTACCCAAATCCAAAGCCTTGTAGTAAGCAATCAGCTGTGTCGGAATGACTGCGAGGATGGGCGACAGATAGGGATGAACATCCATCAAGATGATATCATCATCCGTCTCTTTGGTATCGTTGGTTGAAATCACCATCACATCCGCACCTCTAGCCTTGACTTCTTGGATGTTGGAGCGGGTATTCTTGTTAATATGTTTTTGCGTGATAATGGCAATGACTGGCACATCTTCCTCAATCAATGCGATGGTGCCATGCTTTAACTCGCCGGCTGCAAAACCTTCAGTTTGAATATATGAAATCTCTTTAAGCTTCAAGGCTGCTTCTAAACAAGTGTAATAGTCGATACCACGACCTATGTAAAAACAACTGCGCTTTAAGAGTCTTGATTTAACCAGTTCTTTGATGTAATCGCGCTTATCGATGACTGCTTCCATTGCCACCGCCAAACGTGACATTTCCGTCAACAAATCGAACTTCGGCTTATGCGCCAGTTTATAAGCCAAGATTGCCAAGACGGAGACTTGACCCGTATAGGCTTTGGTCGAGGCGACTGCTATTTCAGGTCCTGCAAAGATTTCCAAAAAAGCGGTTGCTTCTCTGGCCAATGTCGAAGTGCCGACATTGGTGACTGTTAAACTCTGATAGCCCATCTTTGTGATGTCGACAAGACAGGCTCTTAAATCGGCTGTTTCGCCAGATTGAGAAATCAAAATAAACAAAGCATTTTCTTCCAAAAGCGGTTTATGGTAGGCAAACTCACTGGCGATAAAGACCTCTGTTGGAATATGTGCAATTCTTTCAAAGAATGTTTTGCCGACAAAACCGGCATGCATGCTCGTACCGGCACCTAAGATATAGAGTCGTTTCTTATTGTTGAATAAAGCGAGAATATCGGTCGGTATATGAAATTGATCGTCAAGGACATAATTGGAAATGATTTTCCGGACAACAGATGGTTGTTCACAGATTTCTTTGAGCATGTAATGAGGGTAACCACCCATGTCAATCTCATCGGCATTGAGATGGACGACATGACGAATCGGTACGAACTCGATACCGATTGGATCGTACATCGCAAACTGATAATGCCCACCGGCCTTTTCGATTTTTACAAAGGTTTTGTCCTCGATGAGATAGTAATAATCAGAAATGCCCACTAAGGCCATGATGTCAGAGGCAAGACAGATACCGTCTTCCCGATACCCCAAAATCAAAGGGGACTTGTTCTTGCCGGCATACATCCTGTTGGGACTGTTGCGATCCATGACCAAAAGCGCATAAGAACCCTCCAAAAGCGAGAGGGTTTTACGGATGGCTAGTTCGACACTGTATTGAGATGAAAAGTATTCAATCAAGTTGGCGATCACTTCCGTGTCTGTCTCCGACACAAAACTAACGCCGACGAGGTATTTTGCTATTAGTTCTTTATAATTATCAATCACACCATTATGAACAACCAAGAAGCGTCCGCTGGCACTCTCGTGAGGATGAGAGTTGATATGGTTAGGGGCGCCGTGGGTGGCCCAACGGGTATGTCCAATTCCGAAATGACTTATAAAAGAATAATCAAAGTCCTCATGTAAATGAAGGACTCGACCTTTGTCTTTATACGTAATGAAGCGGTGATCAAACTCGTTCATTAAGGAGATGCCGCAGGAATCGTAACCCCTGTATTCCAGCTTCTTCAATCCTTCGATAATGACCTCATTTGCCTGTAAATCGCCCAAATATCCTACAATTCCACACATGTGCTGCCTCCTGATATGTTAACATGGATATTATATCAAAAACAAAAGGGTTATTCAAACCCTTAGTTTAAAAATTATTGAAAAAATAATTTGCTATCTTTATTATTTAATATCTTGATTTATTTTCAATAAAACCATGACTGAGGCCATCAGAAGCATGATGATAAGATAAGAGGAAAAACGCCCTGTCGTCTGAATTCCAGTTTCACTCAAATAAAGATTTGGTACAACATCTTGTATCAGTTTTGACCAGTCTTCTGATCCAGTTTCAGCAGTTTGTGGGGTCATTGCCATAAACCAAAAGAGGGCGAGAGAAGGCATGACCATGAACACAGAACGAAAGAAAAAAAGCAGTAAAAAAGTAAAGAACAGGTAGAAAGCATTTAACTGGACAAGCGCCAAATATAGGTCTAAATAAAACTTTAAATCTAAGGCATAAGGGGTGATGAACCGGTGCACAGCAAGCGCCATCGTCAGCAACACCGCGATTTGCCATAACATCAACATCACCATCAGCGAGATTTGGCTCATCAGAACCTTTAGTTTCTTGGTGGGATGGTCAATCAGAAAGCGTTCCAAGTCAGTGGCGCTGTCATTACCAAGCAAGTAGGCCATCAAAACAACCATCACGGTCGAAAACAATTTGATCAGCAGAACCAAGTCATGTTTAAAGTAACTCAAGCCATCGATTCTTGCTAGATCCATCGCAGTGAATCCTTCAAAGACGCCGGCACTGTGCATCACGATTAAAAGCCATGCCAAGTAGAGCAAGGTCCATACGAAAATGACAGACTTACTGAATAGATAGCGTCCGTAAAAAAGCAACATTTTAATCAACGTAAAGTTGACCCTCGACGAAACGAAAGAGTTGCTTCTTCTTGGTCTTGAAGTGTTTGGGCATATGAGTCGAGACAATCACCAATGCGTCATTCATCTTCGATTTGATTAGATGGATAACTTTTGGAACAAATAACTGGTCTAAAGCAGCCAGGGGTTCATCGAGGATAATGATTTTGGGTTCATGGACAAAAGCCTGCAGAAGATTGACTTTTTGACGCATGCCGTTTGATAATCGGCCGATGGGTTGGTGCATCACATCCAGTAGGTCGAAGTAATGAAGATAATCCATCGTATTCTGACCTAAAGTATCAACATCGATGCCTTTGATTCTGCCAATGCTGTATAAAAACTCATGGACTGTCATGCGTAATGGCATGACATAGTGTTCTGGCGCATAACCGATACGATGCCTGCGCTTGATGATTTCACCCTGATAGCTGACAAGCCCCATCAAGCACTTTAACAACGTTGACTTTCCTGATCCGTTTTCACCAATGATAATATTCAAAACGCCAGATCTAAATGTGGCATTAACAGCTTTAATACCCTTGTCTGCTTGATAGTATTTACACAGATCTTTAATAATAATAGTCAAAGGCTCTGATAAGACCACCGGCGTCCTCCAATCTTCGCTGTTGTTGCTGAAACAGGAAATCATCAATCAGATAGGTGTAGCTTTTGTTTTGGAAGCGATAGTGAATCGCCATTGGAAATCGTTCGATGTCAAAAATCTCTTCTTGATATTTGATGGGAAAATAATAAAGACCCTGTGACTCGATTGATATCGGTCTAGCTGTCGTTGATCCAATCGGATCCCATGTTTTCTGCAACAATGTTTTAGCAGCCGTCAAATAAGCAGGGGCTTGATTCAACATTTTGGCATGACCGCTGTCAACTGCTATCTCTGGCATCCATAAATCGATGTATTCAATGATCAGCGACTGTCCTGTCTGATTATCAAGGCCGATAACCAGACCATTCATGTAGGGTTGGTCATCAGGTTCATAAACTGCGTAAAGTCGTTTCATATCCAGATGAACTGGATTATCTAGGTTAAAGAAATGAAGATAAACATCGCCAATCTCAAGGACTGCATCGACACCGTTTTGATAGCTTAGAGATAAAAAACACTGTGGCATCATAAGCGATGTCTCTGTCAGCGATATTGCATTAAAAGAAAGATCTATCGCATAGGCTGTGTAAGTTTGTCCCTGATAATTTTCTTCAAAATCAAGAGATCTGATGTCGTCAATATTGACTGTTAACAGATTATCCTCATTGGAAAGACTGGCATCGATAATCAGCGATTTTTCGAGCAAAAAGCTTTGATCACTGGAACTGTAAAAGACAACTGACATCAACTCTTCCGGATCAGTTATAAGACGATTGTATATTTGATAACGCGTCAGCCAGCTGACGTGATGATCGTCTTCACGCTCTATAAGCAAAACCAATGCTATACAAACGATGATACCCATCAACGTTCCTACAAAGAATAGTCTTCTCATTAAATCCGTTCCTTGATGATTTCATAGTATTCAGTCGTTTGGTTGAAGGTTTCCCAACCACCCCGTTTTGTTTCAACCCAAAAAAAGTAGTGTTTGCCGACGCCATTATTGATGGTCCCGCGACCACGGGTGACGATCCGAACGTAGGTGAGAGGGTCGACAACAATCTCAAACTCGTATTTCTCTTTATTGGTCGTGGTTTTGGCATAAGACACGGACGCTTTGATATCCGCATCAACCGACCCCTTGAATTTTTTGACATTTCCCTTGCCAGATACTTTGATACCACCTGTGGCAGAGAGTTGATATTTNNCGCCGGTGGCTGAGAGTTGATATTTGGTTTCAACACTGCTATCAAGCGTAATGTCGTGTTTGATGGTTGAAAATCCGTTGTTATATATCTTCAGTTTCGTCTCAGAGATAAACTCTAGTTCTTCGCTTTTGTTGACAATGGTAAGTTTCCAACCGATAAACCGTCGTTTATTAATCTCCTTATAGGCCTTGTTGTAATCGTCGTCTTGATAATCTTCCAACAAAAAGGCGTCGTCGGAATCGAAGACGATTTCTTGGAAATTGAGATAATCCTCCGCAACAACACAAACCATTTGCAGAAGCATAAAGGATCCAATCAGGGCAAAAAGTATAAGCATTTTTCTCATAAAAAACCTCCTCTTTGTCAACATATTACATAAGAGGAGGTGTTTTTCTTTTATTTAAATGATCTTGTTTGTTTCGAGGAATTTTGTCATGTCATCATAGCCGTGCTGATAACGAACTTTGGACTTATCGGGATCAAAGTTTAATACCATGCCCAAAAGATGCTTTGGCTTGAGACTGTAAAAATTGATGTTCTTATAGCGAGAGCGGTATAGGTAGGGGATGTGGTCAAGATGAATCACGATAATTGTATCGCAGCCTTCATCAATCAATGGCTTGACTGGGACGTTGTCGTAGACACCGCCGTCAAAGTACTGCTTGCCTTCGATGTTTTGGGCTGGAAAAACAATCGGAATTGAACATGAAGCGATAATCTGTTCTACCGCTTGGGTCTTGGTCTGTTTCCAAAGCGGAACGTAAATGGCGTGATTGTCATTCCTGAGGTAATGTTTAAAAGCGTTTTTCAGCAGGGCTGTAATACCACTTTTTGCATCACCGGATTCAGCCATCGTCACGTAAACTCTTTGCTTCTTCATCTTGGTCATATTGAGATGAGCGTTGATCAGCTCTTTCAATTGGTTGATTTGATAAAGCCCGTTTTTCAAGAAATCTGTTTTTTCCTTAAGCATGCGTTTAAAAAAACCCTCGGACTTAATCAGTGTTTCTTCTGGTAAGTTAAACCATAAATCCTTGACTTCCTCCAGAGGCAAGGTCGCGACCATCGCAGCGTTGACAGCGCCAATGCTCGTGCCTGAAAAAGCTTCCATTTGATCGAAGATACCAGCGTCTTTGAGGGCCATGCAGGCACCGATTTGATAGGCGCCACGGGCACCGCCACCAGTTAAACATAATCCGAGTTTCATAAGTTATCAGTAGTTTCTCCTTTGGTCTTTGAAAAAGGCTGTTTGGATGACGCCACCACCCAAGCATTGCTCGCCGAGATAGAAGACGGCCTGTTGTCCTGGCGTGACGGCTCGAACAGGTTTTTTCATCTGAACTTCCAATGTTGTTTCATCCAGCCATTGTAATTTAACATCAGTATCTTTCTGACGATACCTGAATTTAGCGCTGTAGTTGTCAGCGTTCAAGCTTTTATCTTTTGGAATCCAGTTGACATCTTCGATAATCGCTTTGTCGGCAAACAGGGTCGGATGATTCTGACCTTGGCCAACGAGCAAGGCATTCTTCTCTAAATCCTTGCCGATAACAAACCAAGGGGCATTATCGTAATCCTTATGGCCACCAAGGCTTAAACCGCGTCGTTGGCCGATGGTATAATACATCAAGCCATCATGGGTGCCGATAGTTTTTCCGTCATCAGCGATGATCGGCCCGGGTTTAGTGTAGATATAGTTCTTTAAAAACGCCTTGAAGTTGCGTTCACCGATAAAGCAGATCCCGGTTGAATCCTTCTTCTTAGCCGTCGGTAGGTTTTGAGTTTGAGCAATTCTTCTCACGTCTGCCTTTTCAAGTTCACCGACAGGAAATAGTGTGTGATCCAACTGTGCCTGCGTTAACTGCGATAAAAAGTAACTTTGGTCTTTTTGATTATCAATCCCTCGCAATAGCTGCACTTCATCACCTGACTGTCTGGTTCTGGCATAGTGACCATAGGCAAAATAGTCCGCACCCAAAGTTTTTGCGGCTTCTCTAAAACTAGCAAATTTTATGTATTTGTTGCACAAGATATCAGGATTAGGGGTCCTGCCTTTCTTGTATTCATCGATAAAATAGGTGAAGACATGATCCCAATACTCGTCCACGAAATCGTGTCGATGCAGGGGGATGCCAAGGTGCTTGGCAACTGCCAAAGCATCCATATAATCTTCTTCTTGGGGACAGATATCATTCTCTAGGTCCGGATTACCCAAGATATCATTATTTGCGGCTGAATCCCAATTACGCATGAACAAGCCTTCGACATCGTAGCCTTGCTTGATTAGCAGGTAAGCAGCGACACTGGAATCGACACCGCCTGAAAGACCGACAATCACTTTTGCTTTAGCCATCAATCAGGACCTCTTGACATCCGAGGGGATGCGAAAATCACTGCGAGGCGAGAGGGCGCTGTCAAACACTTTGGGTGAATCCGGACTGGCCGTCCTTTTGAACTGCTGTGAGAAAAAGCGTTTGAAGAAATTGTCGACATACTGGGTTATCTCTTCCTCTGTCAACGAAAAAGCCTGACCGAGTAAAAAGCGGATGCGTTCATCGGTATCGCCACAGTTGAGGAAACGATAAAGGATGAAATCATTGACTTCATACTTGCCGATAATGGCTTCAGTTGATTGCTTTGAGGCCAACTCAGGCGTAATCGGTGTATCGATGATATCATAGAGGGTTTCCAAGAGTTCATCTTTGAAGACGAAATCCGCATATGCCTTAATCATGAAACGAACCACGGTTTTGGGGATGCCGCCGTTAACATTGTACATCGACATCTGATCGCCGTTATAAGTCGACCAGCCAAGTGCAATTTCGGATAAATCGCCCGTGCCTAAAACTAAGCCGTGATGCTTGTTGGCGAGATTCATCAACAACATCGTTCTCGCTCTGGCTTGGGTATTCTCATAGGTAACGTCCTGCGCTTTTTGGTCATGCTTGATCAAGGCGAGATGATCGAGCACATGGTCTTTGATATCGATTTCTTCATGACTAACGCCAAGTGTCTTCATCAATGTGATCGCATTCTTCTTGGTTCGCTCGGAGGTATGAAGACCTGGCATGGTATAGGCAAGAATCTGTTTGCGGTCGATACCGAGATGATCAAAGGCCCGCACAGCGACCAATAAAGCCAGCGAGGAATCAAGACCGCCTGAGACGCCGATCAAGAGGTGCTTTAAACCCGTATGCGACAGACGTTTAGCAAGGCCGAACTCCTGAATCGATGAGATCATCTTAAATTGATCGAAGAGATCGGTCTTAGGTACGTAAGGCAGTGGATCCAATGCTTCTTCAAAATGATACTCAGCTTCTTGTGGCAAGTTAAACTTAACTGAATGATAGTTGATGCGATATTTCAGGATAGAATCACGGAACGAGGAGTTACTGCGTCGTTCGTGCATCAGTCGATCGATGTCCAAGTCTACATTCATGATATCCGTTTCAAGTGAAAAGAGGTTGCTTTCCTTGATCAGTCTCGCACTTTGACCAACGATGTTGTGGCCCGAGAAAACAGTTTCTGACGTCGATTCGGTCGCTCCAGCGGAGCAATAGACATAAATCCCGCAATTTTTGCGTGAATGTTCTAAGACGGCATTACGTCTGAGTTTTTCTTTGCCTAAGGTTTCATTGGAGGCAGAAATATTGAAGATAATGTTAGCGCCATTGACGCTGAGCAGGTTACCAGGCGTAATCGTCGCCCACATATCCTCGCAGATTTCAACGCCGAACTTGATATCTTGATGGGTGAAAATGATGTTGCCGAAAGGCACATGTTGATCAAGTAAAGAGAGTGCCTTGATATGATCGATGACATCAAAGCCGCTTTTGAACCAGCGTTTTTCATAGTACTCCTTGGTGTTTGGAAGATAGTATTTCGGAATCACACCAAGAATATCCTGACCTTGAATAACGATGGCACAGTTAAGCACCATTTCTTCAACAATCAGCGGTGCCCCTACAATAATCACGCCATCATAGGGATTCTCTTCCAATAAGGTCTTAAGCGCTGCCAATGTATCGTCAAAAAGACTCTTCTGGAAGAAGAGATCGCCACAAGAGTATGCACTTAAGCCAAGTTCGGGAAAGATGGCGATTTGGCCCTTCACATCCTTTAATGCCAGAAGCATTTCTTGGACATTGAAGGCGGGATTACCAACCTCGAGTTTGGGTGTGATCAGTGAGACTTTCAAAAAACCGTTTTTCATTTTCTTACCTCTAGTATAGTTTATGTGTCATGATATATTCGAAGACCTTTTCCGGGACATAAGCCGGTTCAAAGGTTTCGCGAAAGACTGTCGACGAGATGTTCATATCGAATCCGGGAAGGACGATAAAGTTGTCTTTGTAAGGAGAAAGCACTTTATCATCTTCGAAGTAGCGTTCAATATGGATGTGATTGCGTTCGAGTACGATGAACTTGAACTCGCGCAAAAGGCTGTCCGCGTTCTTCCATTTATGGATGTTTTTAAGATTGTCCGCCCCAATAACAAAGGCAACGTCGTCATTATACTTCTCTTGAATTCTGATGAGACTTTGATAGGTTCCCAAGAAATCGGAATCGATCATTTCCAGGTCGCTCACCACAGCCTTTTCAAGATCTTCAATCATCAGTTCCAACATGTTGAGACGATGAACATTGGCAATCAGCGATGATTTTGTGTAAAGATTAGAAACAGGCAAGTAGATAAACACATCAAAATCGACAGATTTCTGTATGTGAAAATAGATCTCTCGATGGGCGATCGTCGGGGGGTTAAAAGCGCCGCCAAAAACAACAACCATAGCATCACATCCTTACAAGACTATTTTATCATAAAAAAAAATAATTAAAAGCGAATATGATATTTGCAAGTATTTGAGATATGATATAATAGTCACAGGTGATAAGATGAAAGAAACAATGAACAAACTATTGGAATTTGCCGTTAAACTACTCAATATCCCATCGCCAAGCGGTTATACTAAAGCCGCCATCGACTTCGTTAAAAGCGAAACAGAAGCCTTGGGTTATGCATCTGAACTGACCAAAAAAGGCAACTTGATCATCACTGTGCCCGGTCAGACGAGGGATGTTTTAGGCCTCAGTGGACATGTCGATACCTTGGGCGCGATGGTCAAAAGCATTTGTAGCGACGGTCATCTCAAGTTTACCCCCATCGGCGGTCCGATTTGGCCAACGATGGACGGGGAATACTGCCAGGTCTTGACGAGAGATCAAAAAACCTATAGCGGTACCTTCCTTTCGACAAGCCCAGCCACCCATGTGTTCAAGGACTCCGGTTCCAAACCCCGAGATCCGGAAAACATGTATGCCAGAATCGATGCGCTGGTTTCTTCAAAAGAAGACACGGAAAAACTCGGGATCAGACCAGGTGACTACATCTTCTTCGATCCCAAGACGGTGCTGACAGAAACAGGGTTCATCAAAAGTCGCTTTCTCGATGACAAGATTTCCGTCTCTATTCTATTCGGGCTGCTTTATCATTTGAAACACACAAACACAGTGCCCAGACAGACCTTGAAAGTCATCATCTCAACCTATGAAGAAGTCGGACACGGTGCATCCTATATCCCTTCAGTCGACGAATTGATCGCGGTTGACATGGGCTGCATCGGCGACGATCTCAGTTGCACTGAAAAGCAAGTATCCATCTGTTGCAAGGATTCATCTGGACCCTACGACTACGACATCGTCTCCAAACTCGTCAAACTCTCACAGGATCATCAGATTGATTTTGCGACAGATATCTATCCCTATTACGGCTCGGATGTCTCAGCGGCCTACCGTGGCGGCAACGACATCAAAGGTGCCTTAATTGGCCCGGGCGTCCATGCGTCTCACGGCATGGAGCGTACACACAAAGACGCTTTACTCAACACATTGAAATTATTAGTCCAATATATCAAATAATACACAAGGAGGATTCTATGAAAAAACTGTATAATGTACTCGGACAATTGGCAGGTTTTTTGACCGTCGCACTGTTTGCCTTTCTGAATCTACATGCGTTGCTGGATTTTGAATTCTTAACAGCCGACATTTATGATCTCTTGGTCATCATCAAAACCTATGCCATCTACGTCGTCATCGGCTTAGCCGGCCTGGAATTCGCAGCTGGCAAGAAACTCATCGCCTTGATTTATTTCTTACTCTTGGCGTTTGTCGTGATTTCGACTTTCTTCCCAGACGTGTACAATCAATTGACAAGTGGATTAATGTAAAAAGAAAAAGGTTGGAAGTTTCCAACCTTTTTTCATGGATTGAGTTGTGTTTGGATATGACTTGTTTTTTGTTGGTAGTAATCCTCAACTTGTCGTAGGTCAAAGCGCTTTTGTCCAAGATGATCTTCATAGAGCAAAATCGGCTCGTATAAAGCCTTAGCGGCTAAATAGCGAGTTTCGAATGCCTCGTAAATGAAGATTGTATCGATAAAATCGAGGAGATATTGCTCATAAAGTCCGACCAAATCATCGTTGGCAAAGAGATGTTGAATCAACGGACTGGCATTGTCTAAATTATAGTTGGTGTCAAAGTCAACCCCAAACTCACCGCTGGCATCGATGTGTTTGCCAAACCCGAGTACGTTGTCAAAGTCAAAGGGGATGAGCGTGACCTGACGGCTATACACATCAAAATACAAATAGTAGTTATTATGATTGTATCGCAAGTCGTCGGTGTGGCCGATGAGAAACGCCATCGCCAGATAACGGATCAATGCATCGATATCGAGCAGTTGATCATAGCGCGCGTCAAAGATCGTTTGATTGTTGATGCTTTCAACAAAACTGATAAAGTCTTCATGGGTTCTGCGACTACCATCTAAGCGGTTGTTGCGAAGCGAGTAGGTATAGCGCGTATCATCATCGTCGATACCCACCAAACCCTCGTAATCGAGATCGAGCATGCCCTTATCCTGGATATCGGTAACCTTGTAAAGGTCGCCGTACTCCATGGCTAGGTTACTATCAAAATGCCTTTTCAAAAACTCGGAGTCAATGGGTTCAATCAAGGTGAAAAAACCGTAATCAATCAGTTGCTCACCGATTTTCAAGTAAACAAGACCATAACTTGCTTTGGCTACTGTAACACCAGCTTGTGTGAATAAATCATGGGCATAGGCATGCGAAATCATCGCTTGATCATAACTCGCTTCATGAAACGAGGTGTATTCAAAGTTAAGTTGCTCGAGATCGAAGACCTCTCTGGTTCTCAACACTTCATATTTATTTGATCTTTCTTCATAGTCAAAGGTGGCATTAAACTGCAATTGAAAAGCGGTCTGGTGATAGACCTCGCGTCCTCGCCAATCGATGGTTCTAGGCAGGTTTCTTGAGGTCGAACTTTTGGTTCTGAAAGCGACTTCCTGAATCCTAAAATCACCGCGTTGATCACTGTAATAGAGGTTGACCGGATACATCGTGTTATCGATATAATCACCATGAACCGCAAAATGGGCTTCCATATTTTCAATCATTGTCTCAAAGGTCNNTTCTGATGGTCGAAAAGATGATCGTAATCTTCGCTCTGATCGCGAAGGTTCATGAAGTCGGTAACATCTTCTGCAGGCTGGTTCTGATAAGCATAAACCGCTAATGCAGCGATGCTAAAACAAAGCAAAGCGACAAGGACCAATCGCCTCAACCATAGGGTCATTCGTAACCTAAGGCCGTCAGTTGTTCCCTGACCTCTCGAGTTTTATCAGAAAAGTAACGGCTGGCAGAATACCAACGGCTGTCCAATGAGAAATAGGTCATACCAAGATGTTCAAAGGCGTTCAACTCTTCCTGATAGAGGTCCTTGATCAGGAAGTATTCCGTTGAGTAAGTTGTATAACTAAAGGCGCCAAAATCATCTGTGTATTCGTCGAGATAATCGAGGTACAGAGTCATGAAATCGGGATCATTCAATAAATTGTAAACCAAAACAAAGTCGGTTTTATCGCCATACCAGTCATAATTGGAAGGCTCCAGGGCATCGATGTCAAGCGAGATGCCATAGTCGCCGTAGGGATTCCAGCCCCAGCCTAGGGCATTGTCCATATCGAAGGGGATATAATAGGCATAGCCGTTGTTAAAGTAGAGATAGTAATTGTTGGCATTGGAACGAAAATCATCAGCGGAGCCGATGAGAAAGCCAATCGCAAGCGCTCTCGCAAAGTGATCGGTATTGAGCGATGAAGAGACCAACGCATGATAGTTTTCAACGGTGGTTTCATTGACCAATGCGATAAAATCGGTGAAACTCGTAAAATCGAGATCCTCTTTATTGGTTTTCAATGCATAACTACGTCTGAAACCTTCCATGTAATCTGATACACCCAATGAAATCGACTGATAATCTGCATTCAATGAGGCGGGTTCGGTTTGCCATGTGCATTTATAAAGATCGCCGATGCTGCCATCCTGATTCTTTCCGAAATAACGTTCGACAAAAACATCGTCGATGGGTTCTTGTAGCATGAAAAGACCGTAGGGAACGACAAAGCCGTCGATGTCAAAATAAACGATGGCGTAACTGGTTGCTGAGGTGACAACCCCAACTTCGCGGTAGAGATCATAGCTAACGGACTCAGTAACCGCGCCATAATCGCTTTCTCTGACATGTTTGAAGTTCAGTTGTTCTAAATCAAACACTTCTCTTGATTGAAGACTGTTATACTGTGTCGAATTGACTGGATAGTCAAAGGTGGCATTGAACTCAATCTGAAAAGCCACCTGTTGATAACCGACGATTTCGTCACCTTCTTTGATTACCGGCAGAACACGGGAAAAAATATTGCCCTTGGTTCTAAAACCGGCTTCTCTGATTTCCATAACATTTCCAAGCCCGTCCGAATAAGTGATATCGACTTCTTGGATGGTGTTGTCGCGGTAACTTCCAAACTCATCGTGATAATTTTCCATATCGTCAATCAACTTCAAAAAGTTTGCTTCCGAAAAGTGGATGACAAATTTCTTATAGACACTGTCGTCGAAAAGGACATCGAAATCGACATCATCGACCATCGAATCAGCTGTTGTCATCGTTGTTTGACTCACAAAGGCTTGCGTTGTGGTCGTGCTGTTTTGTGTGGTTGTAAAAAAATCACAACCCGCTAAAAAAGTTGTGATTATGACCATCAAAAAAATCAATGTCTGTTTCATGTCAACCTCGCTTTTGATTCATGAAAGATTTAAAATAGTCGGGCGCATCGATTTCAAGATGCAGCTGCTCTTCAGTGATGGGATGAATGAAGTCGAGTTTATGGCAATACATCATGAGATCTTTGACCTCATCCTCACCATAAATCTTATCGCCGACAATCGGTGCGTAGAAATAAGAAAAGTGAACGCGAATTTGATGGGCAAGTTTGTTTTTGATCCAGATCTCAACCAAGGAATAAGGACCGAACTCGCTGATGACTTTATAGTTCGTCATGCATTCCTCGCCCCGCTCGGAGACTTCGCGTTTGATACTGCCTTCGATGCGCGAAATCGGTAGTGGAATACAGCTTTCCTTGAGGTCTAGCTTGCCATGAACAATCACTTTGAGATGTGCGGTCAGAGCGTTATTGAACTTATCGCTGACCAGATAGCGGATAAACTTATGCTTGGCGACGACAATCAAGCCAGAAGCTTCTTTGTCGAGTTTCGTCACAAAATGAATTTTCGCATCGAGCCCTTTTTCTTCATAGTAGTGATTGATACGATTAGCCAAAGAACCTTTGGGATACGCTTTTGAAATCATCATCCGCATGTCTTTTGGTTTGTTGACGATGAGAAAATAGTTGTCTTCGAAGATGATGTCCAAGGGTTCAGCTTCAGAAACGATGCGCTTGTCACGTCCTTCATCTTTGACAAAAAAATGTATTTTTTCACCTTTTTTAACGGTGCTTTTTCTGGGTCTTAATTGACCGTTAACATAGATTTTAGGGTGATTATCTTCTAGTTCAAGGATTTTGACGGGAAGATTGTTTTCCTGCATGAAACGATGAATCGTCTCGGGTTTTTTTACTCTGTATATCAGTTCCATATGATCACGTCCTCAATCTAATATTATAACATAAAACGAGATTAATTACAAAATTAATCTCGTCTGTTTTTTGTGATGTTTAGGGATTCAAAGGTTTCAGTTCATCGATGACGAAGAGACCGTCTTTGCGAATCAGGACATCGTCAAACCACAACTCGCCACCACCATATTCAGGTGTTTGAATCAAAACCAAATCCCAATGGATGGCCGAGTCATTGCCGTTTGGCGCTGTATCGTATGCCATACCAGGGGTGAAGTGGATGGAGCCAGCGATTTTTTCATCATAGAGGGT
>NPIE01005010.1_pt1 | contig 20179 bp, 20 predicted proteins | sample 8637661 | NCBI WGS metagenome assembly NPIE01 (sample SAMN07420842, study PRJNA396082) | bioreactor metagenome | isolation source: sample BA12 brine-fed electro-methanogenic bioreactor BA | place: Japan: Kochi | collected 2016-12-09
CCACGCAACCGGCTACTATTCTTGTACTTGCCCGTTGGCGGTAATTTTAAAGAGATATGAAAACAAGACTAAGTTCTGACTACTTATATCATTTTACTCCAAGGTTTAAAACTATTAAGTTAATTCTTCAAAATGGTTTTCGACATTCTTTAATCTCTGAGTTGAGACCAAATTCCCCAGTTGCTGACACAAAATTCATGCAACAAAACTTCCTTGTTTGTTTTTGTGACATAAAACCTGACGAAAATGCCTTTCATCGGCAGTGTTATGGATCATTTTTCTTAGCTTTGACTAAGCACTGGGGCTTGAGAAATAAAATATCACCCGTACGATATGTTCACTCAAACTCATGTGGACTTGAGCAACGGAATATTGAATTGAGAATTTTCACCAAAGGTCTATTTAAGTCCGAACACGATTTTAAAAATGACGCAGTTTTCGAAGATAAAATAATGAATAATGTTATTGCTTGGGCATTTTGGATGGATCAAAGAGGTGATACTGATTTAGTAGAGGATAAAACTAATCAAGAGTACAATGAATTAGTTGAAATATTAAAACCTACTGGAAAGGATAAATTTTTTAAAGAAACTATTTTAAAATTAAGGCAGAGAATAGCTGATCTATATCACTCTCTTGAAATTGGAGATCCATTTCTAAGGAATTACAAAGAAGATTTTACTTGTCCAAATTCGGGTAAAACAATTAAGGACAAAGTACTTTATGATGAAAGAGAATGGAGATCATGTATTACTACTCATTTACCAGAGGATGTAGTTGAATGTGAATCTGAAAATGGAATAATCATGAAAGGATTTCTCAAAGAAAAGCATAATCTTACATTTATTGATGAAGATTTAATTGAAATTAGATTAGACAGAGATGAATCAAAAAATGAACTACATCGATTTCTTAAAGAAAATAAAACAGATTTAGATATTGACTTGACAATGGATAAAGTTATAATTAATGAATAAAAACTACCGCCAACATTGTATAAGCGTAATGCGGGCTATACAGGTAAAATTGAGCATTTTTGCTCCAAATTTACTTGCGGTGGATGGACAGTGAACCGCTCCGAAATCCCCCACTACGCTTATACTTGACCGTTGGCAACAAGTGTAAAAAACAGATGATTAGACAGATACGATAGTGATAGATACTAACGAAAGAAATGATTTAGCATTATGACAGGATAGTGCAAATTTGATGGAAATTTATTTTGTTTTTTTTCTTCCCCCCATAAAAAAGAAAGAAACTCCACCCACATTGCACACATTGCCAAAGCCCCACAAGCCAACGCAACAAACCAAGCTTTGCCAAAGAGTGCAATTATTCTAATCTCTACCATATGATTAAAACTCAAAATATTTTGAAATTAGAAAAACATGTCTTAAATTTGTACTCAAAAACAAATATAGTACAATATGTCCACGTCTATAGATAATACCAAGGAAACAATTTTAACTGTAGCCAATCGGTTGTTCAGCAGGTTCGGTTTTCACAAAACCTCGATGGATGAAATTGCAAAAATTGCCCGTAAAGCAAAAGGCTCACTATATTATCATTTTGCAAGCAAAGAAGAATTGTTTAAGGAGGTTATTTCAAAGGAAATGATTAGCCTGAAAAGTCCGCTGTCTGTTATTATCCACAACCCGGAACTGGGCGCTTCTGATAAAATTAGATATTATCTGGTGAAGCGCATGGAAATATTAAATTCTGCCGCCTGCTATCATGAAACACTGAAAGCTGATTTTTTTGAACATTTTCATTTTATTGATGATTTACGTGCCGACTTGGACGAATGGGAGAAAGAAAGCTTAAAATCAATAATTAATCAGGGTGCTGATTCAGGGCAGTTTGAAATCAACTCACAAATTGATATATTACTGGATGTTATTCTAATGGTTATGAAAGGTCTTGAAATACCCTTTTTTCTTCAAAATAAATATGAAAAGTATTCACCACACTTTGATGGGCTTATAAAAATATTAAACAAAGGATTGGAAAGATAATTTTTTTTGAACGCAACTGACTAAAAAACAATAATAGTATAAATATAAATTCGAAGACAAATGAACAAACTGGTAGAATACATCATAAAATACCGATGGTACACTGTGGCATCTGTATTTTTATTAACACTTTTCTTTGGTTTTCAGATAACCAAACTGCATATAAATGCGGACATTATGAGCTCATTACCCGATGATGACCCAACTGCAAAGCTCTATAAAGACATTGGTACCGAATTTGGTGGCAACGACATGGGAATGATAGTTTTAGAAACCGATGATGTTTATAATACTGAGGTATTGGAGCGAATACGCACTATAACCGATAGCGTAAGATATACCCGAGGGGTTTCGACTGTAACCAGTCTCACTAATATCCTCGACATCAAGAGTTCGGAATGGGGTATCGAAATAGGGAAATTGGTGGATGAGTATGACCTTCCTACAACACCGCAACAATTAGACAGCCTGAAAACCTATGTTTATTCAAAGGAAATGTACAAAGGGGCAGTGGTGTCAGACGATGGCACAGCTACTGCCATCATGTTTACCCTCTTGCCCGATGCTGACAACCAGAAAGTTGCACGGGAAATAAAATCGAAAATTGAAAACCTCCATGTTCCCGAAAAACTTTACTTTGGGGGGCTTCCAATGATGATGAACGACATCAACGACCTGATTGTGTCGGATATTGTCTGGTTGATACCAATTGTGTTTTTGGTAATTGCCATCATTCTTTTTCTTAGTTTTAAAAGTGTCAGGGGCATTGTGCTTCCGCTTTTAACAGCCGGTATTTCTGTTGTTTGGACATTGGGTTTGATGTCGGTTACGGGGTATGAACTTACAATTATTTCAAACATAATACCTGTGGTATTGCTTGCAGTCGGCAGTGCATACACCATTCATGTGCTCAATAGTATCAACCACATATATCTTCAAGACCGAAAACAAGCCCTGATGCAGGCAATGGTGTATATTACTATTCCGGTTCTTTTGGCGGCCGTTACCACTTCAATCGGTTTTGTGTCGTTTGTTTTTGGAGCTTATCTCACCATGATTAAAGACTTTGGTATTTTTACAGCCATTGGCACTCTAATCTCGTTGGCGCTTTCCATTTTCTTTGTTCCTGCCGTTATATCATCATTATCATTGTACAATAAAAAGAACACCATTGAGGATGGTGAAAAAAAGACGGTACTGACCCATAAAATATTATTGCCCATTTCTCAATTGTTATTCAGGCATCCCAAATATACTTTATCGGCTTGGTTAGTTCTGTTACTTGTATTTGTTGTCGGAATTTTTTAAAATAGAGACCAGCGTAAATATGGCCGACTATTTCAAAAAAGACAACCCTACAAGGGTAGCTGAGGACGTGATGCAACAGAAGTTTGGCGGCTCGTTGCCAATATTTATCGTATTTGAGGGCGACATTCAAAGTCCTGAGGTTTTGAAAATGATGATGAAAACACAACAATTCATGAAATAAGACCCCAATGTGAGTGTAGCCCAGTCGGTGGCCGACCTGATTGAACAAATGAACGATGCCATGGGCGAAGGAAAAAACATTCCCGATGATAAGGCAAAAATTGAACAGTTATGGTTTCTGCTCGATGGTCAGGATATAATGCCTCAGTTGGTTAATAATGAACTCACCAAAGGTATTATCCAGTCTAAATTTGCATCGGTTGAAAGTAAAAAAACAGAGGCTTTCACCAAGATGATGAACCAATTTATTGAAGAAAACCAAACCGAATTCTGCAAGATAGAACTTACCGGTATGCCATCGGTTTATGTAAAACTAAACAACAGCCTGATTAGCAGCCAATATAACAGTTTGCTGATTGCCATTTCTATGGTAATTCTCATCGTTGGCTCAATTCTTAAATCGGCTTCAAAAGGAATTTTCGCAGCCGTTCCCATTATTGCCACCATAGTGGTTTTATTCGGTTTTATGGGCGTTACCGGTATTCCGCTCGATATTGCAACTGTTCTTGTTGCAAGTATTGTACTTGGTATTGGCATAGACTACTCCATACACGTCATTACAGGATTTAACCATTACCTGAAAGAAAACGGCGATGCCGAAAAAGCGATAGAATACGTAATACTGTCCAGCGGGAAAGCCATTGTAATAAACGTGCTGTCTGTTTCCGCCGGATTCCTGGTGCTTTTATTCTCACAAATTGTTCCCTTACAGAATTTTGGACTACTGGTAGCCATCAGCATGTTCGGTTCAGGTTTTGGCGCACTTACCTTGCTGCCTGTAATTCTTATTCTCGCAAACAGAAAACGCAAAATAACAGCAAACAATCATTAACATTAAAATTTAAATACGATGAAAACAATTTTTAAAGCAGCGGTTTTAACCGCATTTATCAGCGCCGGAAGCATATTTTCTGTAGGCGCACAAGATGCAGCGACCATTTTAAAAAAAATGGATGATGTGATGTACTCACCTAAAGACATGACTGGAAAAAATACGATTGTCCTCATTGACAGAAATGGCAACGAGGAGAAACGTGAAGCAACCATTCAGCAAAAAGGTACCGATATGCGGATTTTCCGGTTTACAGCACCTGCTTCACAATCCGGCATTTCAGTGCTGTCGCTTCCCAATGATGTAATGTACATGTACCTGCCCGCTTTCGGGAGGGAGAGAAGGATTGCCTCGAGCGCTAAAACCCAAAACTTTGCGGGAACCGATTTTTCTTACGATGACATGGAAGCCGTACTTTTTTCTGTAAAATATACTCCTGAACTGATAAAAACCGGGACGGATGTTTTTGTTCTTGAACTCACTCCAAAAGGCCGTTCGGACTACGCAAAAGTAGTGGCGCATATCAATAAAGAACATTACTACCCCATGCTTATGGAATATTACGACAGGGGAGGCATCAAAGTAAAAGAAGCAAACTATATGTTCAAAAAAATTGGCAACTACTGGAATGCTGCTGAAATTGAAATGACCGACCTGAAAAAAAACCACAAAACAAAAATGCAGATGTCGGATGTAAAATACGATACAGGTTTGTCAGACGATGAGTTTACCGTAAGGAAATTGGTGCAATAAAAAAAGGGCATTATTATGAAAACGATACATTTAAATATCCAAATTTCCGGCGTACTCAGCAGCTTGTTAAAAAGTAAAGTTTCCAGAAATTTACTTGAAAAGGAATTAAAGAAGTATTTGAGTCAAAAGATAATCAATAATAAAGAACCTGAAACTTCGGAAATTGCCAGGCAATACAAATTTTTAGCTTTGTGGGCGATGTATAAATCGTTTGTCAGAAACATCGATAAAGGAAACATATCCTCAAAAGCTACGAAAAGGATAATTGAGTCATTCCTGAATTCGGTGTTGTTACGAAAAAATGTTCCCAATAAGTCAAGGCAGATTTTTCAAAACAAATATGGAATGCTTCCGCCTACTTTTCTAACCATTTCACCAACAAAAAAATGCAATCTCAAGTGTATAGGTTGCTATGCTGCCTCATCCCCGACAACAGAAACAATCCTGAACTGGACTTTGCTGAACAGGGTAATTGAAGATGCGTATTCCAATATGGGTATGAGGTTTTTTGTAATATCCGGTGGAGAACCTTTGCTGTACAAAAGCGGGAACAGGACCATCCTTGATTTGGCAGAAAAATGGAGCGATTGCTTCTTCCTGATGTACACGAACGGAACATTGATAAATGAAAACATGGCTTCTCGCATGGCTGATTTAGGCAATATTACTCCTGCGATTTCTGTAGAGGGGTATCAAACCGAAACGGATGCGAGAAGAGGTAAAGGGGTTTACCAAAGAATAATGAAAGCAAAAGATAATCTTATCTCCAACGGAGTGCCTTTTGGCTTTTCTGTTACAGCGACGAAAGAAAATGTGGACGCATTACTCGACGAATCGTTTTATGATTTTTATTTCGACGAGATTGGGGCTACATACATGTGGGTTTTTCAATACATGCCCATTGGCAGGGATTTCTCGAAAGATTTGATGATTTCGCCCCGGGAGCGGTTGCAATTGCATAAAATCCAGGATAGAATGTTATCGGGAAAAGAATACTTTGTGGCAGATTTCTGGAATAGCGCTCCCATATCCAATGGTTGTATTTCCTGCGGCAGGGCCGGGGAGGGTTATTTTTATATTAACTGGGACGGAAATATCATGCCCTGTGTTTTTGTGCCTTACTATCACGATAATATAAACACGCTTTACAATACGGGCAAATCACTATCCGATGCGTTGTTTACGCCACTTTTTGTTAAAGGCAGGGCATGGCAAAAAGAATACAATGGAAATAGAAACAATCCGGGGAATCTGTTAACGCCCTGCTTTTACAGGGACCATTACAAAACATTTTATGAGATTGCACAACAAACACAGGTGTTGCCCGAAAATGAAGATGCAGACAAAGCTTTTCATTCCAAAGAGTACTATGAATTTATGCAGGAATTTGACAATGAACTGGAAGCGTTGTCTTCTCCCGTTTGGGACAAATTAAAGAAGAGCCATCAAACCAAAAGGTAAATATAGGATGTTAAAATGAAAACAGTCGCATTAGTTTTATCCAGTGGCGGTTCCCGGGGGCTTGCCCAGATTGGCGCTATTTCCGAACTGGAAAAGTATGGATTAAAAATAACCTCGGTTTCAGGTTCTTCCATTGGCGCAGTTATCGGTGGGATTTACGCCATGGGTAAGCACTTTTAACATGAGGGATGTGTGGGGCTTTATGGATTTTACCCTGACAACGCACGGACTGCTAAAGGGTGAACGGGTTTTCGACCAAATGAAAACATTAATCCCTGACATGAACATTGAGAAAATGCCAATTCCTTTTGCGGCTGTTGCCCCCGATATCATCAACCGAAAAGAGATAGTTTTTAATAAAGGCAGTTTTTACGAAGCTGCCAGGGCGTCGGTTGCCATTCCTGCAGTTTTTACCCCGGTTAAATTATGAATATTGAAACAAAATATATAGATATCCACAAGTTGATAAAGGCAAGCAACTCAAATTTTCTGAAAAGCTTACCCGTTTTTATTGTTGACCTGATTAAGATTATCATCAGGCAAAATGAAATAAACCGAATCCTGTCTGTTTATGCCGATTATGAAGGCGTATATTTTCTGCCTAAAATAGTATCGGAATTAAATATCAAAGTAGAGATTGAGGGACTGCAAAACCTCCCCGATAACTGCAGGTGCTTCTTTGTTGCAAATCATCCGTTTTGTTTTGCAGATGGTCTGATACTGACAAATACGATTGCCAAGAAATATGGTGATTTTTGAGCGATTGGGAATGAGGTTTTTACACTAATACCACATTTAAGACCTGTTGTAGCTGCCGTTAATGTTTTCGGCACTAACCCAAGAAAATATCTCTTGGAATTGGAAAAGACATTTGCTTCAGATTTAGCAATCACGCACTTTCCTGCAGGTTTTGTTTCACGTGTAAAGGGGGGCAGAATTGAAGACAGAGATTGGCAGAAATCATTTGTATCCAAAGCTGTTGAACACCGGCGTGACCCTGTATTTTTCTATGGCCGTAATTCACGCTTATTTTACATCATATACATTGGCCGGAAAACTCTGGGAATCAAAACAAATCTGGAACTGGTTCTTTTACCACGTGAAATCTTTAACAAGAGAAATAAAACGATAAAGGTAAGAATAGGCAAGCCCATAGCCTATAATACTTTTAATAGTAATAGAACGCATTTTGAGTGGGCTCAATACGTTAAGCAGCAGGTTTACAATTTAAAAAACTAACAGCATGAAAAAGGTTTCAGCAATTATTTGTGCTTATAACGAAGAGAAAACCATAAAAGATGTGGTCAGGTCTGTTGCCATAGTTCCAATAATTAGCGAAATCGTTGTCGTGAACGATGGCTCCACTGACAAAACAAAAGAAATTATTGAAGAATTAAGGCATGAAATTTCTTTTACTGCTATCCACCTGAATGAAAATAAGGGAAAAGGTTATGCTATGGCAACAGGCGTAGAATATTCAACCAGCGATATTATTGTTTTTATAGATGCCGACTTATCTAACTTAAAGGAAGAGCATTTTGAACAATTAATCAAACCTATATTCAACAAAGAGTGCGATATGGTTTTAGGACAGGCAACAGAAACCCTGATTAACTATAAAATCAACCCGTTCAAATCGTTTACGGGCCAAAGGGCTATGTTGAAGAAAGATATCCAGCCAATTTTGAAGGAGATGAAAACTTCAAAATTCGGTGTGGAAACCTTAATCAATCTTTACTTTCAGGCACATAAAAAAAGTGTTAAATATGTTATGCTTGAAAGGCTAAAGCATCCAACCAAATTTGATGAAACCAGTAGCCAATCGAAAGCAGTAAAAGAATTTGTTTTTGAGGGGCATCAAATTGCATTAGCAGCATTTAACAACTTTAATTTGTTAACAACAATCGTTAAAAATCAAATCAAAAAATTGTAGAGGATGAAAACACGAAATTTGTTTTTTTTTTTATGCTTTTGCTTATTTCAGTTCCCAATTTATCTAATGCACAGGAAGGAAATAGTCTTAAACTGTCAGGAGAATTGTTAACCGATGAATGAGTCCTGTTGAAAGACAAAAACGACTGGGCCTGGAACGAAAACAGGCTAACCTTGAAACTAAACAAACAAATACCATCTGATTCCCGATTTTACAGTGAAGTGTGGGTACGAAATATCGGTTTGCCAAATGCTGTTCAGTCAAGCGACCTCTACAATAAGGGTATTGTTGACCCTTACAATCTCGACATCAGGGAGGCTTATATACAATTAAACGGTTTTTTAACTAAAAAACTAGACCTGACCGCAGGCCGTCAGCAAATTGTGTGGGGTACTGCCGATAAACTTAACCCGACGGATAATCTGAATCCCTACGACCTGAAGGATATATTGGATTTTGGGCGAAAAAGGGGGAGCGATGCCGTTAACTTGCAGTATTACATCAATAATGATTTCTCGCTACAAGGTGTTTTTGTTCCCTTCTTTCAGCCTGCCAACATGCCGGTCGGAATTTTTGCCAACGTGCTTAATCCTGCAATGGAAATGCCTCAGGGAATGGTATTAAAAAGCTTCTCGGACACCCTGATGATGCCAAAATACAATTTGGGAGAAAGTTCCACGGCAGGTTTAAGGTTCAAAGGATTTGCAAAAGGTATTGATTTTTCTGTGAGTTACGTTTGGGGCTACGATGGTTTGCCTTACAGCTCAACAAATATTTTAACTCCCGTGAGCCTGACAGACGGGACAAGCATTCACTCTCAACTTTCGTTTATCCGTAATCATATCGTCGGTGCTGATTTGGTCACAAGCATTGCAGGGGTCGGTGTTTGGGCAGAAGCTGCCGTATTCTTCCCCGATAATGACATCGTGATGACCACTGATTTATCAGCATTCTACCCTGCTTCACCAGTGCCGGTTACACAAGATTCAGTTTTAATGAAAAAGAATGAAGCTTACGTAAAATTTGTGATTGGGGGCGATTATTTTTTCCCTGATGGTTCTTACCTTAATTTGCAATACCTGCATGGTTTTATTCAAGAAAGAGGCGCTGACGGGCTAAATGATTATTTCTTTCTTCGCTACGAGAAAGATTTCTTTAACAATAAGCTGAAGGTTTCGCCCATCGCAGGAGGTTTTATCGTTACAGACTGGAACAATCTGGCAGATAATTACGCTATTGCATATATGCCCGAAATAACCTACAAAGCAAGCCTGAATACCGAAATTTCATTAGCTTGTTCAGTTTTCGATGGCAAAGGACAAAACCTTTTTGCCGGATTGAAAGATTACAACATGGTAATGTTTAAAGTGAAATATAGTTTTTAGCCACCCCACAGACGCAAGCACATTTGCAAGCCCACACGAGCCAACGCTCAAACCAAAGGCTTGCAAAAGAGCTTCCGCCTTTACTGCCCGAGTAACCGCCTTTCAGGACGGTTTTAGGATTGCCCACGCTCAAAAAACAAAATAAATTTGTGCTTCGTGGATAGGTTTGTGCTGATTGACAACAACAATAAAATAAAAGCTAAATAAATGAAAAACAGACGGATATGAATGAACACCAGTTGCCAACATCATGTATAAAACATTGGGGGTTAGGTGGTTATTTGAAGCAATCTGCCCCGCATCAGCTTTTGCAACGGCAGACCGGGACGACGCCCGCAATCCCCCAACGCTTCATACACGTAACCGTTATGGGCAAGGGAAAATAGAAGATTCCGACATTGAAAATCCGAGAAAAATATGGAATTAATAATAAAAAAGTAATTTTGTGGGAAAATAAGTCAGATGCAAGAAAATCAGAATATTGAATGGAAAGAAAATTGGAAAGATAAATACCTTAAATGGATTTGTGGTTACGCAAATGCATCTGGGGGAAGCATAATAATTGGGAAAAATGATAACGGAGAGATTGTTGAACTAAAAAATTCGAAAAAGCTTCTTGAAGATATCCCAAATAAGGTAAGAGATATTCTTGGCATTCTGGTTGATGTTAACTTACACACAACAAATGAAGGGAATTTCATTGAGATAATCGTTGAGTCACAACCCTTTCCTGTAAATTACAAAGGTCAATATCATTATCGAAGTGGAAGCACTAAACAAGAATTAAAAGGTGCTGCATTAGATAAGTTCTTGCTTGAAAAGAAAGGGAAAAAATGGGATGGCGTTCCTGTTCCAAATGTTTCTGTAAATGATTTAAAGAATGAAACGTTTGAGTTTTTCAAGAAAAGGGCAATGATAAGTAAAAGAATTGATGAAAGTGTTCTATCTGAAAACAATAACAATATCCTTGAGAACCTGAAATTAGTAGAAAAACCATATTTAAAACGAGCATCCATATTGTTATTCCATACTGACCCTGAGAAATATGTCACAGGAGCCTATATAAAAATCGGTTACTTCCAAACAGATACAAAATTAATTTTTCAGGACGAAGTAAAAGGGAATCTATTTGAGCAAGTAGAAAAGACGATTGAAATACTCTTTACAAAATACATTAAAGCCATTATTTCGTATGATGGCATACATCGAGTTGAGACCTATGAATATCCCAAAGATGCTGTTCGTGAAGCATTACTTAATGCTCTTACGCATAAAGATTATTCAAGTAACGCGCCAATTCAAATAAGTGTTTATGATGACAAAATAATGATTTGGAATTATGGTCAATTACCTGAAGATTGGACGGTTGACAACTTAATGCAGAAACATTCATCAATCCCTTACAATCCAGACATTGCAAATGCGTTTTTTAGAGCAGGCTATGTTGAGTCGTGGGGACGAGGAACAATTAAAATTATTGAGCAATGCAAAGAATTCAATTTGCCAAAACCTGATTTTCAGAACATAGGCAAAGATTTTTGGGTTATCTTTAAAAAGGATATTTTCAATAAAGAGTCCTTACAGAAATTAAAACTAAATGAAAGACAGATTAAGGCTGTACTCTTCGTAAAAGAAAAGGGTGAAATTTCAAATAAAGATTACCAAGAAATATGCAAAGTTTCAAAAGGAACAGCAACAAAAGAATTACGAGAACTTATTGATGAATTTAATATTTTAGAAAGAAAAGGTAACGTGGGTGCTGGGACAGTTTATGTAATCAAGTAAAGAAGAATTGGATAATAATTGGATAAATTGGATAATCCAACCCCAGCCCATAACATCGCGTATAAGTAATGGCGGGGGTTGTAGCGTATTCAAGTGTTCTACCTCGCATCAAGTTCATCGTATCTTGACAGGAAATCGCCCGCAATCGGCAACTTTTCATACCGCCATCCGTTATATGCGATTTTAACAGACCGCCAAACCAACAATAGAAAGTTCAATGACAGACCTTAAAAAATTACAAGCAGGACACTTTTTGACATTTGACACTTGGATATCAGCCAAGAAACTCTTGGACTATCAAATCAAGGACAAAGCAAATTACAAGACATACAACACTCTTAACTTCCACTACTTTGACAATGTAAAAGGACTTACAAAAAAAGTTGGAGAAAAAACCTACTTCACAGAAAAAGTATCCAATAATTTATTCTATGGACTTGAAAGAGAGTTTTTCTTTCATAGATATACAGTCCCAAAAACAGGGATTGGACTAAGGAGTTATTATTTTTTCAGTTACCCAATGCAACAACTTATGTATACTTTTGGACTTTATTTGTTGCGGGTTTCACAACAGTATTTGACTGACAAAAAAAGTGCAAATATTAAATCGCATTACGGTGGCGATTTGAAGTTTAACACAGACACAAATGAACTTGTATTGAATAAAAACACAACTCTTTATTATGACCATTACAAAAAATTCAAAAAAGAGTTAGTTGACGAAACAGCTAATCCAGACAACAAAGTTTTCTTGCGTTTAGACATTCAGAATTACTTTGACAACATAAGTATTGCAAAGCTCTTAAATCTGCTTGAACAAAATGTAAAGCCAAGTGAAATAACTATTCATAAGTTTGATTCTTCAACAAAAGAGCAAATTGAATTTTATTACAGATTTCTAAGCAATGGAACGGATAATATTCCACAGTCCGACAACAACATAATCTCAAATTTCATAAGCCACCTCTATTTGACATTTGGCGACTTCATAATTGAAGACGCAATTTTGGAATTGAATAAGGAATACAAAATTGTAAAAGGGTTCAAAATCATACGTTACGTTGACGACATATATATTTCTCTTGACTTTAGGGAAATGACAATTTTTGAATTGGAATACACAGAGGACACAAGAAACGGCTTTATTTATCAACTTCTAAATAAAATTGCTGATGAATTTTATCGACAACTCAATTTAAGATTTAATGGAAAAGCAGAACTATTTAGAATTGACAAATTAGACGAGAGAGAAAAACTTTTGGACTTGATTAAAAAAGTATCAGAAGATTATCCTGAACCCGAATCTGAAAAAGACATTGCGGTTGCGGACAAAGTAAACCGTCTTTTAGGGCTAATTGACATAATAAAAGCAAGAGATGTTTCACAAGTTTATAAAGACTTGTCAAGACAAGAAAGTGAAACACTTAAAGATATTTATGACAAGTCTGTATTAGGGTTACTTTCAATCTCAGCAAACATTGCACGACTTGAAAGCAAGTTTCTAAACTTCAACTTTGACTTGCTTCGAGTGTATCCACAACCATTGATAATAATGTTAACGCTTTGCCCAACTGCCAAAGCCCGACTTGAAAACTACTTACTTACAAAAGTATCGCTAACAACCTTTGACAGAGGATTACTTGTTGTTCTACTATGCCAATCAAACTTTGCCAATGTCAAACTTTTTGAAAAACTTCAAGCAAACGAGCAACTAAAACCAATTTTTGAATTTATGAAATTCAAAAAGGTGGTTGATAACAAAAATACGGGATACTATAAGGTAGATTTAAAGAAAATGAAATCCTTGACTAAGCAGGTCAGCTTCATTGAGCAAATTAGACAGCGTGTTTATACTGAAAGGCAAGAGCATTATTCAGTTGCCTTGAACCATTTACTTAATGAAGTTCAGTTAGCTTGTTGCGTTTTAGAAGGCAAAGACATCAAGACATACAAAGAACCTAATGTAGAAACATACTTGACAGCAAAAGGACTTGATAATTTTACCAAAACTAAAATCTCAAACTTGTTTAACAGACGAAATAACAATCCAGTTTCACATCCTGGAAGTGACTCACGAGTTGCGTGGGCAGTTGAAAAAACAGAATATACGGACTACAAAAGCTATGTTGCAAAGACTTTAGAGACAATAACAGTATGACGACACTACACGAAAGAAAAACCGCATATAACAGGCGTTTGGCTCAATGGCGGGTGACGTGGTTAATTGAACATTCTACCTCGCATCAACTTTTGTGCTGTATTGACAGTTTTGTGCTCCGAAATCCGCCACTGCGCCAAGCGCCAAAACGTTAGCGGTAATTGTAAACGACATGACAATGACATTAAAAGAATTTATAAAACAGTTTGATAAACCCAATTCTATTGTTCTTCTTGAAGGCAAAAGAAATGTTTTAGAAGCAGACAAAGAAAAGTTGACAGCACTCGGAAGGTTGTTAGCATCTAAGACAAAAAGGATGATATTTAGAAGCGGAAATGCAGAAGGTTCAGACCAATTATTTTCTGATGGTGTTACCGCAGTTGACAATAAAAGATTACAAGTTATTACTCCATATTCCGGACATAGAGAAAAAACCAATCAAGCATACGAAACAATTTCTTTGGACGACATAAATATTGCTGCTGAGCCCGAAGTCGTGTATCAGTCTAAAAGCAATAAGAAAACTGAAAAGCTCATTGACAAATTTGTCTCAGGTGACAAAAATCGTTATACAATAAAAGCGGCTTATATAATCCGAGACACTGTAAAAGCAATTGGGACAAACGAAATAAAGCCAGCAACTTTTGCTATTTTCTATGACGATTTGGACAACCCAATGTCTGGTGGAACAGGACACACAATGAATGTTTGCAAACAAAATAATATTCCATTAATTGACCAAAAACTATGGTTTAAATGGCTGACAGAATAGAACAACATACCGCTAACAGGCGTTTGGCGCAATGGCGGGTGAAGTGGTTGATTGAACATTATGCCTCGCATCAACTTTTGTGGTATATTTACAGTTTTGTGCTCCGAAATCCGCCACTACGCCAAGCGCCAAAACGTTGGCCGAAATTGCTGGGCTCCACTCTCTGAAGAGAAAAAAAAAGGGGGGGGCTGAAAACAAAGAAAGAAGGAATAACCTATGGATTTGAAATGGAATCCTGCTGATTATGAAAGCGTTGTAAAGGCTATAGAGAACATCGGCCCTCACCTTGTCCAGGCTTTGCATGTTCTCAGTGAGCTGCCTTGTCCATCTCCAGACAAAGACAAGAATGGAAAGTACGTTGTAAAACTTGTCAACGGGAAACCGGCAATCATTAAGATTCAGTAGCAGCTCTGAAACAGATAGGATTCAATATGGTTATTGCGTTCATCCTTTTCATTGGAGCGGCCAGTCTTACAACACTCGAGATAATTGCGACAAGAAAGCGGAAGCAAATAAACGCAGGGATTTCTTTTGTGCTTGGAAAAGAAAGAGTCTTCGCCAACCGGGAAAGCTATCTCGATTCTGCTGTAGTTGGCGCAGGGACTTCAGCCCTCAACATGTATGATATCTACGCTGCTTGCGAAGACCACTCAGCCGTACTGGACGTTCTTGAAGGGCGCTACAATCATGTTATGGGTGATGCCACGCCCATGGAATGGTATGAAAAGGTTGAGCAACTTAAATATGCTGGCACGAGCTCATTGGGAGCATATGTTAGCGGGTATGCTGGACAAGCTGGCGAGAATGCGGCAATCTCAATGTTTGAAAGCACAGGTAAGAAAGCAGAGCTTTTCGAATCACGAATACACCCGGACAATGATATAAGGGTATTCGATGATGATGGTTCCTTTACAGATTATTCAGTGAAGTCGTATTCTGATGCATCGAATTTCAAGGAAGTCCTTCAAGGTCATCCAGAGTCAACAAATTATGTAATAAACCACGAATTGTATGAGGAATTGGCCGAATCAGGCGATTTGGACGCAATATCTTCGCAAGGCATTGAGATCCTTGATGGCGGATTCTCGAATGAAGTAGCCAGAAACGCTGCGGAAGATGCTTTTGATGGCATTAGCGATGCGGGTGACATTAGTAACAATATACCAGTTGTTGCACTTGCCCTCTTTGGCGCTAAAACCGTTAAAAATGTTGTGCAGCTCACAAAGGGGAAGCAGAGCGGTTACGAAACAACCGTCAATATAGGAGGTGATTTCGCAAGGATTGGCGCTGCTGGACTCTGCGCGGCAGGCTGCGGTAAAATCGGTGCATTGATTGGAACTGCAGTAAATCCTGGCGTAGGCACAATAGTGGGAAGCGACATTGGTGTTATTGTAGGAGCGATCGCGGGTTCGAGCTTAGTAAATTTTGCCAAAGAAAGAATTAAGTGGGGAAAGATAATTGACGCTATTGATATCCTCGGGAAATATTATGAGGAAGGCGTCTTCAGACTTGAATCTGCTGCCCAGAGCTATCTGTATGGGATTTCTGATATTCGTAATTGCCTTTCTGATGAACGTAAGTTGAATGATAGGTATTCAGCAGAACTGAATTCGTATTCAACTCGAAAACCCTCTCTACCTGCTCTACTCACTCATATTCACTGCAAATCTCTCAATGCCCAAATAGATCGGATCATAAGAGCTGCATCAAATTTTTGTTCGGAAATTGACAATCTATGCAGTTCTGCCGCATTGAAGAGGGCGGATGGGAAAGAGGGAAAAGCGAGAAAGATTAAGAGACGCCTTATTGGTGAACTAATCGCTTCAAATTCAGCTACACTTTTGGGTGGAACTCCTGTTGAACCAGAACTTGCTACGATGCTTGACGGTTACAATCAGCAAATTTCCAAATCCCCGCACCATCCTTATAGATTTCAACACGATTCCAAAGACATTGTTAATGGCCTTGCAGTCAAGTCCTTGAGAGACACGCAATACAAGATGCTCGTTAGTGTGCCTGTTACCAATCCATTGATGATTGGGTTGATTCTTCTTCTTGTAGGTATTGCATGTTATCTACTTTGGGGGAAGACCTTATAGAAACAGAACTCAAACAGCCCCCCAAGAAAGAAGAGTGGAGCCCAGCAACATCGGCCAACAGGGCGAGGCTGCCATTTGGCAAAGTTATCTGTGGACATAAGCGATTCGTAGTTACCAAACAGCAGCCGTCGCCCGAACCGTTGTAGGGCATTTTAACGAACCACTACCGTATAAAATAAGCTCAAATCGTATCATTATTATCGGATATTTATCGAATAAAAACGAATCATATCGTATCAATATTGAATAAAAATTGATACATTTGAATATGGAAAATAAGGTACATACATTTTCGCTGACTTTAGACTGGGAACTTATCCGTTTAATTAGTCAGATTGATAGATTTGATGCTTCATGGACATCTATAGAGAAAAAAGAAGGACAGAGCCTAAGGCAATTGAAAAGTATTGCTACCGTTAGGAGTGTAGGAGCTTCAACAAGGATTGAAGGTTCAAAAATGTCTGACCAAGAAGTAGAAATATTGCTGAAGGAAATTGACATAACAAAAATTGTCGATAGAGATTCCCAAGAAGTTGTTGGATATTTTGAAACTCTAGATTTGATTTCTGAATCATATGAGGAAATTTCGATTACAGAAAATAGTCTGAAAAGCCTGCACAATATCTTACTGAAACATAGCAAGAAAGACTCATGGCACAAAGGCGACTACAAACAACATAGCAATGCCGTAGAAGCTAAATTACCTGATGGAACCCGACAGACAATATTTCAGACCACGGAAGCAGGAGTCCCGACTCAGGATGCGATGAGATTTCTTATTGATTGGTATATAAATGATAATGAAACTCATCCATTGGTAAAATGTGCAATATTTGCTTATGAATTTGTGAGTATTCATCCTTTTCAAGATGGAAACGGACGACTGAGCAGGTTGCTTGCAACTTTACTATTGCTAAAGCATGGATATAAATGGATTCAATATGTTAGTTTCGAGCATGAAATTGAAAGTAGAAAAACCGAGTATTATAGAGTTCTAAGGAGTTGTCAGGCACAAAGACCCAATGAAGATGTTACGGATTGGATTCGGTTCTTCTTTAATGCTCTTGGAAATATCCAGCATCAACTAATGTTGAAACTTGAAAGCAAAGGAGTTGAAACAAAATTATCACCACGAGAAAAATCAATATTGACTTTTATTGAAAATAATGCTGGTTGCAAGTCAGGAGAAATTGCTAAGAAATTAGGCATCCCTAATTCTACTGTTAAAAGAATTTTGCCCGAACTATTAGAGAAAAATCTAATCGAAAAATTTGGAACTGGACCTGGAACAAATTATTCGGTGAAATAAAAAAACGCCCTACAACATCATGTATAAAACATTGGGGTTTAAGTGGTTATATTAAGTGTTCTGCCCCGCATCAGCTTTTGCAACGGCAGATAGGAACAAAGCCCGCAATCCCTTACTGGCCATATTGTCAAACGTTAGCTGAAATATGCCCTACCACGAAAAGGTGAACAAACATGGTAAATAAGGAATTTGAAGAGTTAATAAGAAAACGAAAAGATTGGGTAAGGTCTTCAAGGGAGAATAATTTTGATTTTGATAGTATTTTGGCGGGATTATATACCGATCCTTCTCATTTCATTTATGAATTATTACAAAATGCCGAAGACGAGGGTGCTAAAGAAATTAGATTCGAACTTTTCGAAGATAGGTTAGATGTTTATCATAATGGGAAAGATTTTGACCTTAAAGATATTGATGGAGTGACAGGAATCGGTATTTCTAAAAAGAAAGAGGATTTAAATTTAATCGGGAAATTCGGTGTTGGCTTCAAATCCGTTTTTGCTGTTACTCAAAACCCTTATATATTCTCTGGAGAATACAAGATAATAATTGAAGACTTTGTAGTACCTGCATCTTCAGATGGTAGTGGCATAGCACAGAAAAATGGGACTCTAATCAGAACCCCTTTCAATCATAAATATCGTTCACGAAAGGAACTCTTCACACTTATACACAAAAGACTTGAAAATTTGGAATTAGGAACATTATTGTACTTAAAAAACATCGAAGAAATTAAATGGCAAACACCGTCTTCGGATGGACACTACCTAAAATCAGGTAAGAATGTTCAGGAAGTACCAAATACAAAGAGAGTAACATTAGTATCATCAAGTGTTACCGAGGAATATTTAGTCATTAGAAAACCAATAAAAATGGAGTGTAAAGAATTATGGGTTGAAGTAGCATATAAACTGGGCAAAGATCAAAATGGTAAAGAGATAATCATTCCAGAACCTAACTCAAAGTTGGTTGTATTTTTCCCGACCGAGAAAGTAACCTTTCTTAATTTTCTTCTTCAAGGTCCTTACAAAACCACACCAAACAGAGAAAACATTCCTTTAGAAGATGAGCAAAATAAAATAATTCTTGAAGCTACTGGAAATCTTATTGCTGAAAGTTTAACTATTATTAAGGATTTAGGCTACCTTGATACAAATTTCTTGAGTATTTTACCTCTCAGTTCAGACCTTGCTGAACGTGAACAAATTTATTCAGTGATTTATAAAAAAGTAAAAGAAAAATTTCTTTCCGAGAAGTTGCTACCCACATCAGATGGCACATATACCAAGGCAGGGGATGCTTTATTAGCACGTGGTAAAGAATTAACTGAGTTTCTAAATAATAACGACATTCAAAATTTATTTTCTAAACAAAATTGGTTAGATACAAATATAACCTATGATAAAACACGAGAATTAAGAGATTATCTGATTAATGAACTTGAAGTCACTGAAGTTGTTTTTGAAAGTTTTGCAAGAAAAATAACCGCTGAATTCTTACAGACAAAATCTGATGAATGGATGATTCATTTCTATAGGATACTTTTAGACCAACAATCTTTATGGAGTGAAAGAGAATATTCAAAGGGTATATTGAGGTCTAAGCCAATAATTAGATTGGAAAATAATGAACATATAGCCCCATTTGATAACAATGGAAAAAATCAGGTTTACTTGCCAGCAGAAACCAAATCTGAATATAAAATCGTTAAGCGTGCTCTTACTGAAAATGAAGAATCTTTAAAGTTCTTAAAAGAACTTGGATTAACAAAACCAGACCTTTTCGCTGAAATTAGAGAATGTATTCTCCCTAAATACCAGACAGAGAATCCTGTAAAAGATGAATGGTATTTTGAGGACTTTGAAAAACTTTTGAGAGGATATGAAAATATACAATCAAGTAAAAAAGAGGAATTTGTTAAGGAATTATCAGATGGATCTTTTATTTACGCAGTTAAAAATGATAATACTGAAAAAACCCGTTTATTAAAGGCAAGCCATACTTATTTCAGTGATGACGATTTAAAAAACTATTTCAATGGCTATCAATCGGTGTATTTTGTTTCTGGCGAACTTTATGAGAAATTTGGAGAAGAAAAAATAAAGGAGTTTCTTAAAGACTTAGGCGTTGAAGATAAACCGAGACGAATTGAAATAGAAAAAGTGTGGACTTCCTACAAAAAAGTGGAC
>NPIE01007670.1_pt1 | contig 20176 bp, 18 predicted proteins | sample 8637661 | NCBI WGS metagenome assembly NPIE01 (sample SAMN07420842, study PRJNA396082) | bioreactor metagenome | isolation source: sample BA12 brine-fed electro-methanogenic bioreactor BA | place: Japan: Kochi | collected 2016-12-09
AAACATAGGGGAGCGGTGAATAGTTAGCAGTTAAAAGATAATCGCTTTTTAGGCATTCGTACAATGCTTGGCATGTCATTGTTCACATCCCCGGCATCTAAAACAGGTTGGCGACTTGACCTCCCCTTTGGAAAAGGGGATTTATTTAAAAATATCCCCTAGCCCCTCTCTCATCTTTATATACCCATCGTGGATCAAAATTCGGCGCCGGAGTGATCGACAAAGGACGCCGTGAATACGTCCATGTAGGCTCTATGCCAGCATCCATGCTGGCAAAGCCTTTGCCAGGCACCCCGGTGCCTCCTTAGGCACTGCCGAAATTTCAAGTGCGAAAGGTATAATTCAGTTTTACAACATTAATAGAAACACGTGAATTCAAGTAATAAGGGGATAATTATGAGAATTAAAGATTGGGTTTTTGGTGCGCTAGTGACGTGTGTTTTAACCTCAGCTACAAGCGTGTGGGCCAGCGAAAAGGTTACAGTCGATAATTTCGTGCGCGCCGAGACCGACATGACGATGCGCCGCTACGAGGCACTGGGAGCGTTCGGCAAGATGTTTCATCTCCGAGCACCAACACCGCTGGATCGACAGGATGTCATCCGGATGAACCGAGATACGCTCTATTCCTTTGGGATATTCGACCTGACCGAACCGGTCACGATCACCATACCGGAAACCGATCGTTGGCTTTCAATGATGCTGGTTAGCCAAGATCATTCTATTCCACCCGCCATCTATACCGCGGGTCCGCACACGATAACGCAAGAAATGATAGGCACCCGTTACGTTACCGTAATTTTTCGGACGCTGGTCAATGCGAACGATACTGCCGACATCAAGCAAGCAAATGTCGTTCAAGATCAAATCAAGGTTGAGCAGAAAAATATCGGATCACTGGAGGTCCCGGACTGGGAAGAGGCGTCATTGACCAAGGTTCGAGACGCGATCAATGTCCTCGGATCAACGCTCACGGATGGGTCGGACATGCTGGGCATCAAGAGCGAACTGCCGCCGATCCATCACCTGATCGGAACGGCGATGGGTTGGGGCGGAAATCCAAAGCACGACGCCAGTTACATCAACGGGGTTCCCGCCCAGAACGACGGCAAAGCCAACTACGCGGTGACCATGAGGGCGGTCCCGGTCGATGGCTTCTGGTCGATTACGGTCTACAACAAGATGGGCTTCATGGAGCCGAACGACCTCGGCGTCAATTCCATCAACAACCTGACAGCCACGCCGAACCCCGAAGGCGGAGTCACTGTCCACTTCGGCGGTTGCGATGACGGCCGCGTGAATTGCATCCCGATCACCGAAGGTTGGAACTACATCGTGCGGTTGTATCAGCCCCGCCAGGCTTTTTTCGACAAGACCTGGACGTTTCCTGATCCGAAACCTGTGAAATAGATCTGAAATATACGGCTGTCAAAGCACCACATAACAAAGCAAATAATTTGACCGCTTTACGCTGCGCTCCAAGCGGCAAATTATTGCGGCGTTGGGCGGTCTGACCGAGAGCGACCCTGTATCTATTGTCAATGCAAGTAAACCTAATGGAGAGACAAATGAACAAATCAAGACACGTGCTTCTATGTGACGCTTTATGCAGCGGCCTCGCTGCAGGGTTGCTAAGCGGCTGCGCGACGACCTCGCCCCCCCCGGTCGAGTACGGCCTTGACGGTGTCGTGAGGAACGGCACGGTTGAGACACGCGTGGGCGAGCTCACCTTCGAGAACGGCTACCCGAGTCGTGAATCGGTGGAGCATCTTTTCGATGCGATGGACTTCCAGCGTGCAACGCAGGCCTACATCTGGGCTCTGCCGATCGTTGCCATGGCCGAGTGGCAGCAAGTGCATGAGAAGCAGTTCGGCGCGAAGGATCGCGAGATCGTCGTCTACGAGAGCACCGAAGAAAAACTGGGTATCCTCACCGCCAACGCAACGACGCCGTATGTTATCGCCTTCAACGATCTCAGTCGCTCAGGTCCGATCATGATCGAGGTGCCGGCGGGGCCAACCGGAGGTTTGGTGAACGATTTCTGGCAGCGTCCGGTCGTCGACCTTGGGCTTGCGGGGCCGGACAAGGGGAAGGGCGGCAAGTATCTCATTCTCGGCCCCGGGCAAGAAAAACCAGAGGGCATTGCTGCCGATTACGTCTACGAGAGCGGAACCATGAACATCCTTCTCGGGACCCGCATCCTCACGCCTGATCCGAATGAGTACAAGAGACTGCTCGAATCGTTCTTGGTCTATCCGGCATCGAATCCTGACGAAGTGCAACAGTATGCCAAGGTCAAGGACGAGTGGTTTCAGTATCAACCGCGTGGCTTGAAATACTGGGAGCAACTCCACGCCATCTATCAGCGCGAGCCTGTGGCCGAGCGCGATCGCTTCATGCTGGCTTCACTGCGTTCCCTCGGGATCGAGAAGGGCAAGCCGTTCAAGCCCGATGCTCGTCAGAAGGCGATCTTGGAAGAGGCCGCTCTGGTTGGTGAGGCCATGGCCCAAGCCAACAGTTTCGAGTCACGATTTCCCGGCGTGAAATACCGGGGCGACGCGGATTGGGAGTACGTGATCTTTCTCGAGCCGAGCCAGCGCGTGGGCGAACACGAGCAACTCGACGAGCGCGCCGCCTACACCTACGAGGCCGTGACGACCTCTGCGGGCATGACCACGAAGACGCCGGGCGTAGGACAGGCCTACTTGGGCGGCTACCGTGATAGCGATGGTGATTGGCTGGACGGCAGCAAGGACTACAAGCTAACGATTCCGCCGAATGCACCGATGAAGCAGTTCTGGTCCATCACGCTCTACAGCCAGGCGACCCGTACCCTCATCGACAACGGCACCGGCCGCGCCGACCGCTCGTCCCGCCATGACCTGGTGAAGAACGCAGATGGCTCCGTGAACCTTTACTTCGGCCCGGGTGAGGCGCCGAAAGGCATGGAGAACAACTTCGTCAAGACCAACGACGGAGAAGGATTCTTTGTCTATCTGCGGCTCTATGCCCCAACCGAACCCTATTTCGAGAGGTCGTGGAAACTGTCGGATATTGAGAAGATCAAATAGGAGAAGGCTTTACCATTTGGGGCAAACGGACCGGAATGGAAACTTCGGTTTGTGCTTACTTTTTTGTTTCCAAAGAAATAGGCTCAGGATTTTTTCATTAAAGAAAGTTTTCAAGAATATGGGAAGGGGTATGGTGAGCAGTCTCTGGCAGAAACGTACTTATGCCTTACCGCCGAGCGGGTATACGCTGTATAGGAGTGCTTAGATGGGTGTGTCTATATGAAACGAAATCTTAGTCTGGTTTTCTTGCTTCTTTTTCTGTGCCCGGTTCTTCTTTCAGCTCAGACGGCGGAACCCGTGCTTGAGACAGTACCAAGCAGACCTGACAGTGATGCGGGGGCTACGCAGGTTTCAGTCGGCTTGTGGCTGATTGATATCGACAGCATTAACAGTGCCCAGCAAAATTTTGTGGTTAATGTTTATATGGTATTGCAATGGCATGATTCAAGGCTTGCCCATGGAAGAAAAGACACCAAACGTTATAAAACGATAGATGTTTGGACCCCCAGGGTACAGATCGCAAATGAGATCGGGATTGTTCGCTCGACCATGGCTCAGGTTGTCGATGTCGCCGGCGACGGGACAGTGACTTACCGCCAACGTTATGTGGGTCCCTTATCGCAAGCTTTAAGAGTCCATGAATTTCCGTTTGATAAACATTCATTTCGCATCCATCTTGTGTCGATGAATAGCGGGGTCGGTGATGTGCAATTTGTTCCCAAGGCGGATATTGTCAGCAAGGGATTGCCTTATGCTGCGGGGATCTCGAAAGACATCAGCCTTCCGGATTGGACTGTGGAGAGCTTCCAAACGAGTTCCGCACCTTACGTCATCAATGAATTCCTGCAAGCACCGGGATATGCTTTTGACTTCAAAGCCAAGCGGGATTCAGAATATTATCTTTGGAAAGTCTTGGTACCTTTAGGCATGATTGTAGCTATGTCTTGGATAGCTTTTTGGATTGATCCCAAGGAACTCGGGGTCAATGTCTCTGCAGTTATGACTTCCATGCTGACATTAGTTGCTTATCGATTTACCGTCGAAAACTATATCCCCAAAGTGGGTTATCTGACCCGCATGGACAAGTTCATGCTTTGGTCAAGCGCTATGGTTTTTTTAAGCATGATGCATGTCGCAATTAATTCGATTTTGGTGGAAAAAGGACGGCGCGATATCGCGGTGAAGCTAGACCGGTGTGCCCGTTTGATCTATCCCGTGATTTTTACTTTGATTACCATCGTTTCGTTGGTGGTTTGAAAAGAAAAAGTGTCTTCGATATCAAAATACACCTGGGTCATTCCGGATTTGAGCATATGCAAAATGACCTGAGCATCTTTCGGATCATTTTTATCCCAAGAATTATGAAGAGCCTCCCGGGTCTTCGAGAGCGCTACGGACGAGATTAGGCGGGCATTAAACCCTTCCTTTAAAAGATAATGTGCGATGGTTCTGTGATAATTTCCCGTCGCCTCAAGACCTATCATGCATTTTGAGTTCCAAGGATGCAGAAAAGCTACCAAAGCTTCATAGTCATCGTGTCGGTTAAATACTTTCATCTTCCTTCTTGAGCCATTTGGGAGCTCAACCAACACATCATTTTTGATCTTTGCGATGTCAATAGCTACGTATAAAATTGACTTAGATATTGGATTCATCGACGCGATACTTTGATATTTCTATTTGACTCGGATTAATAGGTATCGAGTGAGTAAGTGATGTTTTCGAGCAATTTGGTTGGGATAGCTTCAGATGACTGCGGTTCATGAATGTTTGTCATTCGATTGTTCTGCCGTGTTTTTGTTGGATGTGCCGCGCATTGTTGCCTTCGATACGATTGATCGTCGCTATCTGCTCGGGGGATGCTTCGATGATGTGTTTCAGCACGAACCAGTTGACCGATTCGGTATAGGGTGGCGTGGTCAACGAGCCTTTGTAGTAATAGAAGTTATTGAATTCTCTGTTGATATTTTCCATGAACAAATCCTTTAGATGAACCGAGTCGTGCTTGATGTAAGTCGTCTCGTGTTCATGATCGGGAATGCTGTCCAATACTTCCTGAATGAACGCATTTTTCTTGCCCATCTTGAACAGCACGCCAATGACCAGGTAGTGCGGTATGTCTGTCTTATCAAGCGGCGGCGCGTAATTAACGATATGCATTTCCATCGGAAACGTTACGCCGTCGAGCAAATGCTCGGAAGGCGTATGAAAATGCAGTTGTCGAAACGTATAGATTTTGCCATCGCTTTCAATTGTGCTACCCGGTATGAAATCGATCTGAACGGTATGTCCGAGGTTTTCGACTGCGCGTAAGTGATCCTGAAAGTGCAGCGTGATGCGATGCCGACTACTTTCGCCGACTTCGGCGGTCAAGATGTTGATCGGAGATTGGATATGTCCGTGACTGAGGCCCGGCAGCGCATAGTAGGTTTTTTCACGAGCTTCGGTACAGTCGGTCGTAGTCGGATGACTGCCGCTAGCGCAGGCGCTTGCCAATAAAGTAATTGCCGCTCCCAGTGATAGTTTCAATGGCTTTTTTAGTAAGGGCATGGTGACCTCATTCCGATTTGATAAGTTGTTGATAGTGCTCTGATCGACCCGGACAAGAAAAAAGTCTTCGAACAATTATGCACCTCGCAAGACTTGATCCCGTCTCAGAACGACGGGCGGTCGTATCGATGCCAAGAGCGGGATAAATAACCGCGCCTGCATTTTTTACATTAATCGCCACATCGTGGCTCGGCAAGTTTTTTAGCAACCGGAATCGGGGTTTAAACAGAAGTCGGACGGCGAATGCCGAGTTTGTTCATACGACTTTCGAGAGTGGAGGGTTTAAGGCCGAGAATGGAGGCCGCGCCGGCTTCCCCACGGACCCTCCAACCACAGGCAGTCAACACTCGAGTGATATGATCACGTTCGATCTGCTCCAGCGATGCCAAGTTGGTTTTCACGTAACCCGCTTCAGCCCTAGAGTCGGTTGGCAGATCGATTTTTAGAGAGGGCCCTTTAGCAAGAATGACCGCTCGTTCAATGACATTTCGCAACTCGCGTATATTACCCGGCCAATCGTAGCTACAGAGAGCCTGCAAGCTGGATTTGGCTATCACATCGATCGATTTATCCATTGTCGTTGCAATTTCCTTGATGAAGACTTCGGCCAAGCGGGGAATGTCTTCGCGCCTTTCACGAAGAGGCGGCACATGAACAGGAAAAACATTCAGTCGATAAAAGAGATCCTCACGAAAACGCCCCTCTTCCACTTCCTGATTAAGATTTCGATTCGTCGCGGCGACCACCCGCACATCCACTTTGATCGTCTTAGGGTTGCCCAAGCGTTCAATCTCTTTTTCTTGCAAAACTCTCAATAGCTTGGCCTGAACATCCGGCGGCAACTCGCCGATTTCGTCGAGAAAAAGCGTCGAACCGTCGGCCAATTCGAAACGTCCGATTTGCTTGGAAAGCGCACCGGTATAGGCACCTTTTTCCCGCCCGAAAAGCTCGCTCTCGATCAGCGCAGCCGGAATCGCCGCACAGTTCACCCGGATCATCGTCCTGTGTTTTCGCGGGCTGGCTTCGTGAATCGCGGTCGCCAACAACTCTTTACCTGTTCCAGTTTCACCGATGATCAGAACGGTAGCGGGCGTGGCAGCCACTTGCTGAATCTCCAATAAAATGCGCCGCATTTCAGCACTGCCGCTTATTATTTGACTCAAACCCTGCCGCTCCGATATTTCGTGGCGCAAATAAATGTTCTCTTGGTGAACTTGGTCTTTAAGATCGCTAATTTTCTCAAGGGCCGTTTTGAGTTCGGCATTGGTCCGCTCAAGTTCGTGCTTGGTGCGACGAATCTCGGTTATGTTCAGACTAGCCCCCATCAACCGATCAGGTTGTTCTGTGGCGTCGAGCTGGTATCTTCCGGTCGCGCAAATCCAGTGTTCACTGCCGTCCGGATGTACGACTCGGTATTCTTCCCTAAAACCATGTCCGCCCTGCAATGTAAGTTGCACGGTCTCTCTGACACGCTCTTTATCGTCTGAATGAAGACATTGGAAAAAACGTTCCATGTTCAGCTTATCGCTGATAGGCAAACCGTAAATTTCCCGCGCTCTATCGGTAGCCCAGATCGTATCCTCCGGAATATTCCAAACCCAAAGACCGATGTCGGCGGCATCGGCAGCCAATCGCATTTGTTCCTCTCTTTGTTGGAGTGCTTGCACGGCGAATTTTCGTTCCAGCACATTGGAGAAAACATCGGAGATCAACTTGAGACCTTGCACTACATCGGCGGACCATTGTCTCGGTCGAGCCGAAGCAAAGCCGATACCGCCGGTTAAACGCCCGCCAACGATGAAAGGAAATACTAAGTCGGCTCTTATCCCATAATTGAGAAACCCTTCCCGTTCTTTAAACCATTCGGGCGGCAGCGCGTCCACATCGTTCATGACGAAGGGTTTGCCCGTCAACAGGGTTTGAGTCAAGAAAGGGCCTTCGGACATCAGAGATTCCGCCAACCATGGCTTGGTGCAAGGTTTGGCATAGCTGTACTTAGAATAAAAATCTTGACTGTCCGCCGAGATTAAGCCCAATCCAATATGATCGATATTGAGATCTTCGGCAATTCGGCACAAGCTATCGTTGATCTCTTGGTCAATCATATCCACCTCTACGCGCACGAACTTGGCCGAAAGCTCCGCCAATAACGATTGGAAGTGAAGTTGTTTTTCTAGCGTACTCAGTGGATTGTTGTTTTTTGAATTGTCCATGCAAAAATACGGGTGCGTCGATTTGTTGACCAAGATAATAACCTTATTTTTTATTTGTACTTGTGTTCGGAAGAACGCGCAAGCCTTATTTCGATTCCATCGCGTCATCGCTTCAACGCATGTTTCTCAACAATTGATTCACTAATGCCGACGTTTGTGGGGCGTTCAATATTTCTGTATGAGCTTCCTGCATACCATAAATCCTATCGGCCTCCTCTTGCGCTTCAAAACGCAATTCGCTGGCCAGACTCACGGTACCGTCGCCCGATTCGCCTTCTGTGAAGCCGAATACCAGCACAGAAATTTATTTCAATGACTCATTATCTACCCGACAAAATCGGCATTTCCGCCGTCCTTGGCGGTCAGACGCCGCGCTCAAGCCTCCGATGCACAAAGGATGTGCAAGTGCCGCGCAGAAGCTAAGACGCTAACCAGCGGCCACGGATGGATTCACTGCGTCTTCTGGAAGAGATGCCTGATACCGCTTGAGTTCTTAACCCGAACTGAGGTTAACTTAATGTCAGCGCCTCATAGAATTAGGAAAAAGCACGAAATAAGTGAGTCAATTGACCAATCCGTCTTTGTATCATGCTGGGGTTCGTGCCTCACCAGCCTACTCGATTGTTTTGGCAAAGTAGCCTGGGATGAAGCAAAGCGGAATCCCGGCATGAAATGTTCAAATTATTTCGTACAGGTTCCTTACTCCAACGTCTGAAAGACCTCCCAGGTCGAATCAGGGTTGTACTCTTCGATCTCGGCGACGTATTCAGCCGTTTTGGGACCGAGGTCTTTTTGGTAGATTCTGCCCTGATGATTGACGACAAAGGTCATGATGCCGGATGAACCATATTGCGCGGGATAGGCGACCAAGGCAAAGCCGGCGATCATATTCCCGTTGATGACATAGTCGTACTTGCCGCCGGGAACATTGTCTCCTTGCCGGGTCAGAATACGGTAATAATAACCGTGGTAGGGTGATGGCTCATTGCTTGCACCTTCAACCTTATAACCCTCGGCTTTTGCTTCGGCAATCAAGGGACCGAGCGGGCTTTGCGGGGCTCCTTCTTCAGCTTCCCAATAAAGGCCATCGGATTTACCCGGTTCGCTCCGCAATTTTTGCGCGTATTCCAATACGCCATCACCGTCCCGGTCGGCATTGGCGTATTCGAACTGAGCCTCCAAATAACCACGGATCGCGGCGACGGCGCTGAGTTCGTTACGGCCGATGCGCCGGTTCAAGATTTCCTGATGACCTTGTTCGGCATCGAATTGCCAACCGGTATCCGTTTTGACGATCGGGATCGGAAAAGGCCAGTCGGTGTTACCGACATGCATGACGGCATTACCCTCTTCTGTCGTCTCAACTCGCATTTTTTCCGACGCCAACCTGACAAACTCCGAACGGTTGTTCTTGTCTTCGATCTCATCGCCTGACGACAAAAGTTCGGCTTCTTTGCTGCCGAATATAGCGATAAGCCGATCTTGCTCACCGCTTTCCAGGGCAGCCAGCAAGGCCTGGGCGGCATCGTCCGGGGTTTGGAAACTCATTGCTTCAATGCCGCCGGCTTGCACGGGTACCATCGAATCAGAACCTGGAGTTTCCGCGTGAACGAACAAGGGTACTGAAATCAGTGCCGCTAGAAGCATGAATTTAGTTTCGCGATACATAGTGGGAACCTCAAACTTGATGGCTTGAATAAAAAGATGAACGCTGGCATTGCATCGCACATGGAGCAATTCCCTAACCTTCGAAGGCAAACCAAAGTCAGCCCCGTTTTCCGTCGAGTGGAATATTTCCATCATCGTCTACGACCTCCGCCGCCTGCTCGTCCGGCGGAGCCACCGCCACTCCTTGAGGGAAGATTTCCGGCACTCGTAGCGCGCCCCCGGCTATTGGCGCCTCGCTGGCTAAAGCTCTGAGTTGCAGCAGCATTGCGGGGCGATTCGAAGGCATTGGGGCGAGCGAATTCCGTTCGGCGTTGCGCGGCCATCTGTTGTTGTGCCCGTTCCCGCTGTGCATAGGCCTGGCCACGATCGGCCGGTTTACGAGGCTGAGCATCACGCGTGCCGGCTTGTACCGATTTTCGGCTAGTCGCGCCGCGTTGACTCTCCATTCTCGACCTGTTGCCCGGAGTTTTGACTCCTTGCAAAGCATTATTTTGCGGTTTTCTTTGCGCAGGCTGTTTTTGTCTATCCATCGTCGACGGCTTGCTTTGAGCCAATTTGGGTTTTGCAGCCGGCTTTTGCGCAAGCTGCCGCTGGATGTCGGCACTGGAAGGTCTACGTCCGGCAGCCGGTCTTTGTCCGGTTTCGGCGAATCCCCGAGCATTGGCCGGTAAGGTCTGCGCCGAACCCAACCGTTGACCGGCCAAGGCCGGTTGTCCAGTTCCGACCCGTTGCCGCACGCCTTCGGGATAGGCCTGTCCGCGTCTATGCCTTGGATCGGTCCGCCAGCCGGTGGGTTGCTGAGAGGGTCTCAAATTGTTCTGGTTGAAAACGCGGTCACGATCGATATTGATTTCATTGCCCGAAATATTGACATTATTGTAATGGCTTGCATAGCCACGATCGCCGTAATAACCGCCTCCGAGCCAACAGTTACCGCTGTGACAGACGGTGTTACCGTAATGATGACCGACGTAGTAGTCATCATCGGCCCATTCCATGAGGCCCCACGTCAAAAGCCCTCCCACCACGGCGCCGGTAGCGAAATTGACCCACGAGTCGTTACTTGTTGTCGTTGTCGTCGTGGTCGTCGCCGGGTAGTAACTGGGAGCCGGAGTACTGGCATTGACGTTGACGATGGTCGTGGCGGGGTAACCCGTCGGCGGCGGTGCCATCGGAGCCTGGTAGACGACTTCAGGATTGTATTGCGGCACGTAGATCGTATCGGATTTCGCCGGCTTGATCGTGATCACTTCTTTCGTCAGAACCGCCGGTGTGGCCACAACAGCCGTCTGTTCGGTTGATACGGTCTGTGCGTCGATTTGCTGTTCCGGTGTATCTTTCAAATAACCGGCGTCCATCGCGCGTTTACGCAAGGCTTGTATCACGGCCATGACCTCGGCGGGTTTGGCCAGGAAGGCGTCACCGAGCTGTGTCGTCCAATCCAAATGATCGTTCATCATCTTGAGGACCGTCGGAACACTGGCCAAGCGCATGATGCTGGCGTCCCAATCCTTACTGCTGAGGGCGGTAAGATCGGGCTGGGTTTCGAGCCAACGCGCGGCCTGAACGACCTCGAGTGGATAAGTCGAAGCCACCAGCAGCTCGGCTAATAAAGGATCCGGATACAGCGCAATCGGCGCTAATAAAGATTCCAAGTCAGTCAGAGGATTAGCTGTTGAAATCGATGGCTGACCCGATGGAGCCTTCCTATCCTGTTGTTCGTCTTTATTGCATCCCGATGGCAAAATAACCAGCGCGATAATGATTGCTCGTATTAAAGCTCTGCAACTATAAAAGGGCTTAAATTCCCATTGATTGGGTTCAACATTAATCGATTTCATCTTGTCACCCTTGATTTTGACATTTGGTTCTAGTTGCTACCCTGCCTGCATAAGACAGGCTTGTTCCCGCGCCCACAATTCATTCAACACCGAGACTTCCAATAACTTGGAAATCCTGCCAAGAATCGCTGTCCACTCCGAGACCGGCTTCAATCTGGCACTTGAGCAGACAGCGTTTAGACTTAGCCGGAAACAAACCAATCCTTAACAATTAGCCAAATTTATTGTGGTATAGTAATCGCCGTTAGAATTCGCGGCTATTGGACTTTAGGCCAAGTTTATTGAAGTTGAAATACAAGAATCATGATTTACAGATCAATGATCAATAGTTATACCTATCGCACTTCAAATTTCGGCATTAGCGTACGGAGGCACCGAAATTTGACTAGCAAAGATCTTATAAATTAATTACTTATCATTTCCACGTTAGGATCTGAATGAAGATCAAGCTGTATAACCCTAAATTCGGCATTTTAACCATTAAGAACATGAACTTCATAAGACATTTCAAGAGGTTATCATTAAATCATGAGCAACCTTCCTGAAAAGCAAATTTGTTTTGCAACGGCATGGCAACCTATTGATTTAACTTCTTACTTTTCATGAACTTCATCGTGAAATGCTTTTTCTAGGAAAAACGATTCAATGACCGATTATATAAAAGGGTTGTCCTACCAAAATCAAATCATCCGTTTCCGCTATCCGGCTTTGTAATCCGGCAAAAGAAGAGGTTTTCGATGATCGGGTTTACAGGGCTATGGCACATGTCGGTCTCGGCATCTTTTATCTTTGCGCTAATACACTTTTTTGCGGGCATGAAGGGTGTAAAGCCATGGGCAAATTTTTCGTTCGCGGCAGCCGCTTTTTCGGTCGCCATCATCACCGGCATCGAATTGATGATGATGCGAACGACATCCATCGAACACATGGCGATGTTTTTGCGCTGGGTTCAGCTTCCCATATTCGTTCTTTGGCTGGCTATTTTTTGCTTCGTACGCTGTTACTTTGAAGCCGGGCGCTCTTGGCTGGCCTGGACGGGAGGTTTCATGCGTTTTTTTGCATTGGTCCTCGGTTTCACGTCTGGGCAGAATCTATTTTTTAATGAGATCACCCATCTCAAACAAGTTGTGTTTTTCGGCAGCGAAACAATCTCAATTCCCGAGGGCACTCTCAATCCTTGGTATTTTCTCGGTCCGCTGAGCACCTTGGCACTCGCTGCGTTCGTGCTGAATGCGACATACATGCTATGGCGAAAAGATACCGATATCAGCCGCCGCCGAGCCTTACTTTTGAGCAGCAGTATTTTGTTTTTTCTGCTGTCGGCTTTTACCCATAATGTGCTGGTCAATACCGGAAATATCGATTTGCCTTATGTCGTCGGTTTTTACTTCATCCCCATTCTAGTCTCCATGTCCTACGAATTGAGTTACGACATGTTCCATACCATGCAAATCGCCCATCAGTTACAGGCAAGCGAAGCTGAATTACTGATCAACAAGGAACGTATTAAACTGGCGGCGAGCGCCGCAAACTTGAGGTTGTGGGAATGGGATATCGTACATGATGAGATCTGGAGCACGGAGCAAGATCGCACTTTATACGGCGTTACCGAGCCGGAGAAAATTAGCTTCGACAGATTTCTGCACATCGTTTATGAAGAAGACCGCGAGGGGCTCCAACACGCAGTAAAAAAGGCTTTCAGCAAGACCAATGGAAACGGCCATTACGAGTGTGAATACCGTGTCAAGATGCCGGACTGTCAAATCCACTGGTTCAACTCGCGCGGTCAGGTCGAATTCAACGAAGCCGATCTGCCGATTCGCATGATGGGGATCACGATGGATATTACCCGGCGCAAGCAAGCGGAGCTGGCACTGCAACAACAACGGAACAAACTGACTCATCTTTCCCGCGTGACGACATTGGGCGAATTATCCGGTTCACTGGCACATGAACTGAACCAGCCGCTTGCGGCCATTCTCAGCAACGCTCAAGCCGCCCAACGTTTTTTGGCTCGAGACGAAGCCGATCTTGAAGAAATCCAAGACATTCTCAAGGACATTATTAGCGAAGACAAACGCGCCGTCGAAGTCATTCAACGCTTACGACTATTATTCAATAAGGGCGAAATGCAACATCTTCGGCTTGATATGAATGAGGTCGTGGAAGAAGTTTTGAAAATAGTGAACAGCGATTTGTTGAATCAAAAAATTTCTGTCACTCTTGACCTCGCCCGGAATCTGCCGCCTGTGAACGGCGATCGGGTGCAACTACAGCAAGTATTAATAAACCTGATTCTGAATGCTTGCAGAGCCATGTCCAATACCAAGCCAATAAAACCCAAGATCGACATTCGCACCGAAATGACTGACACGGACAGCATTCAGGTCTCCGTCCGCGATCAAGGCCCGGGGATTCCAACTGAAAACTTGGAAAGTATATTTGAGCCTTTTTTCTCGACCGATTCGCGTGGTATGGGACTGGGACTCGTTATTTGTCGCACGATCATCACCGCGCATGGCGGACAAATTTGGGCCGCCAACAATCCCGACAACGGCGCTGTCTTTGCTTTCAGGCTACCGTCATATCCTGGAGAAAGTGCTTGAACGGCTCTTCTCCGATCGTTATGGTGATCGACGACGACCCATCCCTGCTGAAGGCGCTTGAGCGTCTGCTGCGTTCACACGAATTGAACGTAACGACATTCGATTCGCCGCAGGAATTTCTAGAGCAATACGAACCGGATCTACACGGCTGTCTTGTGCTCGATATCGACATGCCTAATCACAATGGCTTGGAACTGCAACAGAAACTTATCGCACAAGGGATTGAATTACCTATCATCTTTCTCACCGGCCACGGCGATATTCCAATGAGTGTCCAAGCGATGAAACGGGGTGCTGTCGATTTTTTGACTAAACCCGTACACGAAGATGACTTGATCGAAGCCATACAATCCGCCATCGAAAAGGATCGCGTGCATCGTAAAACGGATGCCGAACTGACCGAATTTCGGAAAAAGCTGGAGACACTCACGCCTCGGGAACGGGAAGTGTTGCTCCATGTCGTTTCAGGTAGGCTAAACAAGCAAATCGCCGCCGACCTGGGTACCGTAGAAAAAACCATTAAAGTTCATCGTGCGCATTTGATGACAAAATTGAAGGTCCGTTCTCTAGCTGAGTTGGTTCGCCTGTCCGAGAAGATTGGAATCATACCCATTGGCTCTGAATGACGCCGATTGAAAGAGAAAATCATCGTTTCAATGAGTCAAAACAGTATCGATGGTATCAAGCAATAACTGATCGTCGATCGGCTTCAATAAATAGGCAGCGGCGCCTTGATCGATTACTTGTCGATATTTTTCCTCATTATCGTCGCCTGTGATAATAATCACCGGCAAGCCCAAACGTTTCATAGCCAGGCTCTTTAAAACCTCTAAACCGTTCATGGGCATCATGTTCAAATCGAGCACTACACAATCCGGTCGGTTGGTTTCCAAAAAACTGAGAAAATCCGCACCGTTAAGGAATGTATTTGCCCTAAGCCCGGCAGAACGCAACAAACGCTCAAGAGCCTTGCAAACGGACTCTTCATCATCTATGACGGCAATAACAGCTTTATCAGTATTCATCAACATCTCACTGTCGAGGGATTTCAGCATCCGTACCATTCAAGTTTGATCCAAGGGGATGACTTTCGAAAATCCTCCCCTTGATCAAAACATAGTGCCGATCGGACAGCCGCGTAAACACCGCCAACAATGCCGAAGATTTCGAATGCCACACTCTTGCCTTCAATTGCCGGGATTCGGGCTTTCAAAAATTTTTCGGCGCAACGTGCCTTCCCCCCAAACGATGATCCAAGCCGGCGTAAAGGTGATAGCCCAAAAAAGTCAACCCGATACAAATCAGCTTCAATAGCATGACGTTCCGTTTTCTATGCTCCCACACTTCGTCAAAAGCTTGATCGATCAGTCCGGTCACTTGATAGGCATCGTATAGTCTCTCCAGGTAAAACACGAAAAACGCTACCACTAAATACACCAGCGTCTTATACATAACCACAAACCAAAGCGGATAGCGGGCGTCAAACCGCTTGCCGGCAGAAGTATGATCGAGAATGATCACGACCTTTGCAATTATGAAAGCGCTGATGGCTGCTGTAGAAATGACCTTAACTTCAACCTGATAATCGATGAGCAGAAGTTTTTTCAACGTCAAAATCACGCAAAAGCAAAAAAAGAAATATAACATTACCAGTCCTACTTCTTTGATTTCATGCTTCAGTTTATTGATCAAATTCATGGTCTATCCAGGTGGGTTCCTTGTAAAGGTTTAGAAGGGTCTCAAGGTAAACGGAGTTTCGTCGGTCACCATCTCGCCTGGCCTTCGATTGGCGATTTGCACGAACTGCTTGGCCCATTTATCCATAATGCCCTTCGCCGGGCCATACCAAGTCAGACGGGTCAAATCGAGCGGTCCGGCGTCTTGCATATCCCGATCGGCAAAAGTGGCAACCACTTCGCCGGTTTGCATGTCACGCAAACGACCTTCAAATGCGGCTCTGCGTTGATTGACAACGCCCGCTGCGGTGCCCCCGCCAAACGTCAACCAACCGGCTGCATGCAGGGCCGGCTGCGAAGGATCGATCTCGATCAGAGCCAGCTCGAGCCGCAACGAAGGCAGTCGATGTTGATTCGCAAATTCGATTAACTGAAAGCGATGATTGGGGTCTTCTCTGAACTCCTTGATCACCTGATCGCGAAAATACCGGGCCAATTCTTCGATATCTTGTTTGACGTCGCGCAACAAATTCGCCGAGCTAAGCTGATGAAGCCAGTCCATTTCCATCATGTACTGTGTATTGACCGGAGCCACAACCAATTCCTTATATGACGATGCATCAAAACCGGGCTTGATCCAAACTTTTTGGAAAGGCAAATCCGCTCGTTTGGACTGCTGTTCGGGACGCTCGATAAAGCCCGCATCCGGCGCAGGATTGACTACCTCTGCCTTTAGCTGGTTAGTCTCCTTCCTACCGATTGTACATCCTGCAACTAGCAGCATCACGCTAAACAACACAACTAATTCGCTCAACGGCTTGGTTTGTTTATTCATTTTCAAAGTTATCTCCTGTTAAATTTAGCTCTTAAACTATTTGATCCTAAAAAGAGCAGTTGGCATGTGTTGTAGACCGTTCGTGCTGAGCCAAGTCGAAGCATGAAGGGTCTACAACACTTTCACCGGCTTGGTGAAGCCTCAAACTCGGTAAATGTCAACGTAGTTGTCGCATGAGTTGAAAATTAATGAACGGTAGTGTCGGTGTTTTTCACCGCATTATCGATCGGTTTATCGGGATTTAAACAGACTTCTGCTTGCCAATCCCAGTTTCGGGCGATGGCTCCAGAGCTCCGGTTTTTTGCCCTTAGCGGCCTCATAAACGGCTTGGCGTTGCTTCAAGGTCTCCCGGTCTTCACCCGTATGACGTTGCTCAGGCGTTACATATTGAATGCCGCTGTGCCGATGCTCGTGGTTATACCAGCTCACAAAGCCGGCCGCCAGCAATGGCCTATGCTCTCGTTCAACGATCTGGCCACGGCCTTAACACACCTCTTGCCGCGTCGACAGTTGTGCTCGCCGACGTCATTAACAAGCGCAACCGATTGCGAGAACAAGCCATGAAATCCCGCTATCGACGTTCGGAGGTCGCCCTTGAGTAAATATGACAAAGTAGAACTAAGACTCGAGCTTGGCTTTCCGAGAACGATAAACAAACAGCAGCTTGTCGATTTCGTTTGCAGAGCTAGATTAGAACCCTAAGTGAAATCAAGATAGGTCGTTCATTAAGGCCTTTTAACCTTATCTGCTGTTAAAGTAGCAATAATCACAGTTCGGGGATATTGGACCTTAGGCCAAACTCCGTATTATAAAAAGCTTAGTATCTTGATTATTGTTCACTGGAATGATTGGTTGACATGGCGCACTGAGGCCCTCGATTGAGATTTAGCGAATAATCAAGAACCGCTTAGGAATGGGAATGAAATAAGCTCCTTAGTTCTATACTATGTCAGATTCTCGTCATTCCGGCAGGGATGGTCGGAGCTTGCCGTCCATGGCACTAGAGGCCCGCTCTTGGTATCCTGGCGGGAATGACGGCTTTTTTTAAATCTGACAAAGTAGACCTACTTGGCGAATCCTTTAGCCTAAAAAGAGCAGTTGGCATGTGTTGTAGACCGTTCGTGCTGAGCCAACTCGAAGCATGAAGGGTCTACAACACTTTCACCGGCTTGGTGAAGCCTCAAACTACCCCTCACCCTTCGACAAGGCTCTCCTGNNTCAGGGCGAACGGTAGTTTGAGACACTCAACCGCTCTTTTTAGGTTTAGCTCATATTGACCGAACCGAAGACGACCAGATCACACGATTGATCCGGTCAATTAGGGGATATTAAGGCTATGTTTGCGTTAATAGTTGGCGTCGCCTCGGCATGGACTGCCGTGACCCAGAAGCCATGGATGGCGAGTAGCTTTCACGTCCTTGTAGCCTGGATCCCGGCAATCCCCGCCGGGATGACGCTTTCAATGTCTTTTTCAACTGCCAACACGAACATAGCCGATATTAAAGCTATCATTGGGATGGGCGAATAAGAGGAAGTCTTCAAACGCTAATCCTGCAACCAGGAAAGAAATAATTTATAACCCACAGCCAGGACAACCGCGCCGACGAATAGCCCGATAATTCCTGAAAACAGCATGCCGCCTATAGCGCCAATGAACACGACAGACATCGGCAGATCCAGGCCACGCCCCATCAACAGCGGCTTCAGTATATTATCCAACAGCCCCACTCCCAACATCCACACCGCAAACAAACTTGCAGTCATTGTTTCATGTGTTGAAAAGACATAGATAATACTCGGAAAAAGTAAAATAAAAGTCGGCAACTGGACTATGGCAATGAACAGGCATACGATTGTCAGGACGGCCGCTCCGGGCAAACCGGCAAAAAAGAACCCCATACCGGCCAATACAGCCTGGATCAATGCCACGCCCAAGACACCACGAGCCACGCCGCGGATAGTGGCGATACATAAGCCTGTCAATTCCTCGCCTTTTTGCCCGGCAATATGCCGCCCGATATTTAAAGCAAGCAGATGGCCGCCTTTGCCGTTGACAAGCAGCAAGCCACTGATGACAACCGACACCAACAATTGCAAGATTGCCGTCAGTGCCATTGCACTCAAGGCAAACAACCACTTGCCGAGTTCCTTTAATTGCGGCGCATAGGTCTTGACCGTCTCATCGAGATGATTTGAAGCATATTGCCAAAAGCCGAAGATTGGCTTTCCGATTAACGGCCAGCTGGCCACTTTTTCGTTGAGCGGAGGCAGTCTGAATGTCTCTTGATGGAGCCTCTGGATAAGTTCCTGCATCTCATTCCCAAGCATAGACACTAAAATTCCACACGGTCCGAGAATAATCAGCAAAAGCACGGTTGTAATGAAACCAGCCGACAGTTTCTCCCTCGAACCACATATTTGCGATAGTCTCAGATGCATCGGATAAAGTGCTACCGCGATAATGGTTCCCCAGGCCAAAGGATTTATAAAAGGCTTGGCGATATTAAAACACCAGACCAGTAACAGAAACACAAGACCGATTTTAATAGATGTTTCCAGGGCCTTCCGTGTAAAGTCGTTAGTGGTGATTGAGTGGCTATCGTTCTGCATCTCTTATGTCTCCGTTCTTGTGAAAGTATTAGTGTCGAATCGTTTCGAGTAAGCGACGGTAAAACGCTTGAAAATCTTGATCGGAAGGTTGTTCAGGGCCTCGGCAGAGGTGGACGGAAATTTTCTTTTGCCATCCTTGTAATTGACCTTCGTGAAAGAAACGCAAACCGGGACAAAAGTAGGTTAAAACTGCGGCGGCTTGATGTACCTGAGAGGAAAAAGCCGTAGCGGCACGAAGCTCATCATGATTCTCTAAAAAACGTGCGGATTTTTTCTGATATTCCAGATCAGCCCAGAAATGCTCCCGCACCGGGCGCGCATGTTGCTCACGTAAACGGTCGTAAAGAAGCTTGTCGTAAGTGTAATCGAATCCTTGCTGTTGCAGAGTCCATTCCAAATCCCAGTAGACTTCCGCCATGAATACAAAATCCGGATGTTCCTCTCTCACCTTGCGAATCGCCATAGGCCAAAAAGGTTCAGCGGCGATGCCCCAGGTCCGCTCAAAGATCTCAGGTAAAACCAGCATCGCCATGTCACAGCACCGGGAAATTTTCAACAATTCCCCTGCTTGGGCGGCCTGCAAGTCAGGATTGCCGTAATTGAGCTGCAAGGTTCCGGCCAACCGTCAAAATAAGGATCGCGCCCGTAAGCCAGAATACTCAGGTCTTGGGGTAGGTCCAATTTGATATAGTTTTGCGGCTGGACGGCAAGTTGTTCCTCCGTGCCGGAAACATAATACTCCGGATATGCCTTTACCCAAGGATGATCCGGAGCGGTATGATTGGGCACAAAATCCAGCATTAATTTTAAACCTCGGTCATGAAGACGGTCGCGCAGGCGTATCAATGCATCTTCATCCCCTACTCGAATATCGGAAACATAAGCCGTTATTGCAAATCCGGATCCACAAATATCGTCTTCCTGCAAATCCGGTAACAGTTCTCGATATTCGGCGAGCCATTGCGGATTGGAACGGGAGACCTTGCGCCCTGGGGCCCCGGTTTGCCAGACGCTAAGGTATACTCATCGTATATCAAAATTCGGCGCCGGGGTGTCCGTCAAAGGGCGCCGTAAATACGTCCCTGTAGGCTCTATGCCAGCTCCAT
>NPIE01002716.1_pt3 | contig 20160 bp, 20 predicted proteins | sample 8637661 | NCBI WGS metagenome assembly NPIE01 (sample SAMN07420842, study PRJNA396082) | bioreactor metagenome | isolation source: sample BA12 brine-fed electro-methanogenic bioreactor BA | place: Japan: Kochi | collected 2016-12-09
ACCGGGTCGCTGCCGGTGTAGGGGATGCCGAGCATGTCGAGCATGGCCGGAATCTGCGCCTCGCGGCTGCTGCCCAGCAGACCCTCGGCGATGTTGAAGACGAGGTCCGGGCGCAGTTCGCGGAAAGTCGCAAAGGCGCCGAGGTCGGCATTGACCAGGGAAACCCGGTGACGGGTGGCGAGGGCCGATTCCACCGCCTTGATGGTGTGGATATCGTCCCACTCGGCGTACAGGTCGTCGGATTGGGCGGCGGATCCGGAAGGAGGTTCCGAGGGAGGCTGATCGTCCTCCTGAACGGACTCCTCCCGCAGATTGAAGGCGAGAGCGATGTGCATGTTGAACCCCTTTAAAAGCCGTGATTGAACAAAATCTCCCCGCTTGGGAGCAACGGCGCATTCTTTAGGTCCGGGTAGCCTGGCGGCTGAGGGCTATAAAAAGGGGTCGCTTTTTATGCTTGGGTCGTCTTACGCGTTCCCGGACCGGAATGCCTCTCGTTCAAACAGCATATACTCCCCTTTGGAATTCTTGTCAACGGGAAAAAAAGCCATAGAAAAACTCCTTAAAGCGTAAGTAGTTATACAACGATCTGGAACGGTTTCAAGCTGCCGAGAGAGATTTTTTGAGGCCCGGGGGTTGATGGCGGTTCCGGTCCCGTTTTCGGGTCCGGAACCGCTGTTTGGAAGCTGCTCAGGGGGCGGTGATCTTTCCGGACCACAGGCCGGTCAGGAAATGCCGGGCGTTGACGCCGAGGACCCGGTTCCTGTAGCCCCCTTCCTGGACCACCAGGGTGGGAAGTTGGATCTGGCCGATGCGTTTACCGACCGCGGTGAAGTCTTTGGCCGACAGGCTCCAGGTGCCGGTCGGGTCTCCCTTGGCCGTATCCAGGCCCAGGCAGACGAGGAGATAACGGGGGCCGAAGGCGGTAACCCTCTTCAAGGCCCGCTCGAGGGTCTTCAGGTACTGTTCGCCGTTTACCTGCTCGGGCAGGGGGTAGTTGCGGTTGAAGCCGAGCCCCGCCCCTTCGCCGGTTTCGTCTTCGAAGCCGCTGAAATAGGGATAGGCGAATTTGGGGTGGCCGTGGATCGAGACCGTCAGCACGTCGCTGCGGCCGTAGAAGATCACCTGCTGGCCGTTTCCGTGGTGGTAGTCGATGTCGAGGATGGCCACCTTGCCGTAGCCGCTCAGGTAGTGGGCGGCGGCCGCGGCGTTGTTGAAATAGCAGAATCCGCCGAAGGTGCGGTATTCGGCGTGATGTCCCGGGGGGCGCACCAGGGCGTAGGCCAGGCGGTAGCCCTCGAGCAGGCGGTCGGCGCAGGTCAGCGCGCAGTCGACGGCCCGCCGGGCGGCCTTCCAGGCGTTCTGGTTGAGGGGGGTGAAGGTGTCGATGCAGTAATAGCCGGCCCGCACGGCCATCTCCCTGGGCCGGCGGGCGGCGTTGCGGATCGGGAAGACGTAGGGGTAGACCGATTTGCCCGGCTCGAGGGTTTGGCACATCCGCCGGAAATACTCGATGTACTCAGAGTCGTGGACCGCCCGGATATGCTTCTCGGAGTATTCGCCGATTTCGACCCGCTCGAAGATCGGCAGCTTTTCCAGTTCTTTGAGAATCGAGCGGATTCTGACCGGCGACTCCACGTAACCCCGTTCCCGCACGTGGTGAATGTCGTGGCGGTCGTTGACCGCCAGGGCGATGCGGCGGAAGCGGCCGGTGGCGGTGGGCACTTCGGCCGGCTCTTCCTTTTTCCCATAGCGCGGCGGGCGCGTCCGGATCGGATCGTCGCGGAAAGAGGCCACCACCTGGTCGATGTATTCCTCGGGGCAAAGGTGGCCGTAGCGCCGCTCGAGGATCGCCCGCACGATGGCCTGGGCCTGGGCGGGCCGCAGGGGGGGCGGCTGGCCGAGATCGTCGAACACCAGGTAGGGCGGGTTGTCGTCGCCGGGCTTGACCGGGGTTTCGTAGGCGGTGTTGACGAGCGGGAAGGCGCCGTATTTTTCATAAAACCGCAACCTGGCCCGGTTCTGTTTGAGGATTTCCGGATCGCGGCACAGGGCCGGGTCGTCCGGCAGGCACTCGAAGAAAATCCCCGCGACGCCGAGGAACAGGGCTTCTTCCCGCAGGTGCTCGTAGAGGGCTCCGCCGATCCCGCCGCCGGTGGTCTGGCGGGCCGCGGAAATGTAGTCGAGGTAGCAGAACTTGAGATTCGGTTCGTGGGAAAGCAGGGCGAAGCCGCGGACCGCGCCTTTCTGGTCCTCGGCGACGTAGAGAATGGAGCGGAAGCGGTGTTTCAGCGGATTGCGCAGCAGATCGGGGATCTTGTCGATATCTGTGGCGGCCAGCAGCGGGAACTGTTCCTTGAGAATCACCTGCACCTGGGCCACCGCATCGTGGTTGGCCGGAAGAACGTCATCGAAAATACGGCGGATCCTGAACATGTCGGCCCTCGGCGGCTTATCGGGGGGAGTCGCGGAGCGCAAAGCCCGCTCCGGAAAGAATGGCGCAATAACCCACATATATACACCTGATCGGGAATATTTCCAGTGAAATACATGAGCCGGACAGGGGGCGGGGAGAAAACGACGGGGCCGCGCTTGCAGCCCCGTCGCTCAGGTTTGATCACAAACTAACAAGTTCCCTTTGGGGTTACGCCTGGATCCGCCCAGGCACCGGGCGGGAGAAGATGGTCTTCTTCATCAGTTGCAGAGAGAACGGTTGACTTCGGTTCCAAGGCATGAGGGCGGTGATGCGGGCCAACAGGCAGTAGTCGCAAACCACCATCGCCGAGGTGCCGATCAACTGCACCCAGAGCAGAAACCGTAACGGCTCCCAGAGCGCCAGTGCCAACAGGCCGGCATAGGCGAGGCGAACCTGAACCGGAAACGCTGTCAAGGACCTGTCCAGAATCGCGAAATGGATCGACTGCACTCCGCACAGCCCCAGAGCCAGAGGGTGCCCGGGCGGCCACCCCGCCAGGGACATGGCAAGCAGGATGACCGTCAGTTGCCAGTAGCAGCGAATAATCTGTTCTTTTTCCATGTTTCCTCTTGCGGGAACAACTGCAAAGCGAAAAATTGCCGCAATTGTTTCGTTTCCGGGATCCTTGGAGCCCTGGTATTTACTCTCTGGTCTACCCGATGAGGGGCCGAATTACCGGCAATCCGACGGCCGGTTGCCGATGGAGCACATCTGGTCGTGATGCCCATCGCTTCGATCCCCATTTTCGTATTCGCGGTGACCGCCTCCTTATAGACTTCCGGGCTAACAGGCTCCGGAGCCCGAATGGCTTCCATAGCCGGAACCGTGGCGGACGCAGCCCGTCGTCGCCAGCAGGGAAACCGTGAGCAGAACCAGAGCCAGGATAGTTGCCAATCGTTTCATGGTTTTCCAACTCCTTTTGTGAGGTGTTTGCCGTTTGCGGCCGGTCGTTCAGGGGGCTCCAAAACAGGAGCCGCGAGGGGTTGCCACCGGATTTGGCAGGTGATAAGCTACATCATTCCCCAGCCGCCGCCCATGGTCCAGGAGCCGCTCTGCGACCAGTCGCCCATCATGCTGCCGCCATCCAGGTCCCGAAGGACGTCATCCATGGTAAAGCTCTGGCCGGAGGAAACCGCCGGCAGGGAGGGGTCCTGGGTGCGTTGCTCCTGGTAAAATCGGGAAAACGCCGAGTTGCCCATATTCCGCTCGGCATAGTGGCGCATCACCAGTTCCTCAAATGTGCCGGGTTCTACCAGGGTCGACACGTCCTCGGAGAGGGTCCCGTCCTGAAGATCGACCGCAGCCCGGTCGGCCAGGTAATCGCAGGTGGCCACTGCCGAGCGGATCATGTCCTCGACGCTGACCGGGTAGCCTTCGGGCAGTCCCTGCTGCAGGGCCAACCGGGTCGGCTCCAGGTTCTCCTCGCCGAGGTAGGTTTTCATGGCGGTAGACATGTTCGCGAGAAGTTGCCCACGCGCTTGCAGGTGGCTGAGGTAAAGATCCGGATCGGTCATGTCGAAGCCGTCCTCGCCACCGTTGGTCATGGCCCGCAGCCAGCCGTTGACCGCCATCGCCCCTTGCAGGCGCTCCAGTCCGCCTGTTTCACCGATCCCGGCCATCGGGTCGCTGGTCAGATCCTCGGCCCTGAGGAGATGGCCGGCATCGTTCAGCATGGCCAGCAGCACCTCTTTCGCCTCCTCCTCGGTCAGCCCGGATGCAATCAGGTTGGCCAGCACCGTGGTAAAGGGCGAAACGACCAGATCCCCATCGACCAGTTCGGCGCAGCTCTTGAGGTCGCCATCGTAGGCCACGCCGTTGTGGAATCCGGAGGCGACCATCACCACCCGCGACCCTTCGGCGAGCATCTCAGGGAAAGAGAACCTTCCTTGGTCGTCGGAGACGGTCGACAGTTGCCCCGGAGTACCGTCGCTCAAAATTTCCTGAAACCGGGCGCCGGAGATGTAGGGATCAACGGCAATGCCGCCGACAGCGGGAGCGTCCGCTGATCCTCCGCCGCAGCCGGCAAGAAAAGTCGTAACCAGAACCAGAAATCCACCTGCCAATGCCCAGCGTTTCATGTTGATCTCCTTTGGTTGGTTCTACTTACGGAGTGCACAAAGCGGTAAGTAGAGAAATGGCGCGAGGGGGCAGGGCTCGACCCCATGCAAAAAGTGGCCTCTCCCCGATAAGTATGCGGGTCTAGAGGATCGGAACGAGGCCGTAGCCCTTGTTCTGGTAACCGATCAGGGAATTGAAGCCGTTGGCGACGAGATTGAGTTCCGGCAATAGCTTGTTGTTGGGAACCTTGAAGAAGTCGGTGGCGATGGCGCAGATCTCCAGGGCGACTCCCAGATCTCCGAGCGCCTTAACCGAGGCGGTGATGGCGGTGAGTGCCTCCTTGTGGGCGGCCAGTTCAGCACCGGGTTCGGTGGTCAAAAATCGAACCGTGGGACCGATGAAGACCACGATGAAGTCCGGCTTGACCTGCTGTTGCGCCATGCTCAGATAGGTGCCTTTGATGATCTCCAGGTAGAGGGCTGTCTTCTCAGGATTGTCGCTGTTCACCAGGAAGACCCCCTTGCCCTCCTGCAGACCGCCCAGGGCCGGGGCATCGTTGATCTCCATGCCCCAGGATCCGGTGGTCAGCAGCAACAGCATAAAGACAACGGAGACGAGGCATCGCAATTGACCTTTCACCCGCATAATTGAATAACCCTCCTTTTGGTTTATGGCTCGCCAGAGCCAGCTTTGATGGATGCCGGACCTTGCGGCCGGCCAGTTTGCGCAAGGGACATTCCCAGCAGGCTGCGCAGGGAATCGAAGCAGTCCTGCAAGGGCCGCCCGTTCTTTTTCAGTCTGGAAAGCATGATTCCGCCCTCGGTCGCGGCCACGACATGCCGCGCCAGGGCCGCGGCCGGAAGTTCAGAGCGGACTTCTCCAGAGGCCTGGGCCCCAGAGAGCGCTTCGCCAATCCGGGCAATCCAGTCGGTGAAAACCTGGTCGACGAAGATGGCAAAACGCGCGTCGGAATCGCCCATCTCCAGCGCGATATTCCCAAAGATGCAGCCACCGGCGAAATTCAGCTGCCGCTGCCAGTCGAGAATGCTGAGGAAAAAGTTCTCGAGGCAGGCCCCCGGGGTGGCGCCGGCCAAGGCTTGATCCAGAAAGATCTCCAGCTCTGCTCGCGCCCTCTCCAGAACCGCCAGCCCGATCTCGTCCTTGCTCGAGAAGTGGAAATAGAGGGCTCCCTTTTTCAGTCCTGTCGCCACCAGCAAATCGTTGAGACTGGTGGCCTGAAAGCCCTGCAGTTCAAAGAGGCGACGGGCTTCGGCAATGATTTTTTGCCGCGTTTGCTCTCCTTTGGTCATCATGAATAACCCCTGTTTAAAAATAACGACCGGTCGGTCTTTTTTTGTTTATATAGAAAACCGCTATATGTTGTCAAGCCGATATGGATAGATTTGATGCCCTCCATCACGTTGTGATGGTTTCGGTTCGCACCTCCAGCAAATCCGGCAATCCCTAGTTGGCGGTTACTCTTTTTCTTCCTTTTTTCGCTTTCTTGACGAACGCATCATCCGATGGGACCTGGTCGCCACCCGCCGGGACCTCGTTGAAAAACCCAAGGAAGACTGGAACGCCGGCCGCTTTCCCAAGCGCCCCGGTGAAACGGAGTTCACTCCATTGGCCAACGAGTGAACCGCTGGCTTAACGGAAAAGCGCGAAAAATTCATTCAACCTGCCAGAGCGGCCATGTCCAGGGTAAAATTGTGTTAAACGGCCGAACCGGTTAGCCGAGTCGAATAGCGAAAGGAGGTAAGTCATGACCCTGCAGGAAAAACTCGATGCGTATCAAGCGGGTTTCAAAGAGAAGGTCCCTGCTGAAACCGCCGCGCTCATGCACCGCGCCACCGAGGAGCTGCGGAGCTCGGGCCTCGTGGAGGGCGCGCTGAAGGTCGGCGACAAACTGCCGGACTTTGCGCTGCCCGACACCGAGGGGGAGATCGTCAGGTCGCAGGCCCTGCTCGCCAAGGGCCCCCTGGTCGTGAGCATCTACCGGGGCGTCTGGTGACCGTACTGCAATCTGGAGCTGGAAGCTCTGCAAGCCGTTGCATCGAAAATCACCGCGGCCGGCGCCACCTTGGTGGCCATCTCGCCGCAGCGGGAGGAATTCAGCCGCCAGTTGATCAAAAAACACCACCTGACCTTCCCGGTTCTGCGGGATGAGGGAAATGCCTATGCCGAGCGGCTCGGGTTGAAATACCCATTTCCCGACTATCTGCGGGAGGTCTACCTGACGTTTCCCATCGACCTGGAGCGGTACAACGGCGATGCCTCCTGGACTTTGCCCATGCCGGGCAGGTTTGTCGTCGATCCAAAGGGCACGGTCCGCGCCGCGGAGGTCAATCCGGATTACACCGTACGGCCCGAGCCGAGCGAGACGCTGGAGGCAGTGAAGAAGCTCCGCGGCGGCTGAGCGACATCGATCGCGTGCTGCGGTGAAAAAAACCGGCACCGCGAGGCCCCGAGGGCTTCGCGGTGTGTTCCCCTTTTGGCCGGAAAAATGGCAATGGCCCGGTCGTCGCTCCCACGCGCTTCCCCCTTGTGTGTGCGTTACAACAACGGCAGATCCGCCGGGTCGATAGAGTGCCGGGTGATCCGCGACCACTTGAAAAAGGAGGGCGGCCATGAACGGGAAACGCAAAAGTGGCCTGTTTTTGCTCAGCCTGGCGATCGGGCTGGTTTTGGCCCTGGCCCGCGGTCCCCTGGCCGAGACCCTCGACCAGACCTGGTCGCCGTGATGGAGCGATTAAATCAGTTTTTTTCTCGCTATGCCAAAGAAGGGCGATTTATGGCTCTTGTTCTGGCTGTTGTCGATGTTCGTGCGCGGCTGCTCCAGTGGTACGGTTTGAGCTCTATGGGTCCAATTCCTCGTAACTTGCCGCAGGGTCGTTCATTGCCAGGCAGCGGGAGCCGTTATGTTTCCCGGCCATTGCGAGTCGGCGCCGGATAAAGGTCAGGAAGTTTGTTGCCGGCGTTTGGTTGCCGGCGTTGCACGTCCCACTGTTGGATGGCTTCGCTCAGTTCCTTGCCGGACCAGCTTTCGCTGTTGCGGGCATAGAGCACCCGGTTGAGGCGGTTGATCTCGATCCTCAGCTCCGGGGTGAACCGCCCCAACCGTTCCAGGCCGTCGGCGCCGGAATCGGGCCAGAGGGTTCGGCTCCAATCGGCCAGAGCCTGGCGGGTGGCGCGAGCGTCGTTACGGCGGGCGGCCTGCAGCACGGTCTGACGGGCGGCCTTTTGCCGCTGCTGCGGGGTGTCCTGACCAGAGTCCTTGACCAGGCGGGAGCGCTTGGTCTTCTGTCGCGCCAGCAGGAGCAGCGTCGCCAGCCAGCCGAGACCGAGGGCGAGGCTGAACCAGGGCCAGAAGCCGGGCTGTCCGGCCTTTGCGGCCGGCGGAAGCCCGGCGGCGGGGGCCGCAGGTGCCGGGGCAGAGGGTGCAGGGTCTGCCAGCGGCGGCGGTTGCTGTGCGGCGGGCGGTGCAACCACAGTCGCCCCGGGGGCCGGGCCGACCTCGATGGTCACCGGATCGAGCTGGGCCTGCCGCCACTGTTGCGTGCTGACGTCCCACCAGTCCAAGCTGATCTGCGGCAACAGGTAGCGGCCCGGTCGGGTCGGGACCAGGGCAATCTTCTGCTGCAGGACCCCGGTGATGCCGCTGGCCCCCGTGTGGTCCTTGCGGGCCGGTTGGTCCGGGTAGTTCTTGAAGTCAGCCGGAACGCCGAAGTGCAGCTCGGGCAATTGGGCGGCCTGCAGCCCGGCGGCGGTCAGGGTGAGGGTGCGGGTGGCCGGTTCACCGACCGTGAGCTGCGGCACCTTGCCCTGCCAGTCGTCCTCCAAGCTCAGGGTCTGGGCGGGAAGCCAGGGGCGGCCGTCGCGATCGGCGGGAGGGGAGAGGACTTCGACCGATAGGGCCTGGGTCTGCTTCCGGACCCGCTCGCCATGCCGGCCGAAGGGATCGAAACGGGCGGCGTCCCGGCTGATTTCGCCATCGAAGCGCAGGGGAGGTATTTCCAACGAACCGCTGGCTTGGGGATAGATCGCATAGGCGCGCTCGATGACCCGGTAGAGGCGGCCGCCGCGGCGGGTCTCAAAGCTGCGGTCGTCGCCGAGTTTCTGCACCACGGCATCGACGCCGCTCGGCTGAGGTTCGCTCAAAGACCCCTGCCCCAGGTCGACCCGGTGCAGCAGGCGCACCTTGAACAGCAGCTGCTGCTGGGTGAAGAGCCGGGAGGGGGTGGCCTCGGTCTCCAGCAGCAGCTCGGCACTGTCGGCCCCGGCCGGCGTCTGCCCGGCGGCGCTGACGCGGATGGGCAACGGCGCGCTGCAGTCGGAGCCGAAACAGATGGCCGGGATGGTCAGATCCCCTTCCCGGCGCGCCAGCAGGGTCAGGGCATAGACCAGGGAACGGCTGAAATCACCGTTGACGATCTGGATCTGACTGCTCTGCGACCGGCCGAGGACCTCCCAGTCCTGGTCCAGCGGCGTCAGGTCGGGGTCGCCATCAGAACTCCCTTGGACGCGCAGTTGCAGAAGCAAACTCTCGCCCAGGGCCAGCTGGTTGCGGTCGGCTATCGCCTGAACCCGGGCGGCGTCGGCCAGTTGCGGCCAGAGCCCGAGAAACAGGAACAGAAGAAAGAAGAGGCGTCTTTTCACCATGGTCGATCCGTTTCCTGCTGCCGGCCGCGCTGCCGGTATTGGTAGAGGAACTTGCGCCGCAGCAGGCCGCCCGGGTCGTCGGGGATGCGTTGCAGCCACTGCTGAACCGCCCGTTCCTGTTCATCGCTCGGCGTGTTGTCGTTGATGGCCGCGGTAGCGTCGGCTGGCGGCGGGGCATTCTGCTCTTCCTCGGAGCGGGCAGCCTGTGCCTGTTGCTCGGCCGGGTTGGACCGCTCGGGTTGCTGGGCCGCTTGCTCCTGGTCGATCTTGGCCTGAGCCGCCCGGTTTTGCCGGGGCTGCGCCGAGTTCTGATCCGAGTCCTGTTGCGGCTGGTTCTGCGTCTGGTCGGACGATGGCTGCTGATTCTGCGCCCCGGACTGGAACTGGGACGGGTCCGTGTTCTGCCGTTGCTTGGTTTTTTGCTGCGAGCCGGAGTCGTCCCGATTCTGCTGCTGAGCGGCCTGTTGATCTTCGGAATGCTGCGGGTCCTTCTGCTGCTGTGGCTGCTGTTGGCGCAAGGCGTCTTCCACCAGCTTCTTGTTGGCCTCGGCGTCGGCATGGTCGGGATCCAGTTCGAGGGCCTGCCCATAGGCCTGCAGGGCCTGCGGCAGTTGCCCGCTGCGCGCCAGGGCAGTCCCCTTATTGTACCAGTCATCGGCACTTTCCGGGTGCTCCAGCGCCTCGGCCGCCTCGGCGTATTGCCCGGCCCGATACAGGGAGCTGGCTTTCCAGAGAGGGTCCTGGAACAGCTGCTGGGCCCGGTCGTATTGCCCGGTCGCAAAGGCGCCGGCCGCCTGCTGGTCCGGTCGTTGCCAGAGGTCCTGCCAGGACAGGGCCCGGGCCGGCAGGGGCGGAAGAAGCATCAGCACCACCAGGGTCAGCCAGCCCCGGCGAAACGCCAGGGCGGCGAGCAGAGCCAGCGGCCAGAGCAGCCATACCCCCTCCTCGCGCCAGCGCTCGCCGGTCTTGGCGGCGGTTTTTTCCGCCCGGTCGAGGCGGCGGCGATCTCCTTCCGGCAACAATTCGCGCAGGTCGCGCTCGTCGATACTGAGGCGGCGGTAGTCGCCGCCCCCGGCCGCCGCCAGCTGCCGCAGGCCGGCCTCGTCGAGTTTCGGCAGCACCAGGTTCCCCTGGCTGTCCTTGAAGAAGCCCCCACCGCTCAGCGGGATCGGCGCTCCGGCGCGGGTGCCGACGCCGAGCACCGCCAGCTCGAAACCCGCCTCTTGCAACTCCCCGGCCGCCGTCAACGCCCGTTCGGGACGATCCTCGTCGGTGATCAGCAGCAGCCGGCCCCGTTTCGGGCCGGCCTGCTGCAGCAGCTCCATACCGAGCCCGAGCGCCCGCTGCGGCTCGCTCCCCTGCACCGGCATCAGCTCCGGCGTGAGGCTTTTGAGGAGCGAATGGATGGTCTGCACGTCATCGGTGAGCGGGGTTACGACAAAGGCATCGCCGGCGAAGGCGATCAGGGCGGTCTGCCCCTCGCGGCGCTGGCGCAGCAGATCCTCGATCTTCAGCCGGGCCCGTTCCAGGCGGCTCGGCTTGAGATCGGCGGCGGCCATGGAGCGGGACAGGTCGAGCAGGATCACCAGCGCCGACTGCTGGCGGAACAGCGGCTGCGGCTGCTGGCGCCAGGTCGGTCCGGCCAGGGCCAGCACGGCCAGCAGCAGACCGCTCAGCAGCAGCCACAGGGGCCAACGGGTGCGGCGCCGGGAGCGTCCCAGCAGCAGGTGCGGCAGCAGCTGTGGGTCGCACACCGCCTGCCAGCTGCGGCTGCGCAGCTGCCGGCGCCACAGCCAGATCAGCAGGGCCAGCAGCGGCGGCAGGGCCAGCAGCCAGCCGGGGCGGAGAAAATGGAAGGAACTCATGCGGGCCTCCGCAGCGGCAGGGCCGGCTCCAGCAGAGGCAGCAGGCTGCAGGCCAGGGCCAGTCCCAGGGGCCAGACATAGAGCTCGGTCACCGGCCGAAAGAGATCCTTTTCCCGTTCCACCGGTTCCAACCGGTCGAGCAGGGCGTAGATTTCGGCCAGTTGCTCGGTGTCCCGGGCGCGGAAGTAACGGCCGCCGGTCTTTTCGGCGATGGCGGTCAAGGTTTTCTCATCCAGGTCGGCCGAGGGGTTGAGGGTCTGGGAAAAGAAGAAACTGCGCACCTCCATGGCCTCGGCGCCGATGCCGATGGTGTAGATCTTCAGCCCCCGCTCGGCCGCCAGTTCGGCCGCCTTGAGCGGGGGGACCCGGCCCGCCGTGTTGGCGCCGTCGGTGAGCAGGATCAGCACCCGCTGGCGCTCCTGGTCGGGCTTGAAACGCTTGACCGCCAGGCCGATGGCGTCGCCGATGGCGGTCTTGTCCCCGGCCAGGCCGATCACCGCCTCGTCGAGCAGCCGTTTAACGGTCTGGCGGTCGAGGGTGAGCGGGGTTTGCACATAGGCCTGCTCGCCGAACAGGATCAGGCCGAGACGGTCGCCGAGGCGCTGCTCGATAAAATCTTCGGCAACCACTTTGAGAGCGGTCAGCCGATCGACGCTCCGGCGGCCGATGCGGAAGTCTTCGGTCTGCATGGAGCCGGAGAGATCGACCGCCAGCAGCAGGTCGCGGCCGCTGCGAGGCAGTTCCACCGCCTCACCGAGCCATTGCGGCCGGCCGCAGGCCAGCACCAGCAGCAGCCAGCAGAGGATCGCCAGCAGCAGCGACCAGCGGCTGGCGCGCCGGTGGCAGCGTTCGTGGCGCACCGCGGCGAACGGCTCCAGGGTCGGCACCCACAGGGCGGCTTCCTCGGCAGCCAGCGCCGGTGGTAAGAGCCGTTGGATCAGCCAGGGGAGGGGGAGAAGGGCCAAGGCCCAGGGCCAGGCGAAATGGATCATCGGTCCCTCCGTGGCGCGGTGCGGCGGGTCGGCAGCTGCTTGAGCCAGCGGCGGCAGAGGGCGAGCAGCGCCTGGCTGTCGAACGCCGGTTCCGGTCGATAGGGGGCGTCGAGCAGGCAACGGCCGACCCCCTGGGAAAAGGGCCGGTCGCCGAAAGGGCGGTCGAGAAATTCGAGCCAGGCTTCCCCGCTCAGTCCGGCGCAGTCACGGCGCGGAAAATGACAGAGCGCGGCGCGGCGCAGCAGTTGCGCCAGCGCGGCGGCCAGTTCGGCCGGCGGCAGCTGCTCCAGCTGGTCGATTTCGCGCAGGGCCAGGCGGCGATAGCGGCTGCCCACCCGGTGTCGCCAGAGAAAGACCAGTGCCGCCAGCAGCGCAAGGGCCAGCCCCAGCAGCAGCCACCACCCCGTAGCGGGGGGCCACCAGCTGACCGGGGCAGGGAGGTGAATGTCGAGCAGCGGCAGGGCCTGCGGATCGATGGGGGCGGCGGTCGGCATCCTAGCTCCCTCTCCGGACGGCCGGCTGCAGGCCGGTCAGGGGGTCGTCGTCCGTCTGCAAACGGAGATAGCGACAGCGATGCTGCCGGGCGAAGTTTTCCAGACGTTGGCAGTGCTCGGCAAAGGACTGCCGGTAGCGCTGCTGGGCAGCCGGTCGGTCGGTGGCGATGGTCAGGTCCGCGGCGCCGTTGCTGACCCGGTACATGCCGGCGGCCGGCAGTTCCTTTTCCAGTGGATCGTAGCAGTGCATCAGCCCCAGTTCGCAGTGCCGGCCGAGCAGCGTCAGCTGTTTTTCCACCGCCTGATCCCATCGGGCGAAATCGCTCAACAGCAGGATCAGGCTGCCGGGGCGGGCGACGCGGTGCAGCCGCTGCAGGGTCGCGGCCAGGCTCTGACGCGGCTCGAAGGGGCGGTGGGGGGGGCGTTGCCAGGCCGGGTCCTCGACCAGCTGTCGCAGCAGCTGCAGGACCGCGGCTTTGCCCGATTTCGGTCGCAGCTCCTGGTGGCGCTGTTCGGAAAAGATAAAGGCGCCGATCCGGTCGCCGCGATCCAGGGCCTGCCAGGCCAGCAGGGCGGCCAGCCGCGAGACCTGCACCGCCTTGAAACAGCCCCGGGTGGCGAAAAACATCGGGCGCCGATAATCGATGGCCAGCAGCACCGGCCGTTCCTGTTCTTCGTGAAAGAGCTTGGTGTGCACTTTGCCGCGCCGGGCGGTGACCCGCCAGTCGATGCTGCGTACGTCGTCTCCCGCCTGGTAGGCGCGCACCTCGGCGAACTCCATCCCCCGGCCGCGAAAGCGGCTGCGATACGGCCCCTCGCCGGCGGCCAAGCGCGCCGGCGGCGGCACGACGCTGCCGGTCAGGCGGTGGCGCAGGGCGATCAGGCCGGGTAGGTCGATGCTGACGGGGGTATCGGTTGGGGGTGACATATCAACGGTTTTCATGCAGCGCGGCTACGGGACGGGAACCCGGGCGACCAGTTCGCTGATCAGCCGGTCGACGGTCATGCCGGCCGCTTCGGCTTCGTAACTGAGCAGCACCCGATGGCGCAGCACGTCGAAAACCAGATCCTGAATATCCTCGGGGCTGACGTAGTCCCGGCCATGCAGCCAGGCGCGGGCTCGGGCGCAGCGATCCAGAGCGATGCTGGCGCGGGGGCTGGCTCCGTACTGGATGGCGCCGGTCAGGTCTGCGCCGTAGGGCTGGGAGTAGCGGGTGGCGAGGACCAACTGCAACAGATAATCCTCAAGATTCTTCGCCAGGTGCAGGTTCAGCACCTGTTGGCGTGCCTGCTGCAGCTCGACGACGGACAGCCGCTGCACCTCGAGGCTCTGGCCGCCTTCGGGCGGTGGGTTGAGAAGGGCGGCCGCTTCTTCACGGGCCAGGGCAAGAATCTTCCGTTCGGTAGCCGGGGCCGGATAATCGATGTGGACGTGGAGCAGAAAGCGATCGAGCTGGGCTTCGGGGAGCGGATAGGTCCCTTCCTGCTCGATCGGATTCTGGGTCGCCATGACCAGGAACGGATCGGCCAGCCGGTAGGTCTTCTGGCCGACGGTGATCTGCCGCTCGGCCATGGCTTCGAGCAGGGCCGACTGAACCTTGGCCGGCGCCCGGTTGATTTCGTCGGCCAGGATCAGGTTGTGAAACAGCGGCCCCGGCTGAAAGGCAAAGGAGCCGTCCTGGGGGCGATAGATGTCGGTTCCGGTCAGGTCCGCCGGCAGCAGGTCGGGGGTGAACTGGATACGCTGAAACCGCCCCTCGAGATGCCGGCCGAGCTGGCGGATGGCCCGGGTCTTGGCCAGGCCCGGCGCTCCTTCCACCAGCAGGTGGCCGTCGGCCAGCAGGGCAATCAGCAGGCGTTCGATCAATGCTTCCTGGCCGATGATCTGCTGGCCGAGGGCCGCGTTCAGCTGAAAAAAACGTTCCTGTATCGAATTCATGAAAAAAAAGTCCTCTGATCGGTCGTCACCAATTTTCGCAGGCCGGCCGGAGCAAAAGGGAATTCCCGCCCCGGCTTCCAGGCCGGGGCGGGGGATGATGTCAGCTCGAGGGGGTGTCGGTGGTGGCCGCGTCCCGGTCTGCCTCCGGTCGCTCGGGCTCCGGCATGACCTGCACCAGCTTCGCTCGGGTCGTTTCCTGCATGTCTTTTAGCAGACCGGGGCTGACTTTGTAAAGGTAGGGGGGATCGGAAACCTGCAGCAGGGCATAGCTTGCCTCCCTCCCTTGGGCGAAGTCGTATTGTCGGGATTGGCCGTCCTGCAACTCGAGCTTGATGCTCAGTTCCACCGGCGTGGGTGGGGGCCCTCCGGCCTTGGCGTAGACATCCAGAACGCTCAAGCCGGCCAGGCGTTCGAACAGTTTCCGGACCTGTTCTTTGTCGGTCTGTTTATTTTCGGTCAGATTCGCCACCTGCAGTTGGCCGTTGTCCCGAACCAGCCGACAGTCGGGCAGCTCGATGGCGCTGATCTGCTCGGGCTTGAGCTGCAGGACGTTCTTGTCCACCCAGTCGACCGCCTTGATGCTGGCCTGGTAGGTGCTGAAGGGGATGTCGAACACCTGCTGCTCCCCGCTCAGGCGGGCGTGGACCTTGCGAAACCCCGGCGAGCTGCCGAGCAGCAGGGTGGCCAGCTCCCTGTCGCCGGCCTTGAATCGAAGCCGGCGCTCAAAGCCGTCATCGGCCACCTTGAAACGCTTAAAGGCCTCGTCGGTTTTGGCCACCGGCCAGGAGCGCTCGATGGCGAGCAGGGTCGAAAGCAGGCTGTCGATCTTCTGGGCATCGGCTGCAGCATCAAAGTGTCCGGGAAGTGTCCATTGGCCGTCGGCTTTGCGCAGCTCCAGGCCCCCATCGCCGCCGTCGATCTGCAGCTGATCGATCTGCTCCGGGGTAAAGGCCAGCAGCTTGCCGCCGCCCTCGAAGGTGCCGGGTTCGTCGCCGGCCAGCTGCAGCCCCAGGGCCAGGGCGATCTGCGCCGCCAGCATCAGACTCAACAGTACGATAGCGCGTTTCATGACCTACCCCCTCCCTTCGAGCAGCAATTGATAGCGGATGCGGGTGCGACGCCCTTTGAGCCTGGCCAGAAGAAAGACCACCAGCACCCCACCGAGAACCAGCGCGTAGTTCAGATACTCGCAAAGGACCTGGCTGTCGCGGTCGAGGGGGGCCAGAGTGCGCGAATAATGTCCGCGGCTGCGGATGCTTAGCAGCCCGGCATCCTCAAGCGACCAGTCGATGGCGTTTTCCACCAGCTGCAGGGCGCCGAAATCCTGCTGTCCGCCGACGTTGGCAGCCAGCTCCAGGGTCTGGTCGCTGAGGAAATCGGCGGACCCGAACAGGATCAGGCGGGCCGAGTCCGAGGATTTGTCGATCACCCCGGCAATTTGCGGCTGCTTGGCGGTCTCTTCGCTGCCGTCGGGCTCGTTTTTCGCCCCTTCCTCTTCGGCGAGCAGAGGCGACGGCTTGTCCGAATAGTAGCTGCTGAAACGCCCCTGCAGGGCCACCGCCAACAGTTTTTCGCTCTGCTCCTCCCCCGGCGCAAAGCCCGACCTTCCGTTGCGGTCGATCCGTGGTACCAGGTTCAGGCTGTCCGAACTCCAGGCCTGCGGCGAACTCTTCGCCAGCCAGCTCTGCCGCCCATCTTCGACCCGATCGAGGTCGACCTCGATCGGCGAGGCCCAGTTGACCATCAGGTGGCCGAGACCGGCGGTGGCCGGAACATCGGGGTTGAGCCCGCTGTCGCGCACATCGATGAAGTAGGGGTAGGGGACCAGGCGCAGCTCCTGCAGGGTGAAGCCGCCGACATTGCGCGTGACCGGCACCGGAAAGGGCTGATTGCGCGGATCGAGAACCATCTGCGGCTTCAGCTGCAAGCCCTGGTGCTCGAGCCATTCGTGCAGTTTGCCTTGCTGCGCTGTGGCACTGAGACCATCGCGGGCCAGCTGCACGTCAAAGGCGGAGGTGGCGACCAGCACGGTCCCCCCCTTCATCAGGAACTGATCGAGGGCGAACACCCCTTTTTCATCCAGGTCCTTCGGCGCCGCAACCACCAGAATGTCGGCGGCCTCGGGGACCGTTCCCTGGTTCAGATCGATAGAGCGGACGTTGTGGTTGGCCTCCAGGTGCTGGCGCAGGATGGAGAACTGCTTGCCCGGGTCCATGCCGAACTGGGCCATGTAGGGGGTGGGCGGCGGTCCCGGCAGGGCCAGGGCGACGGTTTTGAGGTAGCCGCTGGAGAAGCGTTTGAGGCCCGCCTCCAGATTCTGGCGCAGCGCCTCCTTGGTGAAATCCTCCGGCAGGGCCACCAGAACCGTCTGCTCGCCGTCCGCCAGGGTGAGGTAGAAATAGAAGCGCTGCGGATCGAACAGACCCGCCTGCATCGGCCGGAAGCCGAAGTCCTTCTCGATGTTTCGGGCGATCTCACCGCCGCCGGCTTCGGGCTCCTGCAGGTCGAGGCGGAACTTCCCGGCCGCCTCCTTTTCCAATTCCCCGGCCAGCTGAAGCAGCTGCCCCTTGAACTGCTGCAGAAACGGCGGCAGCTTGGGGTCGGCGGAGATGTACCCGGTCAGGGTTACCGGTTTGTTCAGCGACGCCAGCAGGTCGCCACCGCCCTGGAAGCCGTACATCACCTTTTTGATGGCGCGGGTCAGTTCGTACTCGGGATTGCGCAGTTCGACCTCGATGCCGGTCTCCAGCTGCTGCTTCACCTCGATCAGGTCGCGGAAATCGAGCACCTCGTACCGGTCGCCGTACTGGACCATCAGGTGGAAATAGGAGTTGACCAGCGCGGCCTGGTAGCGATCCGCCACCTGGAAGGGGACCGGCCTGATGTTGTACTTCTGGTTGGCTTCGGCTTCCAGCTCCGGGTTCTGCTGCGGGTCGATGAATTCGGAGCGGACCCGGCCCTCGCCGGCCAGCTGGTACTCCTCGATCAAATCGCGCAGCCGCGGCACCAGCGGGGCCAGCAGCGGATGGGTCTTGGCGCTGAAGTACCCCCGGATCAGCAGCGGCTCCTGCAGCTGCTGCAGGTACTGGCGGCTGGCCTCGGAGAGCGAGTAGATCTTCCCTTCGGTCAGATCGATCCGTGCCCCACCGAGGCTTTGCAGCCAGAGGTTGCCGACCAGCAGGTTGGCGACCAGCAGCAGGGTCAGCCCGCCCCAGAGGCGATGGCGGTTGCCGGCGGCGTCCCTGGCCCAGCGCAGCCGCTCCAGGCTGTAGAGGTTGAGGGTAAAAAAGACCCCCGTCAGGCTCAGGTAATAGTAGATATCCCGCAGGTCAATAACGCCGCGGGTGATCGAGGCAAAGCGCGAGCCGCTGCCAAGCAGCTTGAGAAACTCGCCGGCGCGGTTGCCGAAAAAACCGGTCAGCAGGTCGCTGCCCAGCAGATAGAAGCAGCCGCAGACCAGCACGGTGGCGATCAGACTGACGATCTGGTTGTCGCTGCGGGCGCTCAGGTAGAGACCGATGGCGAGATAGGCCGCCCCCAAAAACAGGGTGGCGAGGTACCCGCCCCAGACCGGGCCCCAGTCGAGCGGACCGATGAGGCTGACGGTGATCGGCAGCGGCAACGTCAGCAGCAGCGCCAGCGCCAGCAGGGCCAGACCGGCCAGAAACTTGCCGACCAGCAGCTGCATGGGGCTCACCGGCAGGGTCAGGAGAAACTCGATGGTCCCCATGCGCCGCTCCTCGCTCCACATGCGCATGGTCAGCGCCGCGACCAGAAAGATCAGCAATAGCGGCATCCACTCGAACAGCGGGCGCACATCGGCGATGTTGCGGGCGAAAAAGGCCTCGGCCCAGAAAAAGACGAAGAGGGCGGCCAGCAGAAAGGTGCCGAGAAAGATGTAGGCCACCGGCGAGGAGAAGAAGCCGAACAACTCCTTGCGGGTCACGCGAAACGACTCATGCAGCATCGGCGCTCACCTCCCCGGCAGTAATGTCATGGAAGACCTTCTCCAGCGACCGCTCTTCGGGCTGCAGGGCGAACAGGCTCCAGCCGGCATCGACCACGGCCCTGGCGACATCGGCGGCGGTACGGGCCAGGTCCTTCTGGCCCTGCAGGCGGTAGGTGAAACGGCCGTCGGCGCTCTCCAGCAGCTCGACATCGGCAATCCCCTCAAGGCTCCCAAGCCGCCCGATGGCCGGATCGGCAGCGGCATCGCAGCTCAGCAGCAGGCCGCGGCCCCGGGTCAGCTCCTCCAAGCGGGCGTCCAGGGCGAGCCGGCCCTGGCGAAGGATCAGCACGCGGTCGCAGACCGCCTCGACCTCCTGCAGGATATGGGTCGAGACGATGATCGTGGCGTTCTTTCCCAGATCGTGGATCAGCTCGCGCATGTGCTCGATCTGCCCCGGATCGAGGCCGTTGGTCGGCTCGTCGAGGATCAGGATCTCCGGCTGGTGCAGCAGCGCCTGGGCCACCCCGACCCGCTGCCGGTAGCCGCGCGACAGGGTGGCGATGGGCGCGGTGGCCTTGGCCGCAAGCTCGGTCTGGGCAATCGCCCGGCGGATCGCCTCCGGCCGCTCCTTCTCCGGGATGCCGCGCAGGGTGGCGGTGTAGTCGAGAAAGTCGACCACGCTCATCTCCGGGTAGACCGGGCAGTTCTCCGGCAGGTAGCCGATGCGGGTCTGGGCCCGGCTGCGATCGGCCTGCAGCGCCTCGCCGGCGATGCGGATTTCGCCGGCGCTCGGCTCGAGAAAGCCGGTCAGCATCTTCATGATGGTCGACTTGCCGGCGCCGTTGTGGCCGAGCAGGCCGACGATCTCACCGCGACCGATCTGAAAAGAAACCCGATCGACCGCGGTGACGTTCCCGTAGCGACGTGACAGATTCGTAACGTCGATCATGTTGCCTGTCCTCCTTATCAAGAGAACTCCCGGGCCGGCGCCCGGGAGCATCGGTTGTGCCTTCCGTGGCGGATATTCATCATCACTCTTCGATTTTCAGGGTCAGGTACTGGCTGGCCGGTCCCTTCCGGATCAGCAGCAGGTGGGTTTTCCCGCGCCCCTGTTGCAGAAGCTTGCGGGCTCGCTCGGGGGTGGTGACGGCTTTTCGGTCGATCTCCTGGAGCAGGCTGCCCCTCTCGATTCCGGCCCTCTGCCCGACCGAACCCGGTTCGACCGAGGTCACCAGCACCCCCGTCTCCCCTTCGTAGCCGAAGCGTTCGGCCAACTCGGGGGTCAGCTCCTGCAGGCTCAGGCCGAGCTTCGGCAAGCTGCCGCTGCCGAGCAGCCGTCCCCGCTCGTCGGTCTCCAACCTGCCGACGGTGACAACCACATCCTTTCGTTTGCCGTCGCGAAGGATACCGAACGTCACCCTGGTGCCCGGAGCGGTCAGGGCGATCCGGTTGCGGAAGGTCCCGACCTTCCCAACCTTTTTGCCGTCGGCTTCCAGGATCACATCCCCCTGCCTGAGGCCGGCCTTTTCCGCCGGGGAGTCTTCGATCACCTGGGAGATCAGAACGCCTTCGGCTTCTTCGAGCCCGAAGGATTCGGCCAGCTCCTGAGTCATGTCCTGAATATAGGCGCCGATCTGCCCGCGGGTGACCTGTCCCTTCTCGACCAGTTGCTCGCGAACCCGTTTGGCCATGTTGATCGGGATCGCGAAACCGATCCCCATGTAGCCG
>NPIE01000462.1_pt1 | contig 20154 bp, 21 predicted proteins | sample 8637661 | NCBI WGS metagenome assembly NPIE01 (sample SAMN07420842, study PRJNA396082) | bioreactor metagenome | isolation source: sample BA12 brine-fed electro-methanogenic bioreactor BA | place: Japan: Kochi | collected 2016-12-09
ACTTTGACGGAGATGGGAAGGATGAGATCCTGATATCAAGCCCATGGGGTATCGGAGTCCTGGAGATGACCGGAGACGCTCTGACCGCCCCTGTAATGGCGGCGAACGGAGCGAGGTTCACCGGCGGATGGCTCCTGAACACCGATGATAACAATTTCGAGATGGCGGCAGACTTTGACGGAGACGGAAAGGACGAGATCCTCATATCAAGCCCCTGGGGTATCGGAATCCTCAAAAGAGACGCTCTGACCGCTCCGGTCATGGCGGCGAACGGAGCGAGGTTCACAGGCGGGTGGCTCCTGAACACCGCAGATAATCGCTTTATGTAGGGGGGCTGTGGGGCAGCTCTGCGAGAGAATTAGCTGAACTCCTGAATCAGTTTCGAGGGTTCCAGATCTGCCCCTATCTTTTTGATCTTGGCAGCTATTACGGATCGGTAAATCGGGCATCGTAACATTTCCACAGAGATCGATAAATTGGTTTAAAAGACCTACCGCTGCTTGGGAAGGTGTGACCCGCCACTGGCCGATGCGCCTCAGAACCCTGATATAAAATGCCTTCCTTCTCTTTCTTTCATCTGATATCTTACGAGGTCCTGAATGTTCGATTACGCGGAGAGGTACGGCCACCAGTTTGTGAAGCTCGTGGACAGCCGGGTGACCGAAAAGGAGTTCGAGTTCGACCAGATGCGCCTGATGCCGACGGCCCGAGGTTACCGTGCGCTGGTGGAGCAGGCAAAAATCGAGATCGACCCTCGGGTGATGAGGCACCTCTCGAAGGTCTGGCCGGAGTCGACGATAGAGAACCTCTCCTTCTTCGCCATGGCCGTCGCGGTCTACGCCCGGTCCGTCGCCGATCCGCCCTATTCGATCGACGTGGGAATGGTTTTGCTGAGGACCGCCGCCTTCTGTCGCCTCCGGTGCAACCGCCGGAAGGAGACGGGCGGAGGGTGCATGGCAGCCGCAGGGTCGGGCCGCCACCAGCTCCTCAAGTGCGTCAAGCTCCCCCGGGACGTCGAGGCGGCCTGGAGAGATCTAAAACGGTACATCGCCACCGGGGCGGCTCCGCCGGGTGTTTTAAAAGAGGTGCGGGCCCGCGAGGCGATGAGCGTCAAGTTCAAACTTCCCGCTGATTACTCGCCGGTCACCTCATGCTGACCTCGCCACCAGCCCAAAGGTTGGTGGTGGTGGTGGTGGCATGGGTCGCGAACGGTGCGGTAGGGGGAGGGATACGGACCCCGTTTTCCGGGGATTTCGGCCCGAAATCCGGAAAGGGGCCGGATTCAGACCTTCTTTTCGAGAAGGCATTTATATCAAGTCGCCACCAAACAGCCGCTGTCGTTCAAGGTGATTTCTAATGGCAAAAATAAGAGCAGGCGTTCTTGGAGCCACGGGTGCGGTAGGGCAGCGTTTCATCGAACAGCTTTGGAACCATCCCTGGTTTGAGCTGACCAGCCTTGCAGCCTCCGAGAGGAGCGCAGGGAAGAAGTACAGCGACGCTGCCCGGTGGCGGCTGGAGCACGAGCTTCCGCCAGATGTCGGCGAGATGGGTGTCGTCAACGTCGATCCGAAGGAGGTCGAAGCAGACGTCGTCTTCTCGGCGCTACCCGCCGACGAGGCGAAGAAGGTCGAGGCCGACTTTGCTCGGGCAGGGTTTGCCGTGGCCAGCAACGCCAGCGCGTACAGGTTTGACGCGGACGTCCCCCTGATGATCCCCGAGTGCAACCCCGAGCACCTCGGCCTCATCGATGTCCAGCAGAAGAAGAGAGGCTGGGACGGCTACATCGTCACAAACCCCAACTGCACCACCATCATGTTCGCCCTTACTCTCAAAGCCCTGATCCCCATGGATATCCAGAGGGTGATCATCGCCTCGATGCAGGCGGTCAGCGGCGCCGGATACGAGGGTGTCCCCTCCATGGCGATTTTGGGCAACATCATCCCCTTCATCCCCGGCGAGGAGGAGAAGGTCGAGAAGGAGGCCCAGAAGATCCTGGGAACCTTCGACGGAGACAGGATCGTCGACGCGCCCTTCGGAGTCAGCGCCAGCTGCCACCGGGTCCCGGTCATGGACGGCCACACCGAGGCGCTCTGGGTGGAGATGGCGTCAAAGCCCACCCCAGCGGATGTTCGAGAGGCGTTCCTCAAATTCGACCCCGGCCTAGGCGATCTACCCACTGAGCCTGAAAAGCCCCTCATCGTCCGGGACGAGCCGGACCGGCCCCAGCCCCGGCTTGACAGGAACGCCGGCAAGGGTATGGCCGTCTCCGTCGGCAGGATTCGAGAAGGGATCCGCTACATCGTCATGGGCCACAACACCGTCCGGGGCGCTGCCGGTGCCAGCGTCCTGAACGCGGAGCTCCTTTCCAAGAAGGGACTGCTCTAGATGCTGATCATAGCCTGGGAGGTGACGGCGGCCTGTAACCTTGCTTGCGAGTACTGTCGCGCCTCGGCCTCCGCCACCCCCGACGAGGCGGAGCTCTCGACCGAGGAGGCGCTGGCCTTCATCGACCAGGTCGCCCCCGAGAGGCCGATGATAATTCTGAGCGGCGGAGAGCCCCTCCTCCGTCCCGACATCTTCACTCTTGCGAAATACGCCACCGATCGGGGCGTCCGGGTCTCTTTAGCAACCAACGGGACCCTCCTCTCCCCCGAGATCGTCGAGAAGATGAAACGGGCCGGGATCAATAGGGTCAGCATCAGTCTCGACGGCCCCGGTCCCGAGGTCCACGACAAAGTTCGGGGACTGGGCTCCTTCGACCTCGCCATGCGGGGGATCGACTACCTCCGGGGGAAGGTGGACTTTCAGATCAACATGACCATCACCAGAGAGAACCTCGACCAGGTTCGCGCCACCATGGACCTGGCCGAGGAGCTCGGGGCAGTCGCCTTCCACCTATTCTTCCTGGTCCCCACCGGCCGGGGGAGGGAGGATGAGCTGGTGACGCCTGAAGAGCAGGACGAGATCCTCCGTTGGGTGGCCAAAGAGTGCAGGAGGAGGAAGATCGAGGTGAAGGTCACCTGCGCTCCCCAGTACGGCCGGATGGTAAGGGAAATTCTCACCGAGGCGGAGAGGAAGGGGATGATGGGTAGCAGCTGCTTAGCGGGAACGAGCTTCGTCTTCGTCTCTCGGACCGGAGACGTCTGCCCCTGCGGCTACCTGCCGGTGGTGGCGGGAAACGTCAGGATGGAGAGCTTCCCGGAGATCTGGGAGAGCTCGCCCGTCTTTCTCGACCTGCGGAAGAGGGAGCTATTGGGCCGGTGCGGCGGGTGCGACTACCTGAAGGTCTGCGGCGGGTGCAGAGCCCGGGCCTACGCGAAGACCGGCGACTATCTCGAATCCGACCCTCTCTGTAGCTATGGGAGGTTTGAATAGCGTGAAAGCTGAGCCGACCGAAGATCTGCCGCTGGAAGAAGATGGTATGCCTATTGGTCTGGAGAGGCCTGACCTCGACGACCTGGACCGGAGGCTCCTCGCCCTGGTCCAAAGAGAGTTTCCCCTGACGGAAAGGCCCTTTCTCGCCCTCGGCGAGATCCTCGGAGTCGGCGAGGAAGAGGTCATAGGCCGGGCAAAGAGGCTCAGCGATCTGGGCATAATTCGAAGGATTGGACCGATCCTGGACATGAGAAAGCTCGGATGCTCCGGGGTTTTGGCCGCCCTTCCCGTCTCCGATGAAAGGATGGATGAGGTGGCAGAAATTGTGAACGGCTACCAGGAGATCTCCCACAACTACCTCCGCCCCAACGATACCGAGTTCAACATGTGGTTTACGATCTCGGCCTCCGAGAAGAGGATCGAGGAGATCCTATCGGAGATAAGAGAGAAGACCGGCCTCGAACAACTGGTTCTGCCCACCAAGAGGATATTCAAGATCGGGGTCCGGTTCGAAATCCCCAAATGACTTGAACGGCGAGGCGATCTTGCCCGAAATCGTCCTTATGGACTTTTACACCAGGACCTGCAGCTTCTGTCGGGAGGAGGCCCTGATCCTCGAAGAGCTGGCGGAGGTCTTCGCCGGCAAAATCGAGTTCAGGATGAAGCTTTTGGAACGGTGGAACGGCTTTGTCCCGGGCGAAGAGCTGGAACGAGCCCTTAAAGACGTATTGAGCTGAGGATCGGAATATCTCACACTATCATAAAAAAATGTGCAAGCAGAGGGCCAGGCATGATCCGTCCCCCGCCCGAGACCTTTCGCTCCTCAAACCCTCTAGTTCCATCCGGGCATGGGCCAGACCAGATCCATCGACGCCAGGTCGAAGGGCCAGACCGTACGGTAATCCTGACCTATTATCTGGCAGATTATCCCCATTCCCCGGATATTTTGATGGGTTTCCTGGTCGAACTCGACCCCCTCCCAGGGCATTATGATCTCGTCCTCGGAGAGGTTCGTCTCCAGAAGGGCCTTCCGGATCGCCTCGGGGTCCAACGATCCCGCCCGGCAGATGGCGTCGGCCAGGGCGATGGTGGCGGTGAAGGCTCGGGCCGACTCCTCGTCCATCTCTTCCCCGTACCGTTCTTCAAAGAGTATGCTGACGTTCTCGGCCAGGGGCTTAGTCTCTGCCAGGTCCAGCGACCAGGTCGCCCGGGTCAGAATGTGATCTCCATCCTCACCCAGTATTTTCAGGAACTCTGGATCTGAAAAGCCGGCATCGTCGGCCAGGATCGCCTTCGGCGTGAAGTTCATCGCCCTGTAGGTCTGGATGAATAGAATCGCGTCCTCGGTGTAAGAGGCCTGCATCACCACGTCGGGATCCGCCTTCCTGAGCCGCAGGACCTCGTCGGTCAGGTCGAGATCTTCGGTTGAGTAAGATACGTCGGCGACGATCTCAAAGCCCCGGTCCTCAGCATATCGTTTCGCCAGATCGCCGAACTCCTCGCCCCAGATCGAGTCCTCGAAGACGATGGCGAGCTTTAAGGTCTCGTTCTCCTCTGATGGAAGCCTCTCTCGAACGTCGGCCAGGAACTGATAGAAGTTCTGAACGAAAACGTCCTCGTCCGGAGTGGTCCTGAAAAACCAGTTGAACCCGCGCTCTGTGAGGCTCGGGGCCGTCGATGCCGCCGTCAGAAAGGGCCTTCCCTCGGCCTCAGCCACCTCGCTCGCCGCCGCTGTGACCGAGCTCTGATAAGCTCCCAAAAGGGCGACCACCGCCTCCTCTTCGATCAGCCTCTCCGCCTCGGACCCGCCGACGGTCGGGTCACCTTGCGAGTCTCCAAAGACGACCTCGACTCTGGACCCTCCAAGGGAGCCGATCCCCTCGGACCGGGCGAGGGGAAGGTCCAGATCGTGCTGGTCGTTGATCACCTCGACCGCCAAGAGTATTCCGCGCTTCATCTCCTCGCCGCTGGAGGCGAGAGATCCTGATAGGGGGTATATCGCCCCGATCTTGACCGCCTCGCCGGCAGGTCCTTCTTCACCTTCTGCTTCGCCTTCTGCTTCACCCTCTTTTCCGTCATCTTCTTCTCCTTCAACCTCTCGTTCTTCTGAGCCACCTGCGGACTCGAAATAATCGCAAACGTCGATCTCGTCGAACTCGAAGACGATGGGGCTGCAGGTGCCTCCGGTGATCAGTTTCAGGGTGCAATCGAAGACCGCGCCCTCGGTTATGTTGTATTTTTCAAGGAAACGAGGGCCGGGATACCAGGAGTTGCAGAGCTGTAAGAGATGGTCCCTGCCAACCCTGCCAAATACGAGTTCGTCCCAGTTCTCCATCAGGTTCATCGGCTCGTCCGGCTTGAAGACGAAACTGACCTCATAGCCCTCATATCCTGGGCCGCCCCCCACCTCGGCCTGATGTGCCGACTCCTCGGTCTTGAGGACGGAGACGATCTCGCAAGCGCCCGGGTAGCTCTCGTAAGTGCACTTACCTCCGAGCCAGATCTGCCCCTGCGCCGAGGACAGGCAGAGGAACAGCAAAAATAACAGAATCACCGATGCCATCGTCTTCTTCATCAAACTTCCTCCTCACTAATTGTTCCAGGTCTGTCAAATATGTCAGATAACCCTTCGCCTCATGGCCACAACATCATGACCCACAATCGTCGATGTGGCCCCCTCGCCGTTCATCCCTCGTAAGTGATCCTGTAGATCGCCCCGGCCCGGTCGTCCGAGACGAGGAGGGCGCCGTCAGGCATCACCAGGACGTCCACGGGCCTTCCCCAGGCCTCCCTTCCCTGGAGCCAGCCTTCGGCGAACGCTTCATAGCCGGCGGCCGTCCCGTTATCGAGCCTCACCAGAGTCACCCGGTAGCCGATGGGGTCGGCCCGGTTCCAGGAGCCGTGCTCGGCGATGAAGATCGCTCCCTGGTATTCCTGCGGGAAGGCCGTCCCGGAGTAAAATCTCATCCCCAGGGCGGCGACGTGGGGCCCCAGCTTCATCTCCGGGAGCACGAACTCGTCGCACCCTCTCACAGCACCGAAGCTCGGATCGGGGATATACCCGCCGTGGCAGCGGGGAAAGCCGAAGTGAAGATCCGCCACCGGGGCGCGGTTCAGCTCGTCGGGAGGCAGGTCGTCTCCGAGCCAGTCCCGGCCGTTGTCGGTGAACCACAGATCCCCTGTCAGGGGGTTCCAGTCGAAGCCGACTGTGTTTCTGACGCCCCGAGCGAAGATCTCGAAGTTCGAGCCGTCGGGGTCCATCCTGGTGATGGAGGCGCGGGGGTCGCCCGGATCGCAGACGTTGCAGGGCGCGCCGATGGGGACGTAGAGCTTCCCGTCGGGGCCGAAGGCGATGAACTTCCAGCCGTGGCCTCTATCTTTTGGAAGGTCGTCCTTGACGATGACGGGATCGGACGGGTTCTCCAGGCGGGACTCGATCAGATCGTACCTGAGTATCCGGCTCACCTCGGCGACATAGAGGGAGCCGTCCCGGAAGGCGACGCCGTTGGGCATATCCAGACCCCGGGCGATGACATATACCTCGCCGGGATCGGCCCGGTCGTTTCCGTTCTCGTCACGGACGGCGTAGACCTTCCCCTCGGTCCTGGTCCCCACAAAGAGGGTCCCGCCGGGGCTGAGGGTCATGGACCTTGCGCCCGGAACGTCGGCAGCGTAGACCTCGATCTCAAAGCCCGGCGGAAGCTCGATCAGGTCGACCGGAAGGTTCTGGCCGTTTCCCTGGGGCATGTTCAAGAAGAAGAGGGCTAGGAGGAGGGCGGTGACCGGGACGAGGTGCTTTTTGGGCTGGAGGTTCATGTGAGACATTATTACCACAATCTTTCTCTGGTGGCATATTTCTGCATTCTAGGTTACAAAATTTTCGGGCCAGATCTCATCTCAAGTAGCGGAATTAAACTGGACTTTTTCTAATGTATGAAATCGGCAAGAGATCGAACACCGAAGATGGAACCGATTCCGATGCACCTTATTAAAGTGCAAAACGACGAAACAACTGAGGAGAATACTTAATTACAAACTCGTCCATAAATAGAGGCCGAGAGGGTGTTCAATAGATGACCGACTCCGAATCCATCCGGCTCAAGATCATTGAGGCTGACCAGAGGGACGTGGGAAAGGGGATCGTCAGGATAAGCGAGCGGCAGATGGCCGAGCTGGGGGTCGTCGATTACGACCTGGTGGAGATCAGGGGGAATAAGTCCACCAGCGCTCTCGCGGTGAAGGCCTACCCCACCGACGAGGATATGGACGTCGCCCGCGTCGACGGCCTGATCAGGTCGAACGTGGGAGCCACCATCGGCCAGTTCGTAGAGATCTCCAAGGCCGAGTGGAAGCCCGCAGAGAAGGTCGCTCTTGCTCCCGTGGGCAAAGGGATCCAGATCTCGATCCCCAGCGACGCCCTTCGGAAGGTCTTTTTGGGAAGGCCCGTCTCCAAGGGGGACGTCATATCCACCACCACCCTCAGGCGCCCTCCAGGCGATCTCGCCACCGGGAAAGACACCATGTTCGACGAGATCTTCAAGAGGTCCGATAAGGGCTCTGCCTTCGGCCTTGGCGAGGTGAAGATGAGGGTCGTCTCCACCACCCCATCGGGGACGGTCAGGATAATGGATGGAACGGAGATTGAGCTGATCAGCCGGGCCGTCGACGCCCGCCAGGCGGCGGACGTCGTCTACGAGGACCTGGGCGGGATGAAGTACGCCATCCAGAAGGTTCGTGAGATGATCGAGCTGCCCCTCAAGCACCCCGAGCTCTTCGAGAGGCTGGGGATCGAACCGCCCCGGGGCGTCCTCCTCCACGGCCCGCCGGGGACGGGAAAGACGATGCTCGCAAAGGCCGTCGCCAACGAGTCCAGCGCCCACTTCGCCTCCATAAACGGCCCCGAGATCGTATCCAAGTACTACGGCGAGAGTGAGAAGAGGATCCGGGAGGTCTTCGAGGAGTCGGAGCGGAACGCACCTTCAATCATATTCCTCGACGAGCTCGACTCCATCGCCCCCAAAAGAGAGGAAGTGGCCGGAGAGATGGAGCGGAGGATGGTGGCCCAGCTCCTCTCCATGATGGACGGCCTCAAGGAGAGGGCGAACGTCATCGTCATCGGAGCGACGAACAGGCCCGACGCCGTCGACCCCGCCCTGCGAAGGCCCGGCAGGTTCGACCGGGAGATCGAGCTCGGTGTCCCCGACTTCGATGGACGGCGCGAAATCCTCCAGATCCATACCCGTGGTATGCCTCTCGGCCCCGACGTGGACCTGGAGGAGTTCGCCCAGCTCACCTACGGCTTCGTGGGGGCCGACATCGCCGCCTTCACCCGGGAGGCGGCGATGAACGCCCTCCGTCGGGTCCTCCCCAAGATCGACCTCGACCTTCCGACGATACCCCGGAAGATTCTCGAGGAGCTGGTGGTGACGAGGGAAGACCTGGAGTCGGCGATGCACGAGGTCTCACCGAGCGCGCTGCGAGAGATCCTGATCGAGGTTCCAAACGTCACCTGGGCCGACGTGGGGGGCCTTGAAGACGTAAAGCAGCTCCTGGTGGAGGCGGTGGAGTGGCCCCTCGTCTACGGCGAGAACTTCAGGAGGCTGGGGATCGAGGCGCCCAAGGGCGTCCTTCTCTACGGTCCGCCGGGGACGGGAAAGACGCTCCTGGCCAAGGCCGTCGCCAACGAGTCCAACGCCAACTTCCTCACCACCAAGGGGAGCGAGATCCTCTCCAAGTGGTACGGCGAGAGCGAGCGCCGCATCGCCGAGATCTTCAGGAAGGCGCGACAGGTGGCCCCGGCGATCGTATTCCTCGACGAGCTCGACTCCCTCGCCCCGGTCCGGGGCGGGGGGACGGGCGAGCCTCACGTCACTGAACGGATCGTAAACCAGCTCCTCAGTGAGATCGACGGGATGGAGGAGCTTCGGGGCGTTGTGGTGATCGCCGCCACCAACAGGCCCGACATCGTCGACCCGGCCCTGGTCAGGCCCGGCAGGTTCGACGAATTGATCATGGTCCCGGTCCCCGACGCCGAGTCGAGGAAGAAGATCTTCGAGGTCCACACCGGTAAGATGCCGCTTGCTGAAGACGTCGACCTGGAAGACCTGGTCAGGAGGACCGATCAGTACACCGGAGCCGACATCGCCTCCATCTGCAGGAAGGCGGGTCGTCTCTCCCTTCGAGAGGACATGAACGCCGTCGAGGTTCCACAGAGGCACTTTCTCGCGGCTCTCGAGGACGTCGGCCCCTCCGTCACCCCCGACACCATGAAGTACTACGCAAAGCTTTCGGGAGAGCTCAGGAAGAGGGGGTCGCGGGCTGTGGAGAAGGCGGTAGAGGATATGGAAGAAGGAAGGTAGGCTGAAAACTGGATAGGGGCAGGACTTTTCATCGCCCGTGGATGGTAGGTCCCGTCCCCAATGGCTATCGATCGGATCTCTCGATCCAATCAATCTTTTGCCATCTTCTTTCCCACAAAGTATAGGAACCCTCCACCGACTAAGACGCCTATCACGGCAGAGAGGATGTAGGCGATGACGGCTCCCCGGCTGGACTCCTCGCCCTCGAAGGCGTAGTCGGGAAGGGGCGCCTTCTCCCAGAAGGACGAGAGGCTCTCAAGCCCCGAGGGGACGTACCCGAGCTTCTCTTCGATCTCCTCGTTTCCCCACTCGCCAAAGGTCTCTCCGGTGGCAAGAAGCCCCAGAGGGACGAGGACGATGAGGATCAAAAGGCCAATGACCATATTTCTTATCGACTTTTCCATGAATCGTCACCTCAGGCGGCGGCTCCTGCCAGTCTCTTCGAGGTCGGCCGGTCGTACATCAGGAGGGTCGGGTCGGTCTTCTGGATGTAGGCGAAGATCAGGGCCGTCACTATCGCCTCCACGAAGCTGAAGAAGAAGACGTGTTCGATCAACATCGCCGGCATTGTGACACTCAGATTGTAGGGCATGTAGAGGGGCATGCCGCTGGCGTCGGTGTGCAGAAGCGGCTGAATCCCAAACATGACCCCAGTGAGGCCTGCAGCCAGGGTCAGGGAGACGTACCCTGCGATCGCCGAGGCCGCGACTCTCTTAGATGAGGTGATCTCGGAGTTCCCGCTTATGATCTTATAGGTGTAATAGGCCGCAAAGGGCATCACCACCGCCATGTTGAAGCAGTTGGCGGCGATGGCGGTGATCCCACCGTCCCCGAAGATCAGGGCCTGGAGGATCAGGGCGACGGATATGGCGATGACCCCAGCCCAGGGGCCGAGGACTATCCCCACGATCGCCCCGCCGACGGCGTGGCCGGTGCTCCCGCCGGGGATCGGCAGGTTGAACATCATTATGACGAAGGAGAAGGCTGCGGCCAATGCCAGGAGGGGGACCTGCCTGGTCCGAAGTTCCCTGCTGAGCCTCTGCCCAGCGTAGAGCCATATCGGGATCATTATGATCCACATGGCGATATAGGTGTATGGCCCGAGATAGCCATCTGGAATATGCATAACATCACCAGACCGAAAGTGACGATTTATGGTATAAATATCTATCTAATTCAACACAAAACGGGATGAATGTATTTTATAATATTACTAAATCGGCCCAGTGCGGTCTGTATTACAATAGATTAAAAGCAACGATCAAATCTTGTCGTTTCAGTTCCGGCGCGGCACATCCAAGGTTGTGGAGATGCAGCGTCCCATTTTCACCTTGGACAAAGGGAGCAAAAGGCTCCAAAGGCTCTCCCCCTCATTCTCACCTCTTCGCCCTCTTGTGGCCCTGGTACTGAGGATGATAATGCTCATGATAGACGGAGCCGTGGCGGTGCATGTGCTTGTGGATGAGGTTTGCGGAAAGAAGTAGGTCCAGGTCGCCGATGACGTCGCAGGAGCTTCTGTCGGCCTTGATGGTGTGGTCCTCGCCCATCACCACCGCTCTTTTGCTGATATGCTCGACGGTGTCAAGGTCGTGGGTCGCAACGACGATCGTCTTTCCCGCCCGGCACAGCTCCTGGAACAGCTCGATCAGCCAGAGCTGAGTTCTCGGGTCCAGGCCCGCCGTAGGCTCGTCCAGGAGGAGGACGTCCGGGTTTGTGGCCAGGGCCGAGGCTATACAGACCTTCTTCTTCTCGCCGCCGCTGAGGGTGTGGGGTGCTCGATCCACCAGCTTCGAGATCTCGATTATGTCCATTACGTCCTCCACCCTCTCTTTGACCTCGTCCTGGGTCATCCCGAGCTGGAGGGGGCCGAAGGCGATCTCGTCGAAGACCGTTGAGCTGAAGAGCTGGACGTCGGAGTTCTGGAAGACGAAGGCAACCTTTTTTCTGAAGAAGGTTCGAAACTCGCTCTCGGCTAGGGAATCGAAGACCGCCTCCTCGACCGGTTTGCCAAAGGCGAAAAACTCCCCGGATGTGGGGAATAGGAGGGCGTCTATGATGGAGAGAAGGGTGGACTTTCCAGAGCCGTTGGTGCCGATGAGGGAGACCTGCTCGCCCTGGGATATGGCGAGGTCGATCCCCTTCAGGGCCTCGAACTTTCCGAGGTAAGAATATGAAACGTCTTTGAGATCGAATATGATCGGCATCGTCGAAACCTCATGAACTGAAACTTATGAACTGAAACCTCATAACTGGACGATGTTGAGAGAGACGAGTATCAGGGTCAGGCTCAAGGCCAGGGCCGACCCGGCGGCGATGTAGTCTCGCCTGCTGGTTTGGTAGTCGTGCATGATCCGCACGTCGCCGGAAAAGCCCCTGGAGACCATGGCCATGTGTACCTTCTCGCTCATGTCCAGGGACTTTATCAGCATGTAGCCTATCCTCCCCCCGACCCACCTCTGCTCGTCTCTAAGGCTCATGCTCTTTATCGTCCTGCTCTTCTTGGCTATGTGCAGATCCCGTATCATCTCCATGAAGAGGAATATGTAACGGTAGGCCATGGCCATGGTGAGGACGTATACTTTTGGGACCTTTAGGGACCGCAGGGACTTGAAGAGGAGCTGCTGGGGCGTGGTGAGGAATAGGAGGACGACGGCTGAGACGGCTGTCGCCACCCTGAGGGTGAAGGTGACTGCGGCAAAGACGCCCTGCTTTGTGATGTAGATCGAGTCGGGCAGGGCCAACGGCCCGATATGAGTTCCGGGAGGAAGGTCCATTATGTGATAGAGGGGGTCGCCGGGGAGGAAGACGTTGAAGATGACGGGGATGACGATCACCCCCGCAAAGAAGGGCACGAAGAGCCAGACCCGCTTTATGAAGAAGCCGACTCCGATCTTGCTCAGGTGGGCGAAGAGGAGGGTGAGAAGATAGACGGCTGCGAGGAGGCGGAGGTCTTTTGTCACGCTGACGGCGAAGACGACGGCTAAGATCGATATCAACTTCACCCGGGGATCGAGGCTCTGGAGGAGGCCGTCTCTTTTGGTGAAGGTCTCGGTGACGAGGGCCTCCTGGAAGAAGGAGAATACGCCGTCGATCGTCTTTTTGACGAAGCTCTTCTTGGCCCGTTTCTTCTTTCCGTCTCTGCCTTTGGCGGTCAACGGAGCCTCAAATCCGTCGCCCTCCTTCAACCAATCCGGGATCACAGTGTCACCTTCTCCACCTCATTTACAGAGATCCCGAAGGAAGAGATGATCGCCCGGGCCCAAAAAGCCAGCTCATCTCCCAACATCTCTAGGGGGATCATTGTCGCCTCTTCGTCGTCAGTGGGATTTCTGGTTAATAAAGGTTGTCATGTGTTAATAGTTGCTATTTACAAATGGATGATTATGCTAAGGGTTATTCAGCAGCTTGAGGCGATCAGTGGAAGGCGGCGAGGGCTATCATCATCACGAAGATGCCGGCGATGAGGCCGATGTTCGTCAGGTGCTCGTCGCCGTAGGAGTTGGCGATGGGGATCAGCTCGTCGAAGCAGATGAAGACCATGATCCCGGAGACAAAGGCGATGGAGGCGGCGAGGACGAAGTCGGTGAGGAAGGGCAGAAGCACCAAAATTGCGATCACTGCGCCCAGGGGCTCGGCCATCCCGGCGAGGAAGGAGTAGAGGCACGATTTGCGCCGGTCGCCGGTGGCGCAGTAGAGGGGTACGGAGCAGGCAACCCCCTCGGGGATGTTGTGGATGGCGATGGCGAGGGCGATGGGAATCCCCAGGCGCAGGTCGGCCATGGAGACGAGGGCGACGGCGAGCCCCTCAGGAAGGTTGTGGATCGCAACCCCTAGGGTCATCATGATCCCGCCCCGGTAGAGCCGGTCGCAGTGGGCGTCGGCCTGGCCGTCCAGGTGGGAGTGGGGGACGAGCTTGTCCAGGAAGAAGACCGTCAGCATCCCCACCAGGAAGAACACGTCAGCGAGGCCGAGCCCGATCGCTGCCCTCGACCTCCAGAAGAGGTCTACGAAGGCGACGAAGATCATCACCCCCGTGGCAAAGCCCAGGCTGACGGAGAGGTACCTCATGTCGGGCTTGGGGATGAAGTAGGAGACGAGGCTCCCAACTCCTGTGGCGAGGCCCGCGAAGAAGGTGAGGATCAGGGCGGGGAGGAGGTTTTCGACCATCTCAAATCATTCTTTCAAATCGTCTCGGACAAGTTCATTCGATCTTCGGCGGCCGACTGACGGCCGCCAGCCGCCAGTGGCGCAGGGCGTCTTTTTGGCCCTTAAATCTTGCATATCGGTTAAATAGCTTCGCGAGCCGGAGGCGGGAGGCGGGGAAGCTAAATCGGAGAGGGCAGCTAACGGGAGCAAAAGGCAGCAAAGACGATAAAAGCGGCAAAAGCTTAACAAGCCCCTCGGCCAAATATCAGAGAAGGCTGGTGTTTCACGATGATCAAGATCATATCCTTCGACATGGACGGGACCCTCGTCACCTCCAACTACGTGGAGAAGGTCTGGCTGGAGGGGGTCCCCACCCTCTACGCCGAGCGGCACAAAATCGGCTTCGAGGAGGCCAGAAAGCTCGTCTACGACGAGTACATGTCCGTGGGGACGCGGGACCTGCGCTGGTACGACCTCTCCCACTGGATCGAGTTCTTCGACCTGGACGTGGAGAGGATCGACCTCTTGGAGCGTTATCGGGACGAGGTGGAGTTCTACCCCGAGACCGAGGAGGTCCTGGCCCTCCTCTCGAAGAAGTTCGACCTGGTCGTCGCCTCCAACGGCGCCACCGAGTTCGTCGAGTTCGAGCTTGGGAGCCTCAAGCACCATTTCAGAGAAATCTTATCGGTCACCTCCAAGTTCAAGAAGGTGAAGGACTTCCCCGAGACCTTCTTCGATCTCTGTCGCTACTTCGATGCCAAGCCCGAAGAGGTGATCCACATCGGCGACCACCGCTACTTCGACTACGAGGTCCCAAAGGAGGCGGGCCTATCCGCCCTCTACCTCGACCGGGACCGGATGGAGGCGGGGCCGGACGTCGTCCACGACCTCCGGGAGGCGGCGGAGCGGGTGATGGGGATGTGATAAGCTTCCTGCTTGAGCCATACGTACTTGACTAAATTGGCGCGAAATTTAGAAATGTATGGACAACGGCTAGAATGTTTTAAGTAAATTTGCGGGGAAACATTATGGACCGAGATTTAGGCGAGTTGAAATTATTAAATGTGAGATATAAATGGACGAATGAAGCCTCTGAATTTACTCCCTGGTTAGCAGAGGAAGAAAACCTCTCAAAACTAGGCTCTGAGTTGGGCTTAGAGCTAGAACTTGAAAATACAGAAGTTTCTGTTGGTCCCTACTCTGCGGATATTCTTGCTAAGGATATAAGTAATGGAAAATATGTTGTAATTGAAAATCAATTAGAAAAAACCGACCACGATCATCTAGGTAAAGCAATAACATACGCATCTGTTTTAGATGCAACCGCAATTGTGTGGATTGCAAGCGATTTTACCGATGAACACAAAAAGGCTCTAGATTGGCTTAATGATCATACGTCTGAAGAGATCTCATTTTATGGCGTCATAGTAGAGTTATGGCAAATTGATGAATCAAAACCTGCCATCCGTTTCAATGTGGTTAGTAAACCTGTTTATATCGCTAGGCAAATTAAGGTTCCCGATAACCTAACAGAAACTAGAAAATTGCAGCTTGAATTTTGGACAAAATTCAGAGATCGTCTGGCAAAATGCAAAGAGATACCAAATGTGCAAACCCCCCGCCCTCAGTATTGGTATGATGTTTCTCTTGGCAAAGCAGGTATAAATTTATCTAACATCGCCAATACATATGATAATAAAATCGGGGTAAGAGTATATATAAGTAACAGGATAGCAGATATCGCTTTACCTCAACTTATTGAGAAAAAGCAAATGATCGAAGAAGAGATCGGAGAAGAATTATTATGGGACCCTCACCCCCAAAATCGAGATAAAGTTATAGGCTTGTATCTTGATGCTAACCTAGCACAGAAAGAGAACTGGGACGATTATCTGAATTGGCTGGTAGATACCACAATTAAATTTAAAGTAACTTTCTCAAGAATCATTAAGCAGCTTGATTTCAATCGAGAGCTAAAACCGGAATCAGAGCTTAGTTAAATATATGGGCGCGAGATCGACGGCCAGCCCCTCGCTCTCCTCCTGGCCCCCGCGGACCCCGGGCGGTCGATCCCGCCTCGCACCGAGGCCAGCGCCGACCGGGCGGGCGGATACCTCGTGGTCCTGGCCGATGGGCGGCGGCTTTCTGGCCTGCGGGGCCTTCGGCGCCGCCGGGGTATATTAAGCCCAGTTAATAAAATCGGCGGAAAAATAATAGAGCAGGAGGCCGACACCTTAGTTGACGCCGGGGACGTGGCCCCGATCCTGCACGCCCTCTTTCGGACAGCGTTTCAGGGGCGCGGGATCGGCGGCCAAATCCTCGCTCGCCCCTTCCGGCTCGCCGACCCCGAGCGGCCGATCCCGGCTCGCACTGAGGCCGGCGCCGACCGGGCGGGCGGATACCTCGTGGTCTTGGCCGATGGGTGGCGTATTCTCGGCCTGCAGGGCCTTCGGCGCCGCCGGGGTGTATTAGGCGCAATTAATAAAATTTGCTGATAAAATAGTTGGGCAGGAGGCCGACGCCTTGGTTAACGCCGCCCGCCCGCCTGCTCTGCACAATGCTGGATGGCTATCCCACGAAGTGAGGACGACGTTCGTTTTTGGCTATCTCGATTCCCTGGACCTCATCGGAGCGTGATGGAGATGACGCCGGAGACGTGACCCCGATCCTGCACGCCCGTTTTTCGGAAGGCGTTTCGTGGGCGCGGGATCGGCGGCCGTGCTTCTCGCTCGCCTCCTGGCCATCGCAGACCCCGAGCGGCCGATCCCGTCCCGCACCGAGGCCAGCGCCGACGAGGCGGTCGGGTTCTGCCAGCGGCACGGCTTCCGGCTGGTGACGCCCGCCGACATTATCCATCTTTTCAAGTGGCTATGGCGGGTCCCAGCCGTTGGGCGGATCGCCGGTCGTCCTGGCCGACGAGCGGCGGTCTTTGGCCGGTCGGGCCTGCGGCGCCGCAGGTGGAGATAAGGATGGAAAAAGGCAAATGAATATGAAGACGACAAATAAAATAAAACCGCAAAAGCCAGTTCAAGCTAAGACATAATAATTTTAAAAAATATATAAAGTGTCGCACAAGTGCGCTCGTCGTGTTATCTCAGGACGGATGTTTTTCATGATTTCATTTGCCACATTGACCTCCTCCTACGCATTGCCCAGTCTTAATCGCGGGGCATGTTCCATCTTTTGCACACCCTGCTCTTGTTATGTACATTTCAGTATCCACCGGTTGGAGCAACACTTTAGGCAGTAGTAAGTAACTAGGTCGCTCTTTCCAACTAGAATTCTTGGACTCCCAAATGCTGATTCCTTCATGCCAGTCCAACAATCCAAAATCCGATGTTTCAGCCAATAGCACTTGGATGAGACCATCATCAAATAGAACTCCACCGTATTCTTGCCCGACTGATTCTTCAAATTTGCTGATTGTTCCGTCGGGATATTCAACTTCTAATACGATACTTCTTATTGTTCCTCTCTCTAGACCCGTCTGAAAACCTGGTTTAAACTCGGTCCCCTGATCGATATCTGCGCTTCCGGTGGTAAACATGGCAATTCCCAAGATCAAAACAAATATCCATCCAAATTTCATTAAATCACCGATACCATAAAAAACCTTATTAGATGAAAAACTTTTGGTATTGGATGGACCCCAGTGAGGTCTTCAGGGCAACAGCAAAGAAGGATGCAAAGTACATCGAGTGGAAAGCGATAGACTGGAAGTTTCATGTATCGCTCAGAAAAAAAAACGCGGTCACTCAAGCTATTATAAAAGGGGTAAATTTATTCTGCTTTATCGTGGGGATTTTTCTTGGGTGCAATGTCTTTCACTTTATCTAAGCAAGGATGTTGTCGAAAAGGGGTTTGACGTGTTAAAGAATGACATCGAGTTGATGCCAATCAACCTAAAGACCAGCAACAGTCTAAGGGGATATCTGTTTGTTACATTCCTTGCCTTGATCTTGAGGATCAAGTTGATGAGGATGATGATTGATGCAGAGCTGAATAAAAGATACACCGTCGAAGGATTGCTTACGAGTTGGAAAAAACTAAGATCAAGGTATTCCGGACGGAGAGACGATCACTACTGGTATACCCAAACAACAGCGCGAAATCCTCGACGCTCTTCATACCTATGCCTAAATGCTGGACAGCTATCCCACGAGGTGAGGACGGCGTTCATTTTTGGGCTATCTCGATTCCCGGTAGTCTACCTATAACGAGTTGATGCGCTTGAAACCCACAACAGGAGATCTCATCCATATGATGACACTTATGAGAGCCAATCGAATGCAATCGACATCCTTATGTCGCCCGTGTGATCTGAGATTGCGAGATCAACTCAATTGCGGTAGACTACCCGATTCCCTGAACCTCATCGACGTAATGGTGACCCACGCCTGCGACGTTTCCCCTGATCCCGCACGCCCGCTCCCGGACGGCTGGCAAAGGCGCAAGATCTGCGGCCAGCTTCTCCCTCGGCTCGTCGCCCCGGCGGGCGGAGACCTGGTGGTCCTGGCCGATGGTGGCGGATTCTCGGCCTGCTGGGCCTTCGGCGCCGCCGGGGTGTATCGAGATTGATTAATAAAACCTGCTTAAAAATATTTGGGCGGGCCAACGCCTCGGTGAACGCCGCCCGCCTGCCCGCTCTGCACAATGCTGGATGGCTATCCCACGAAGTGAGGACGGCGTTCGTTTTTGTGCTATCTCGATTCCCTGGACCTCACCGGAGCGTGATGGAGATGACGCCAGGGATCTGACCACCGATCCTGCACGCCCGTTTTTCGGAAGGCGTTTCGTGGGCGCGGGATCGGCGGCCGTGCTTCTCGCTCGCCTCCTGGCCATCGCAGACCCCGAGCGGACGATCCCGGCCCGCACCGAGGCCAGCGCCGACCGGGCGGGCGGAGGCGTCGGTGGTCCTGGCCGATAGGTGGCGGTACTCGGCCTGCAGGGCCTTCGGCGCCGCCGGGGTGTATTAAGTTCAATTAATAAAACCAGCTGAAAAATAGTCGGGCGGCGGAGCCAGCACCTTGGCCGCCGCCACCCGCTTGCAACTCACAGGGCTGGATGGCTATCCAATGAAGTGAGGACATCGTTCGTTTTTGGATATCTCGATTCCCTGGACCTCATCGGAGCGTGGCGGAGATGACGCCTGCGACGTGTGACCCCGATCCTGCACGCCCTTTCTTTCGGACGACGTTTCCGGGGCGCGGAATCATTGGCCAGCCCCTCGCTCGCCTCCTCCGTCCCGCCGACCCCGGGCGCCCGATCCCGGCTCGCACTGAGGCCGGCGCCGACCGGGAGGCCGGATGCCCCGTGGTCCTGGCCGATGGGTGGCGGATTCTCAGCCAGTTGGACCTTCGGCGCCGCCGGGGTGTATTGTGGCTGATTAATAAAACCTGCTGAAAAAATAATTTGGCAGGAGGCCGACGCCTTGGTTGACGCCGCCCACCTGCTCCGCACAATGCTGGATGGCGATCCCACGAAGTGAGGACGGCGTTCGTTTTTTGCTATCTCGATTCCCTGGACCTCTTCGGGGCGTGACGGAGATGACGCCAGGGGCGTGACCCGATCCCGCACGCCCTTTCTTTCGGACAGCGTTTCAGGGGCGCGGGATCATTGGCCAGCCCCTCGCTCGCCTCCTCCGTCCCGCCTGACCCCGGGCGCCCGATCCCGGCTCGCACCGGGGCCGGCGCCGACCGGGCGGGCGGATACCTCGTGGTCCTGGCCGATGGGCGGCGGTATCCGGCCTGCAGGGCATCCGGCGCCGCCGGGAAGTATTAAGCTTAATTAATAAAACCGGCTGAAAAATAGTTGGGCGGGTGGCCGACGCCTTGGTTGACGCCGCCCACCTGCTCCGCACAATGCTGGATGGCGATCCCACGAAGTGAGGACGGCGTTCGTTTTTTGCTATCTCGATTCCCTGGACCTCTTCGGGGCGTGACGGAGATGACGCCAGGGGCGTGACCCGATCCCGCACGCCCTTTCTTTCGGGCGGCGTTTCAGGGGCGCGGGATCATTGGCCAGCCCCTCGCTCGCCTCCTCCGTCCCGCCGACCCCGGGCGGCCGATCCCGGCCGCCACCGAAGCCAGCGCCGACCGGGCGGCCGGATGCCCCGTGGTCCTGGCCGATGGGTGGCGGATTCTCGGCCTGCAGGCCCTTCGGCGCCGCCGGGGTGTATTTAGGCTAATTAATCAAACAGCGCGCGGCCACGACGCCCTAAAGGGCGGGGTATGCTTCGGGGCACGCGCCCGTTTTTCCGGATTTCAGAAATAGT
>NPIE01003064.1_pt1 | contig 20138 bp, 17 predicted proteins | sample 8637661 | NCBI WGS metagenome assembly NPIE01 (sample SAMN07420842, study PRJNA396082) | bioreactor metagenome | isolation source: sample BA12 brine-fed electro-methanogenic bioreactor BA | place: Japan: Kochi | collected 2016-12-09
ATCCTGCAGCATGGCCTTGCGCCGATCACCGAAGCCCGGAGCCTTAACCGCTGCTACGTTGAGGGTGCCGCGCAGTTTGTTGACTACCAGGGTCGCCAGCGCTTCGCCTTCGACGTCCTCGGCGACGATGAACAGGCCCTTGCCCATCTTTGCAACGGACTCGAGGATTGGCAGCAGGTCCTTCATGCTGGATATTTTCTTCTCGACGAGCAGCAGGTACGGGTCGTCCATGGCGACTTCCATGCGCTCCGGATCGGTAACGAAATACGGAGACAGGTAACCGCGGTCGAACTGCATACCCTCGACGACTTCCAAGGTGGTCTCCATCGATTTGGCTTCCTCGACGGTGATAACGCCCTCTTTACCTACTTTGTCCATGGCCTCGGCGATGATATTGCCGATGGTCTCGTCGCTGTTGGCCGAGATGGTACCGACCTGGGCAATCTCTTTCTGCTCTTTGGTCGGGGTGGCGATCTCTTTCAGTTTTTTGACGACAACCTCAACTGATTTATCGATGCCGCGCTTGATTTCCATCGGGTTGTTGCCGGCAGCTACCAGTTTGGCGCCTTCGGTGTAGATGGCCTGGGCCAGAACGGTCGCCGTGGTGGTACCATCACCGGCGACATCCGAGGTCTTGGAAGCGACTTCCTTGACCATCTGGGCGCCCATGTTCTCGAACTTGTCTTTCAGCTCGATCTCTTTGGCGACGGTAACGCCATCCTTGGTAATGGTCGGAGCGCCGAACGATTTCTCGATCAGCACGTTGCGGCCTTTCGGCCCGAGGGTTACCTTGACGGCATTTGCCAGGGTATTGACGCCGGCGAGTATCTTCTCGCGGCCTTTGACACCGAATTTAATTTCTTTTCCTGCCATTGGACTTCTCCTTTATCTTTTCAAGCATTTAAGTACGGTTAAAACAATGATTTCCAGGGAAACACTGTTATTCCACGATTCCCAGGACGTCATCCTCACGCATGATCAGATAGTCCTCGCCGTCAAGCTTCACATCAGTGCCGCCATATTTGGAGAACAGGACGACATCTCCTGCTTTGACCTGCAGAGCAACGCGCTCTCCGGAATCGTTGACTTTTCCGGGACCGACCGCGACAACTTTGCCCTGAGCCGGTTTTTCTTTCGCACTGTCGGGGATGATGATGCCACCGGCGGTTTTCTCTTCCTCCTCAAGTCTCTGAACAAGAAGGCGGTCATTCAACGGACGAATTTTCATTGCTTCCTCCTATACTGCTTCAATCTGTAATGTTTGTATTTACCGGGACCGTCTCGCCCGAACAGGCATGGTCCCGCTCGATGCGCCCACGAACCGGGGCTGTCTCAGAACAGGGCAAACTATAGGAGTGGATAAACAAAAATCAAGGGGCGCCGGTATTTTTTTTCCGGCGCCCCGTACGGTCAACTATCTTCCCGGATTTTCGTTCAGAGAGAGGGGTTACAGCGGCACGCGAGCAGCTTCAGCCGACCCGCATCGTCCACTTGAAAGGATCTTCGCTACGGCCGTACTGAATCGCCTGTACCTCTTCGAAGAGCCGCTCGGCCAACGGTCCGGCTTCACCCCCGTTGATCGGATAGCCGGTGTCATCGCAGAACAGCTCACCGACCGGGGATATGACCGCAGCAGTCCCGGTGGCGAACGCTTCTTTGAGCGTCCCGTCCTGCGAGGCGGCAAGCACTTCGTCGATGGTTATCGGCCGCTCTTCCACCTTGATATCCCAGCTCCGGGCCAGCTTGATCACCGAGTCCCTGGTGATACCACCGAGGATAGAGCCACCCAGCGGCGGAGTGACCAACGTGTCGTCGAGCATAAAGAAAATATTGCTGGTACCCACCTCTTCGACATAACGTCGCTCGCAGGCATCGAGCCAGAGGACCTGTGTATATCCGGCCTTATTGGCCATTTCGTAGGCGAGCAGCGAGGCGGCGTAATTCCCGGCGGTCTTGACTTCGCCCACACCGCCCTTGACCGCCCGGACATAATCACGGCAGACGAAAATCTTGGTCGGGCTGAAGCCGCCCGCATAATACGAGCCGACCGGGCTCATGATCAGATAGAAGATATAGTTGTCCGCCGGTTTGAGACCGAGAAACGGATCGACCCCGATCATTGTCGGTCGCAGGTAGAGCGACGCGCCGTTTGTCTCCGGGATCCAGTCGCGGTCGAGATAGACGAGCGCCTTGAGGCCCTGAAGCACCAAATCGACCGGAAACCGCGGCATGCTCATGCGAACCGCACCCCGGTTCATTCGCTCCAGGTTATCGAGGGGGCGGAACAGGTATATCTGCCGATTCTCTCCGCGATAGGCCTTGAGGCCCTCGAAAATGGCCTGGCCGTAATGGAGAACCGTGGCCGCGGGATCCATCTGGAAGGGCTGATACGAACAGATCCTGGCCTGATGCCAGCCCTGTTCCCGATTCCAGTCCATGCAGAACATGTGGTCGGTGAAATGCCTGCCGAAGCCGAGTTCGTCAACCGCCGGTTTGGGTTTGGGCGTCTCCGTCTTCTCCAGCGAAATATCAATATCTTTCCACATGATACCGTCTCCATGCACGAGGAATTTTGCTTTTTAATTGAATCCTGCCGGTTTATACTGTACCAGTAGCGACAGGCCTTACGGGCTACCAAAATAACTCAGCACGATTGCTAAATGCAAACACAATCGCGCTGTACAGATGCCGACACGCTGCGCCAACGCCATGACCGACCAGATCGCCCGACACCACTATCCGACCAACGGGCCAAGTCCGATGCAGGTTCGCTATTTCCTGCTGGTATTGCTGGTATCCCTGTTCTTCCTCGGCAGGGTCCTGTTTCCGTTCTGGTCGATACTGGTGCTCGCTTTTCTGCTCTCCAGTTTTTTCCGGCCGATCTATTTATTCCTCGAGCGGTGGCTGCCGGCGACCCTGGCCTCGATCCTGACCTGTCTGCTGATCACCGCCATTGTTTTCGTCCCCCTGGTCCTCTTCGTCGGCGCTCTCTCCAACGAGGCTCTGACCGTTTACCAATGGGGCCGGGACAGCCGGGTCTGGCTTAAACTTCAGATCATGATCCAGGAGAGCCCGCTGATCGGTCAATCCCAGAAGTACCTCGGTGAAATCGGTATCGACTTCGACGCCTCGCAGATTTCCGACACCCTGTCGGCCTTCGTCAAGGTCGCCGGGCTGATGCTCTACAACCAGGCCAGCTCCTGGGCTGCCAATATCATGCAATTCCTGTTTCTTTTCGTGATGATGATCCTGGCCATCTTCTTCTTGCTGATTGACCTGCCGCGTCTGATCGATTTTTTGATCCGGATGTCGCCGCTGCCCGACGAAGAGGACCGGCTGCTGGTGAAAAAATTCGAGCAGATCGCCTCCGCGGTGTTGAAAGGCAACGGCATTTGCGGTCTACTGCAGGGTGTCCTCGGCGGTGCAATGTTCTCGATCCTCGGTCTCAACTCACCGATCCTCTGGGGCTTTATTATGGGGATTCTGGCCTTCCTGCCGATCTTCGGCATCGGCCTGGTGTTGATCCCGGCTTCAATCATTCTCGCCTTCAACGACCGGATCACCGCCGGCATCTTCTTGTTTTGCTTTTACCTCGCCCTGTCCCTGCCCGTTGAATACCTGCTCAAACCGAAACTTGTCGGCGACCAGGTAAAGATGCATACCCTGCTGGTATTTCTCTCCATTATCGGTGGACTGAGCGTCTACGGCATCCTCGGCATCATCTACGGGCCAATCATCGTTACCGCCTTTCTGACCCTGTCGGAGATCTACCTGAAAAAATACGATTATTACGTGCAGAACTTTTAGCCCGACGCAGCCTGCCGCAGTGTCGACCGAACGGACCGACACAGGGAACACCTGAAAGAAGCGGCCAAGTGCTCCCTCTTTGTGTTATGCAAAGACCTCTGCGCTTGCCCGGATCATCGCAGACGGCAGGCGGCATGGCCGTCCCGGTAGCTTCGTCCTATCCCTCAAGAAACGCTTTGAGGCGCCGCAACCCTTCTTCGATATCGTCAACTCCGATACCTGAATAAGCCAGCCGCAGGAAAAAGCGGTCTTCCCCCGGCAGCGGCGTACCGAAATGCGAGCGGGCGCACATCGATACCCCGGTTTCCTGGAGAATCGTGGACAAAAAGGCCTGATAGGCGGTAAAGCCCTTGTTGGCCATGGCAGCGGTGACATCCGGCCAGAGATAAAAGGTAGCGTCCGGGCGATAGCAGGTAACCCCTTCGATATCATTGAGTAGATCGACACAGCAGTCACGCCGCCGCTGTAACTCGGCGAGGATCTCCCGAACCGGCTGCTGATCTCCGGTCAACGCCTCGACAGCCGCCCACTGGACGAAATGATTGGCACACGATTCGTCGTTGACATTCATTTTGCCGATGATGCTGATGATCTCTTTCGGCCCGAGCGCCGCCCCGAGACGCCAGCCGGTCATCGCGAAACGCTTGGAAAACGTATAGAGAATGACACTGCGTTCTTCCATGCCCGGCTCGGAGACGATCGACGTCGACCGGCCGTCGTAGTGAATGTCGAAATAGGCCTCATCGAGCAGCACGATCAAATCGTGACGGACGGCCAGTTCGGCAATCCGCCGCCGGTCGTCGGCACTGCATTCGGCACTGGTCGGATTGTGCAGGTCGTTGACGATCAGGAGTCTGGTCCGCTCGTTGATCGATGCTTCCAGGCCATCGATATCGAACGTGAAGTTGGTCTCGCCAGGCACGACGCCATAGGCCACCGCCACGCCTCCATGAAACTGAATCTGCGATTCATAAATCGGAAACCCCGGATTCGGGTAGAGAACCTCGTCGCCGGGATTCATCAGCGCCAACAGAAACTTGGCGATGACCGGCTTGCCGCCGGGCTGGATGGCGATATGGTCGGCGGTATAAGAGGTGCCGCGCGTCCGCCGGAAATCCTCGGCCAGTGCCTCGCGCAGTTCGGGAATACCCACGCTGGCGGTGTAGCCGGTTTTGCCGGCCCGCAGCGCCCGACATGCCGCTTCAGCGATATGGGGCGGCGTCGCCAGGTTCATATCACCGAGGTGAAATGGAAATACCCGATTACCGGCCGCCGCATGGGCCGCCGCCTGCGCCGCCACCAGAAAGGCGGTCTCCACTCCGAGCCTGTCGACCCGATCGGCCAGACGATAACGCTCTTTCATAGTTTTTCTCTCTCCCTGTACTGCATAATCATCTCTCGTCCCCCATTGCGACTAAGCCGTTGCCGACCGGCCGCACAGAGCCTATGCAGGTTGCTTCCAACCGACGAGGACCCGCCAACCAGCTGCGGTTTTAACCGAATTCTGGGCATCAGGCAAGTCCCGGTACCGCCGAGCTGGCCGACAGTCCATTCCGGTGCAGTGGCCAGAGCGGCCGGAACCGCGACAAGAACGCTTCTCACCGGCGATAGGCGGCGGCCGGTCGGCCGCCGAGATAGATAGCTTCAAGATAGGAAAGTTTACGCGGCAGCTGAGCAGGCGTGCCGCGAGTCACTAGAAAGTGGGCCGGCTTGGCGCGGGCGATGCGCCCCCATTGTCGCTCCACGCCGAGCAATGCGGCGTTTTCTTCGGTGGCGCAACGAATCGCTTCCTCAAGCCGGTAGCCGGCCTTGATCAGCAGTTTCATCTCCTCGACCACCGACTCGCCATGGAGCACCCCGGCGCTGCCGGCGTCGGTCCCGAGAGCCACCCGAACCCCGCATCGGCGGGCAAAGGCAACCTGCTCGAGCTGATGGTCAAGCGTCTTTTCGATCACCCGCCGGTCGGCCATACCTCGATAGGCATCAGCAGAGTCTCCATAAGCCTTCATCGTGTACATCGTCGGGACCCAGAAGATGCCACGCTCCGCCATCAGTTCCAGGTTCTCCCGGCCCATGAAATAGCCGTGCTCCACGGAATCGCAGCCGGCATCGAGCGCCGCCCGAACCGGCAGCCGACCATTGGCATGGACCATGACCTTTTGGCCCCTGGCGTGTGCTCGGGCGACCAGCGCTGCAAGTTCGGCAGTGCTGAACTGAGACCTGGTTTCCCGGCCGAATTCGTGGAGACTGTTCAGCCCGGAGTTGACGACTTTGATTTGGTCGACCTGCTGCCCGTCCTGTTCCCAACGCTCGGCCAAGGTCCCAGTTTCGATAGGCCGGCCGCCGATCAGGCTGCCGTACCGTCCCTGGCGGAAATAAGCCTTGCCGGACCGCTTGATCAGCACCTCGCCCCCGCCCGTCCGCTCCGGACAATAGTTCTCAAGGCAGCCGAGGCGGTCGCCCCCGTCCCGCACCACCAGCACTCCGTGGCCAAAGAGTTGCCGCAGGTGTTCATCGATCACGCCGCGCAACTGATGGCAGCCGGCACGCTGTTGCGCTTGCCGGACAGCCTGGTCGATACTGCCGCTCATGCAGAGATGCAGGTGACTGTCGAGCAACGGCGGGACGACGGTACAATGCGACAGGTCGGTCAAGCGGGTCGGATCGGGAAGATCCGCCCCGTTTGCCGGCGAAATGGCATCAACCAGGCCGTCGCTGACGGTCAGCAACTGCCGGCGCCGCGCCTTGTCACCGCTCCCGTCGATCAGCCAGCCGGCAAGAATATAGTGGTCCATTTCGCTGTCGGTCATGACTTCACTCCCATTGACGGACTCTGGCCGGCCACCGTTTCAGCCGGTCAGGAGAGAGTGCGCAGCAGTCTTTCCAGATCGGCATCGACATCGAACCGGCCATACTCGCGCTGGCGCTGCGGCTCGCCCGGCGGCGGCTCGAGGCGTAACGCATCGAAGATCAACTCGTCGAGCAGCGCCAGCTCCCGACACACCATTTCTTCGGACTCCGGCGGCACCGGGTAGCGCTGCATCAGCAGTAGCTCGAGACCGTATTGTTCGCTTTTTCGGGCAAAGGCTTCGACCTCGTGCAACGTCTTGAGCGTATGCCGCCGTTTTTCGAAGAGATAGTGCTCCAGTTCGATGCCGGCCGGCTTTTCACCGGCCAGTGTGACCAGCAGTTCAAAGAGCGCACCGAACCGCTCCTGTCGTGCCCCTGACCAGCGCACCAGTGTGCAGAACAGATCGCTCGCCGCGGCGGAGAGACGCACCCTGCTGCGCCGCAACAGGGTGCGGGCCGCCAGCAGTTGGTCATTGTCGAGCGTTTCCTGCAAAGCCATACAGAGCCGCTCGTCAAGCTGCCGGTCGAGAGCAAGCCGGTCGAGAAGCTGTTGGACAGGCGCCCGGTCGAAGGGCAGATCCACGGTAATAGCCGCGTCTGCCACCGAGATCGGCACCGATTCCCGACACTGATCGAGTTGCTCGGCGAGAGCGATAACGTGGAGCTTATCGAAATCGGCAACGCACAAAAGCTCTTCGACGTCCCGACGCAAGTGCTCGCTCGGCGAAAAAATCAGGTGCAGCAGCGGTTCATGGGCGTCGTGCTCCACATCCTGTAACACCGCCTCGAGGTCGGCAGCGTCCAATCCATAGGCCGACTCGGCAAACTCCCGTATCTGACGATCGACGACTAACCCGCCATCCAGATGGCGCAGCAGGCATTGGAATAATTCTTCATGGTGCTCAATATCGGCCATTGCTCTGCAATCTCCCTTGCTGATTGAACTGATAGTGCAGTGTCTGCAAGACAGCTCCCCAATAGTACGGTATACTATAACAACAACGCTGCGAGATGCAGGCGGCTCCACCATGTTTTTTTGAGGGACCAACGCCGCCGTCTCGGCCACCCTCCGGAGGTTCGCCGATGTTTACTCCCGCCTGCCTGCCGATTCTGATCGGCAGCCTGCCGCTCACCGATCACCACCAGGCGCTGCATCAGATCCTGGCCACCACTCCCGATATTCCGCTCTGGCCGCAATTACCGAAAAACCCGCGAGAGGGGATGCTCCGCCAGTTTCTCGACGGATACCCGGGGCTGACCGAAGAGGACGGCCATTTCTGGATCGCCACGGACCGGTCGTCCTTTGCCGAAGAGATGACGCGCTTCTACGAAGACGTGCTGCACAGCGTAGACACCGCCGAACTGCCGGAGGAGTCACGCTTTTCGCTCAGCGAGCAAACGGCGCGTGGCTTTTTTGTCCTGCGCGAGACCCTGCCCCGCCTCGATCGCCTGCCGCTGTCCGTCAAAGGCCAGGTAACCGGCCCGATCACCTGCGGCATCGGCGTCAAGGATCAGCACGGCACACCGCTCTTTCACGACGACAGCCTGCGCGACATGCTGATCAAACTGCTCAGCCTGAAAGCCCGCTGGCAGATCGAACAGCTGCGCCCCTGGTGCCGGGAAACGGGACCGCTGCTGTTCATCGACGAACCGGGGATGGTCAGTTACGGTTCGACCGCCTTTTCCGGGATCTCCCGCGAGGCAGTCTGCTCTTCCATGGCGGAAGTGATCGCGTCCATCAAGGGCAGCGGGGGCTTGGCCGGCATTCATATCTGTGCCAACGGCGACTGGGCACCGGCGCTGCAATCGGCGGCGGACATCATCAGCTTCGACGCCTTTTCCTATTTCGACAACCTCATCCTCTACCGGGATGAACTGCTCGCCTTTCTCAGGCGCGGCGGTATCCTCGCCTGGGGCATCGTGCCGACCGGCGATCCTCTTGCTGTCGCCGCCGCCACCGAGGAAGACCTGCTGGCGCGCTGGCAGGAGCAGGTTCACCGGGTCAGCGCCCTCGGCTTTGCCACCGACCGGCTGCAGGCGCAAACCCTCATCGCCCCGGCCTGCGGCACCGGGTCGCTGTCCCCGCAACTGGCCGAGCACGTCCTTCACCTGACCGGTGCCCTGGCCCGGCGCATCAGGGGCGAGTAAACCGGCTGAGCGCGCCCGTGGCGGCACGGGTGGAGAGGAACTGCAACGTTTCATGTTTCGTTGCGGCATTATGCCGCACCACTCAATACAACAATCGATGCCGCAGCTCCCGCGGCAGGTGGGCGGCCACAGCCGCCAGCAGGAATGCGGCGCACACTGCCGGTACGGCCGGCAGCAACCGATGATAGGCCGCCCCGAGCAACAGCAGTTTCAGCAGCGTACTCACCCCCGCCAGTTCACGGTACCATTGCCGATGGCGCAGCGATTCCGTCCCGGTCAACAGCACTCCGCTGAGCACCGCCAGCCATAGGTAGAAAGCCGGCGGCCCGGCCGGCCAGGAGAGCAGAAACGAAGCGAGGACAACACCGCCACCCACCTGATGGACAGCTCTGATCGCCACCGATCCCAACAAGACCCAATAAGGGCGATCGCCGATCCGCCCGCAGGCCGACGCCCTGCCGGCGCCCTGTTGCTTTCCTGCAGCCATACATCCCTCCGCTTCGTCGTCTCCGTTATCCCGCGGCCGCCAGCGAGGCCGGAGCCGGTTCGTGTCTCTCTGTGATACTCCGGGCGGCTCAGCTATGCCAGCATTTTTCAAAGAGTTGCCGGCCACTTGAAAAAATGCGCTGAACGGCGGGCGTTTTCAACCTGGGTGATTACTGTTTGAACCAGGTCGAGGCGTCAGCGTCGACCCGGTCGCATTACCCGTCATATCCCCGTGCAAGTGTCCCCGGCACCCCAGCGGTTGCCGATCACCTCAAGCAAGGAGGCGGACATGGCCCAGTCTTACACCTCATGCAACGCCGTGGGCGGAAGAATCAGAAGCCGTTGTTCCCGCTGCCAGAAAGTCACGTTCATCGAAGTCGCTCCCGGGACCAGGAAAAAAATCGTGCGCTGCTCCTGCGGAAAATCATGTGCCTACCTGATCAATTATCGCCAATCGTCACGGACTTCCTCTTCAATCAGGGCGCAAGCGATCCTCGCCAACGCCAGAGAGACCAAGATCCAGGTCTGTGACACATCCAGTGACGGCATCGGGTTTCTTGTCCCGATCGAGCACCGCCTGTCACTGCACCGGGGCGACGAGGTCCAGATCAAATATCGGGGCGGCGGCGCGCTGGCGCAACGCAAGCTGTTGATCAAAAATATCAACGGCGCCCGGGTCGGCGGGCAATACGCCTGAACCGCTTGACCGCACTGCTGCCGGGGGATATTACTGCGGTTGCCGCAAAACCGCCGGCAGCCGCTGTCCATTTTTGCAGCTCAGCCCACCAGCGACTTCTCCCCGCACTGTTGTTTTCCTTATCGCTTGACTTTTCAACAGCTGATTTTATAATTTCCGCCGATCGGAAATCAGACCAAACCATTTGAGACGACAGGGCTTTCTTTACTGACGGCGGGATGCCGCATCGTGCCATACTCTCGTGGTTGTCCTTTCACCACGGTGATCTCCCCGATCTCCGGCACCACGTTTCGTCAGCAGGAATTCCGCCCCGGGCTGCAAGCTTCGGCTTTGGCCAGTGCCCGATCATCACTTCGCTCGTTATCACTGCTATCGGCAGCAAATGCAGCAATAGGGAGAGACCATCATGATCGAGGTTGACAGTATTACCCGTACCTACGGCGACTTTGCCGCCGTCGACGGGGTTTCCTTTGCCATCTCACCGGGAGAAATCGTCGGTCTGCTCGGTCATAACGGCGCCGGCAAAACGACGGTGATGAAAATGATGACCGGCTTTCTCGAACCGACCGGCGGCCGGGTCACCGTCGACGGTCTGGATGTGGCCCGCGACCGGCTGGAGGTCCAGCGCCGGATCGGTTACCTGCCGGAAAACTGCCCGGTATACCCGGACATGACGGTCGTCGATTATCTCGACTATGCCCTGGCCCTCCGCGGTCTCGACCAACGGGCACGGCAACCGCTGGTCGCCGAAACCATCGACCGGACCGGGCTCCGTGAGAAGGCTACCGCACCGATCGCCACACTATCGCGCGGCTACCGGCAGCGCACCGGTGTCGCCCAGGCGATCCTCGGCAGTCCGAAATTCCTCATTCTCGACGAACCGACCAACGGCCTCGACCCGACCCAAATCCTGCAAATGCGGGGCCTTATCGCCGAACTTGCCAGCCGGGCAACGATCATCATTTCCACCCACATCCTCCAGGAAGTCCAAGCAGTCTGTGACCGGGTCATCATTCTCAAGGACGGCAGAAAGGCGCTCGATGCCAAACTCGATGACCTGCAGCAAGCAAGCCGCTTGCTGCTCAGTATCGACACTCCGCAAGACCGAGCCCTGCCGATACTGCAGAGGCTGGCCGGAATCGGCAGCGTCGGTGCAATAAGCAACGATTCGCAGCTGCCGGGCAGCCACCGCTACGCGCTGACCATTGGTGATGACACCGAACAGCGTGCGGCCGCGGCAACCGTCGCCAAAACCATCCAAGAGCAGGGCTGGCAGCTGTTTTCGCTGCACTTTGAAACACGCACGCTGGAAACCGTTTTCGCCGAAATCAGTGAACACCAGGGAGGGGTTGCATGAACACGATGCTCCGTATCGCCCGCAAAGAATTCGCCTCCTTTTTCAGCAGTCCGGCCGCCTTCATTTTTCTTGCGGCCTTTCTGGCGATCAACCTGTTCATCTTCTTCTGGGTCGAGACCTTCTTCGCCACCAATATCGCCGAGATCAGGGCATTGTTTACCTGGATGCCGATCCTGCTGATCGTACTGACCGCGGCGATCACCATGCGGTCCTGGTCGGAAGAGCGACGCGGCGGCACCATCGAGTTCCTGCTGACCTCGCCGATCCCGCCGTTGTTGCTGGTCCTCGGCAAATTTATCGCCTGCCTCGGGCTGGTTGGTGTCGCACTGACCCTGACGCTGCCGTTGCCACTCACCGTCAGTCTGCTCGGTCCGCTGGACTGGGGTCCGGTGTTCGGCGGCTATCTGGCCACGCTGTTCCTGGCCGCCGCCTATATCTCGATCGGCCTGTTCGTCAGCGTTAAATCGGATAACCAGATCGTCAGTCTGATCACCACGACGGTCGTCTGCTCACTTTTCTATCTGGTCGGCTCGGACCTGCTCGTCGCTTTTTTCGGCAACCGGGGCAGCGAACTGCTGCAGCTCTTCGGCACCGGCTCGCGCTTCGCTTCGATTACCCGCGGCGTCATCGACCTGCGGGATCTCGTGTACTACTTATCAATCATGGGCGTCTTTCTGACCCTCAACGTCTACGGGCTGGAAAAAATGCGCTGGGCCGGCAACCCCGCCAACCGCCATCACCGCGCCTGGAAAATTGGTGCCGGCCTGCTGGTTGCCAACTTCGTCGCGGTCAACGTCTGGCTGGCACCGATCGGTGTCCTGCGCGCCGACCTGACCGACGGATCGATCTATTCGATCTCGGAGACCACGAAGAACTACCTGCGGCAACTCAAGGAACCGCTGCTGATCAGAGGCTACTTCTCGCCGCAGACCCATCCGCTGCTCGCCCCGCTGGTCCCCCGTCTGCGGGATCTGCTGCAGGAATACGCGGTTGTCGGCGGCGGGCGGGTCCGGGTCGAATTCATCGACCCGCAGCAGCACCCGGAACTGGAACAGGAGGCCGGCCAGCGCTACGGCATCAGGCCGGTTCCCTTCCAAACCGCGAGTAAATACCAGGCCGCCGTGACCAATTCTTATTTCCACATCCTCGTCCAGTACGGCGACCAGTTCGAGACCCTTGGTTTTCGTGACCTGATCGAGGTCAAAATGCGCGGTGAACAGGATTTCGACGTCGAGTTGCGCAATCCGGAGTATGACCTGACCCGCACCATCAAGAAAGTGCTCTACAGCTACCAGACCGGCGGCAACCTCTTTGCCGGACTAGCCGATGACATCCGCTTCACCGGTTATATTTCGCCCGATGAGCGTCTCCCTGAAGAGCTGCGCGAAGTGAAAAGCACCTTGAAGACTCTGCTTGATACGTTGGAAACAGAAAGCGACGGCCGCTTCACCGCCGCCCTGCTCGACCCCGATAGCGGCGATGGGAAGCTGGCGGAACAACTGCAAAACGAGTTCGGTTTCCGACCGATGGCCCTCGGTTTGTTCGATCCGCAGACCTTCTGGTTTTATATGACCCTGACCGACGGCGATCAGGTCATCGAGATCCCGCTGCCCGAAGACTTCTCTGAAGAAGGCATGCAGCGGGCCATCGAAGCCGGCATCAAACGGTTCGCCAGTGGCTTCACCAAGACCGTCGCGCTGCATGCGCCGACACCGCAACCTGAATTGATGCAATACGGCATGGCCGGTGCTGCCCGGCAGTTCAACCTGTTGAAAAATGTGCTTGCCGAGCAGCACCGGGTGGTCGACACCGACCTGAAAAGCGGCCGTGTTCCCGATGAAACCGACCTGCTGATCGTCGCCGCGCCTGGCGAGTTGGACGACAGGCAATTATTCGCCATCGATCAGTTCCTGATGCAGGGCGGCACGGTGATCATCGCCACCTCACCCTACCATGTCAAGCTCGAAGGCGGTCTGGTCGCCCAGCAGCAGCAATCGCGGTTGACGGAATGGTTGTCCGGCTATGGCATCACCATCGAGCAGGCCATGGTGCTCGACCCGCAGAACAGCTCGTTCCCGGTGCCGGTCGAACGCACCGTCGGCGGTTTCACCGTCCAGGAAACTCGCCTGGTCAACTATCCTTATTTCATTGATATCCGGCCGGACGGCATGAATCCCGACAGCAGCATCACCAGCGGTATCAACCAGCTCACGATGAACTGGGCGTCGCCGATCGATATCGATGAAGAGCGCAATCGGCAGCGCCGCGTCACCAAGCTGCTGTTCAGTTCCGAGGCAAGCTGGGCCTCGGGGCAAACAAACATTCAACCGAATTTTGCCGCCTATCGCGAACTCGGCTTCAAACCCGGTGAAGATACGGGACGGAAACTGCTCGGCGTCGTCGTCGAGGGCTCGTTTCCCTCCTTTTTCGCCGGCACCGTCTCACCGCTGCTCAAACAGCCGTCAAGCGAAACGACCGACGACGGACAACCGGTGGAGAGCGAAGGGGAAGACGCCCCGGTCATCGCCCGGCAGCTCGACAAATCGCCGGATACGGCACGGATCATCGTCTATGCTTCGCAGAACTTTCTCGACGATACCATCCTCGGCATCGGCTCGAGCATAATGGGCACCGGCTATTTTGCGCCATTGCAACTGGTCGCCAACAGCGTCGACTGGTCGCTCGAGGACCGCGGCCTGCTCGAGATCCGCGGCCGCAGCCACTTCGCCCGCTCACTCATGCCGTTGTCCCGAGAATCCCAATTGTTCTGGGAATACCTGAACTACGGTCTGGCCTTTGCCGGCCTGCTTCTGGTCTGGCTACTCAAGATGTACTTTGGGGCCAGGACAAGGAATCGTTATCTGCACCTGCTGCTGCAGCAACATACCGGGAGGATCTGATCATGCAGCGCATCATCACCGTCGCCGCCGTCCTGCTCCTCGTTCAAATCGGCCTGACAGCCATAACCTTGACCGGCGGCAAGCAGCAGTACAGCGCCTTCGTGCCGGAAGCCCCGTTTCTCGATTTCGATCCCGGCCTGGTTACCTCCCTGCAGATCAGCGACGGAGAGGGCGGGCAGGTGACCCTGAAGAAACAGGAGGCCGGCTGGGTCATGGCCGAATTCAACAATGCCCCGGCCAATGCGAATCAAATTGAGGAATTATTGCAACGACTCGCCGCCGAAAAGAAAGGCTTTGCCGTCGCCACCAGTCCCTCGGCAGCGCCGCGGTTCAAGGTCGCGCCCGATGAATTCTCGACCCATGTGATACTGGCCGACGAGATCACGACGCTCGCCGATTTCTACGTCGGCACATCTGCCGGCTACCGACGCTCACACGCCCGGTTGGAAGGTGAAGATGACATCGTTGTCATCAACATCGGCGGGTTCGAGATCGAACCCGCCCCTGATCAATGGCTGGACAAGGACGTGTTGAAACGTGACCGCGAGCAGGTCGGATCCCTGAGCTTTCCCGATTTCACGCTGGTCCGCGGCGAACAGGGGTGGTCCCTGGATAACCGCCAGCCGGGGGAGACACTTAACGCGGCCACGGTTGAAGAACTGCTCGACAGCGTCTGCGGTCTGTCGATCCAGACCCTGATCGACGAAGCGGAAGCGGCGCCGCTGTTCAACGGCGAACCGGTGCTTGAATTCAGCGTCGGCAACCGCGGCGACGAGCAGACCACCTATCGCTTCGCCGCGCTGCAGAACGACGAAAGCGCTTTTGCCCTGCGCCTATCGAACAAGCCCTTTTTCTTCAAGGTCTACGGCTGGCTGGTAAACGATCTGCAAAGCTTTGATCGCCAAAGGCTGACAACACCGGCAGAAGCAGAGGGGGACCCGGAGACCGAACCACCGCCTGACAAGGAGGAGAACGCCGCGCCGGCCCGGCCGCACCAGTAGAAGATGGGCGGGGTCGGGTGACTCATCGGGAATAGGCGGTCGACGTCGTGGCGCCGCCGCTGCCGGTCCAGTCCGTGTGAAAGAATTCGCCGCGCGGCCGGTCGATCCGCTCATAGGTATGCGCCCCGAAATAGTCGCGCTGGGCCTGCAACAGGTTGGCCGGCAGACGTACCGAACGCAAGCTGTCGAAGTAGGCGAGGGCCGCCGACAGGCAGGGCACCGGCACACCGTGCATCGCGGCAATTCCGACAACGGTCCGCAGATCGGCCTGGGCCTTGTTGATGCGATCGCTGAAATAGGGAGCGAACAGCAGGTTCTCCAGCTTCGGCTCTTGCCGGTAGGCGTCAGCGATATGATCGAGAAAGACCGAGCGGATGATACAGCCGCCCCGCCAGATGCTCGCGATCGACGCAAAATCGAGCTGCCAGTCGTATTCCCGTGACGCATTCTGCAACAGTGCAAACCCTTGGGCGTAAGAGATAATCTTGGCACAATAGAGAGCCTGCTCCAGTGCTGCGACGAGCTGTTGCCGATCACCGGAAAACGGCAGTTCAGGCCCGAGCAGGATGTCGGCGGCCCGGCGACGCTCGTCGACCCGGGCGGAAATGCAGCGAGCAAACACCGACTCGCTGATCAGCGACAGGGTGATGCCCTGTTCCAGCGCCGAGACCACCGTCCACTTGCCGGTCCCCTTCTGACCGGCGGCATCCAGGATGGTATCGACCACCGGCACTCCGTCTTCATCACGATAGCCGAGGATATCGGCGGTAATCTCGATCAGGTAACTGCTCAGATCAGCTCTGTTCCAGTCGGCGAAAATCGCCTGCATCTGGTCGCATCCGAGACCAAGAAGCTGCCGCATGATCTGGTACGACTCGCCGATCAACTGCATATCGCCGTACTCGATGCCGTTATGCACCATTTTCACGAAATGTCCGGCGCCGTCACCGCCCATCCAGGCGCAGCACGGTTCGTTATCGCCGGCCCGCGCCGCTATGGCGGTAAAGATCGGCTCGACCAGGGGCCAGGCCGAACTCTCGCCACCGGGCATGATTGACGGCCCGTGCAACGCGCCCTCTTCACCGCCCGATACGCCGGTGCCGATAAAGCGCAGCCCGCGCTCGCGCAACTCCCGATCGCGACGGATGGTGTCAAGATAGTGAGAGTTACCGCCGTCGATAACGATATCGCCTTCATCGAGATACTCCAGCAGCTGTTCGATAAAGCTATCGACAGGCGCCCCGGCCTTGAGCATCAACATGATCCTGCGGGGCCGCTGCAGCGCCTCGACAAAGGAGCGGACCGTCTGATGACCGCTGATCGTCTTGCCCTTTCCCCGGCCGGCCAGAAAGGCATCGACCTTGGCGGAAGTCCGGTTGTAAACGGCCACCGAAAAACCTTTATCGGCCATGTTCAGCACCAGGTTCTCCCCCATCACGGCAAGCCCGGCAACACCTATCTGTGCCTGTTTTTCCATTGTCCCGCTCCTCGGTGATCGTTATCGGCAATCTGCGCGCCGGCTCCTTTTGGAGTCGGCACCTGGCAGCATGATAATTGCGTGACTATCATTTCGTCAACGACTTCGTGGCGCAAAGCAGCGTGGCGCAACCACCAAAAATATGGCAGGATAGACTCCGATCCTCACTCTCTGACGAAGAGACCATAATGAAAACCGTCCTGATTACCGGAGCCACCGGATACATCGGTCGCAGATTATGCCATCGCCTGCTCGCCGGGGGCCGCTATCGCATCCGTCTGCTCGTCCGTAACCCGAAAAAAGTCCAGATAGCCCTGACCGGCAAGGTGGAGATCGCCACCGGTTCAACGTTTGCTGTCGACTCACTGCGCGCTGCCCTGGACGGTGTCGACACCGCCTTTTACCTGATTCATTCCATGGGCGAACGGGACGACTATCGCCGGCTGGACCGGGAAAGCGCCGAGAACTTCCGCAGCGCCTGCATCGCCGCCGGCGTGCGACGCATCATCTACCTCGGCGGGCTCGGCGTACGGGACAGTGCCAGCAAGCACCTGCTCAGCCGAATCGAAACCGGCGAAATCCTGTCCGCCGAGCCGGAGCGGGTCGAGACCATCTGGCTCCGCGCCGGGGTCATTATCGGCTCCGGCAGCGCCAGCTTTGAAATCGTCCGCAACCTGGCCCAGAAACTGCCGATGATGATCACCCCCCGCTGGGTGCGCACCAAGACCCAGCCGGTGGCTATCGACGATGTGCTCTCCTACCTGGAGCAATCGATAGAACTCGACTATCGCGGCAACCTGGTGGTCGATATCGGCGGAGACCCACTCAGTTTTCAGGACATGATCGTCCAGGCCGGTCGGGCCATGGGACTGCGCCGCTTTTTGCTGCCGGTCCCGTTTCTGTCTCCGCGACTCTCTTCCTATTGGCTGATCCTGTTCACCCCGATTCCCTACCGACTCGCCTCGGCTCTTGTCGAAGGATTGAAAAGCGAGACGGTCCTGCAAAACGACAACGCGGCCCGCTACTACCCCGACATCCGACCGCAGAGCTTCAGCAAGGCGGTGACCGCGGCCATCAGGGAATTGGAGCAGCACCAGGTCATCAGCCGCTGGTGCGATAGCAGCGGCCTGCAGGCCTGCGATATCACCGAGTTCGACGACCCGGCCGGAGCCATCCTGCGCGATACCCGAATCATCCCGTATAAAAATGGAGAACAGCAGGCGGACGTCTTCCGCAGCGCCTGTCGGCTCGGTGGTGAGCATGGTTGGTTTCGTTACCAGTCGCTGTGGCGGCTGCGCGGCCTGATCGACAAACTGCTCGGCGGCTACGGCCTGTCCCGAGGCCGCCGGCAAACCGGCGATGTGCGGGTCGGCGATGCTATCGATTTCTGGAAAGTGGTCGATATCAGGGACGGCAAACGGCTGCTGCTCTATGCCCAGATGAAGCTGCCCGGCCAGGCCTGGCTGGAATTCGACGTCCAGCCCGATCAATTGGTACAAACCGCGCACTTCTTGCCGCGTGGGGTGTTTGGCCGGCTCTACTGGTACAGCATCGTGCCGCTGCACAACCTGGTCTTCGCCGACCTGGCCCGTGCAGTCGTGCAAGCCTCCCGGGAAAACCCGCAGCCCGGATAACCGCCGGAAATTCCGGCTTTCATCGACACGTTGTTTGAGAGATAATCGTCATGTTTGCTTCCCTGTGGTATCTGCTCGGTCGCCGGCTGGTCGGGTTTTCCCTGCTCTGGTGGCTGCTGGTCGGCGGTTCGATCGATTCCTGGCCGGCCGGGATGATCATGGTGCCCCTCGCGGTACTGCTGTCGCTGGCATTGCGACCACCCGTCCCGTGGCGAATCAGCCTACCGGCGGCGTTGGCCTTCATCCCGTTCTTCCTGCAACAATCTATCCGCGGCGGCATCGATGTAGCCAGTCGGGCTTTTTCCACCCGCTTGCCGCTTGATCCGGACCTGCTCGAACACCCTTTGCACCTGCCCCGCGGGACCGCACGAATTTTTCTGCTCAATACAATCAGCCTTTTGCCGGGAACCCTCAGCGCCGACCTGGTGGATGACCGGCTGGTCGTTCATTGCCTCGACACCAATGCCCTGACAGCCGGCGACCTACGCCGCCTCGAAGATCGCATCGCCGCCCTGTTCATGCTGAACCTCTCCGGAGGCGCCAATGACTGAACTCTGCGCCGGCCTGGCGCTCTTCCTGCTCGTCACCATCGTCCTTGGTCTTATCCGCATCAGGCGCGGACCGTCCGATGCCGATCGGATGCTGTCCGCTCAACTTTTCGGCACCACCGGGGTGGCGATCCTGCTGCTGCTCGGACAAGCCACCGATCGCTCCTTCTGGTGGGATGTGGCACTGGTCTTCGCCCTGCTGTCGGCAGTCACCGCCATTGCCTTCGTCAGCCGCACCGAGCCTGCCGAAACCGCGCAGGAGCAACGGGACGAACATGGATCCTAGAGACATCCTATCAATCGTCTTCCTGCTGGCGGCAGCGCCGTTTTTTCTCGCCGGCACCATCGGCCTGCTGCGCTTCCCCGATGTATTCTGTCGCCTGCATGCCTTGACCAAGGCCGATAACCTCGGTCTCGGCCTGATTGTCGTCGGTCTGGCGCTGCAGGCCGACACCTGGCTACAGTCCGCCCGGCTGCTGCTCATCTGGCTGCTGGTCATGCTGTCCGGGGCCACCGTCGCCCACCTGATCGCCCGCTCAGCCCTGCGAACCGGTCGAAAACCATGGAGTGGACGGTCATGACTCCGGGCCTGCTAGTGCTCTTCGACCTGCTCCTGCCGGCCGTCCTGCTCTGGCTGGCCTGGCGTTCATTGACCAGCAGCGATCTGTTTCGGGCGGTGATCCTGTTCATCGCTTTCAGCCTCTTGCTGGCGCTGGCCTGGGTTCGTATGGAGGCCCCCGACGTTGCGCTGGCCGAGGCGGCAATCGGCGCCGGCGTCACCGGCACCCTGTTGCTCGCGGCCCTGGCGCGCATCGAATCAGCGGCACGGAGACGGTTATCCCCCTCGGCCCGGTGGCGATCAGCCGCACTCGTGCTGACCGGCACGGCTCTGCTGGCCGCTACAGCCGGTCTGCTCTGGTCCCTGCGATTGCTGCCGACCATGCCCGGTGGCCTCGGTCCCCTGGTCGATCGGCATCTCGCCGAAAGCGGCGTCGACCATCCGGTAACCGCCGTCCTGCTCAACTTTCGCGGCTACGACACGCTGCTTGAAGTTGCGGTCTTGTTGCTCGCCGTCATCGCCATCTGGTGCCTGGACGAGGCGGTGCCGTTTCTGCAGCTCCCCCTTGAATCTCAGCTGTTGACGGGTTTCAACCGGATGATGTTGCCGACTTTGCTGCTGTCCGCCGGTTACCTGCTCTGGCTCGGCAGCCACGCCCCGGGCGGCGCCTTCCA